>Ga0208958_1003509_pt1 | contig 12117 bp, 9 predicted proteins | sample RifOxyB1_FD_184032 | JGI IMG/M metagenome (GOLD analysis project Ga0208958, IMG submission 184032) | Soil microbial communities from Rifle, Colorado - Rifle Oxygen_injection B1 (SPAdes) | ecosystem: Environmental > Terrestrial > Deep subsurface > Rock core/Sediment | place: Rifle, Colorado...
TGGGGCTTACGTGCTACTGCAAAATCAAATAATAAAAAAACATTGTTTTTTACATTTTAACCCTGCTTAGGGATTGGAACAATTAATATATAAAAATGTGTTCAACCCTACAAAAAATCAGAGAGTTAAGCATAGCTTTAAATCTGTAATAAACGTTATCAAATAGTTGGATTTCTCCCTTGTAAAGAGAATGACTTACCGATGTCTTGCCGTGAATTCATGCTATTGACTTTTATAAAAAGTATTCAAACCCATTAATGGTTGATAATCCCTTCATGTAGTTCAACAATGGAGTAATCATTCGAGGAGATAAATTCAAGTCTGCTTCTACTGTCTGGTAAAGCTTTGCTGGTATAAATTTTGGCAATTTGTTTTTTTCGATCATTTTTTAGTCCAGCAATGGTAAGTAGATATGAGTTAACAGTATAGAGGGCCATCTCAGTGAGTCTCCGGGCATGGAATTCTATTGATAAATTATCATTTCTCTTTTTAATATGAGATACGGCCAATTCTAAATTAGTTCTTAGTTCTTGAAGCGATTTAAAAAGATCTGGCATTTTAGTAAAATCGTTATCGTTTTCGTATTCGTTTAGTCTCTCACTTACTAAGCCGCTGGTAATTCCACCAATAGCTGCGACGATTTGCATTTGGGTAGTACCTTCATAAATGTTGGTGATCCTTTGATCTCTGGCGTGTCTCTCTACGCTAAATTCAGTGGTATAACCAACTCCTCCATGAATTTGAATGGCATCGTAGCAAATTTTATTTCCTATTTCAGCGTTATGGGCCTTTGCTAAGGGAGTAAATAATCCTGCCAGTTTGGTGTATTTGCTGATTTCATCACGGAGATCGGATTTTCTCTCGGGATATTTTTCCATCCGCTCTTCCAGGCCTTCTTTGATATCGACAATTTTACTGGTTTCATAAAGGAGTGTTCGAGAAGCTTCCAAACCAATTTTCATATCAGTAAGCATCTCATAGACTGCCGTAAAGTTTAAAATTTTCTTTTTGAATTGATTTCGTTCTTTGGCATATTTTAAGGCTTCTCGATAGGCAGCTTCGGCAATACCCAGGGATTGAGCCGCAATCCCAAGTCTGGCACCATTCATAAGACTCATGGTGTATTTAATGAGCCCCATTCTTCTGGTACCCAGTAGCTCACATCTGGCATTGTTAAATTGGATTTCACAAGTCGGCGAACCATGAATACCAAGCTTGTGTTCAATTCTTCTAATGGTCATATTTTTATCTCGTTCATAGACAAAAAGAGAAAGCCCTCGACCATCAGTGGTTTTATCTTCACTTCGGGCAAGAACTAGCGAAACATCGGCGCAGCCGTTAGTGATAAATCTTTTTACTCCGTTTAAATACCAGTTTCCGTCGGGATTTTGTGTAGCTTTTAACATAACGGCTTGCAGGTCACTACCGGCATCTGGTTCAGTTAAGGCCATGGCCCCCATAACTTCTCCTCTGGCAAAACGAGGAAGATATCTGGCTTTTTGATCTTCGGAACCAAATTTACAGATAGTGTCCGCGATATCTTGCAGACCCACTAGGTTCATTAAAGATGCATCTGCACGGGAAACCATTTCGATGCACATAGAATAGATGGTTTTAGGAAGATTAAGACCTTCGTATTTTCGAGGGAGAGTCATTCCCATAAGATCTGCTTTTTTTAAAATATCAATGGCTTCCTTAGTACCTTGGGCATAAGCGACTTCACCGTCCTTATATGTAGCGCCTAATTGATCAACTTCAGTCGCCCTAGGCGCAATATAATTGCCAGTAATATCACCCATAATTTCTAAGAGCTTTTTATAATTATCCCTGGTATCTTCATAATCCAGTGGAGAATATCTACAGGTTTTTGAATCAGTGAAGTTGTCTTCTTTGAGTTCGACAATCCTGCGAAGATCCATATTTTCCATATGAAATATAATATCTTGATTATCATTATAAAAGTTTGACATGTATTTATCCTCGGTAGGCCTTGATCATTTTTGGTATTACGTCTTTAACATCTCCCACGATGCCATAATTAGCTATTTTAAATATCGGGGCATCAGGGTCATTGTTGATGGCAATTATTCTTTTGGCTTCACTCATACCGGCCATATGTTGAATCTGGCCGGATATTCCACAAGCAATATATAAGTTGGGGCGTACAGTGATTCCCGTTTGACCGACTTGGTGATCTTTCCCCAGCAGTCCCGCATCTACCACAGGTCTGCTTGCACCGACTTCACCACCAAGTGTTTTAGCCAGTTGTCTAATGAGGGAGATACATTCTGGAGTGCTAGCTCCCATTCCGCTGGCAACAATTATTCTGGCTTGTTTAAGATCTACGGTTTTTTCTTCGCGAATTACTTCCAAAATTTCACTTAAAAAATCACCATCCGATAGATCACAAGGTTCAGATATAATTTCAACTTTTTTATGAGTCTCAGGATGATTAAGCTTCATGACACCTTCTCGTACCGTCGCCATCGAGGGATTTGATTCTGGTGATACAATCGTTGCTACAATGTTTCCTCCAAAGGCAGGACGAATTTGCAAGAGAGTATTGTCAAAAGTTTGATCTTTAATACTATGACTACCAATTTCCAGCTTGGTGCAATCAGCAGTGAGTCCGCAGCATAGTTCGCTGGCAACTCTGGGAGCAATATCGCGACCAGTGGAGGTTGCGCCAAACAGCACGATTTGCGGTTGGTGTTTTTTGATAATTGATGTAACTAATTTGGCAAACGGGACCGAAGAGAAATGGTTCAATCGTTTGTCTTTTACATAGTAAAGTTTTTGGCATCCATAGTGTCCAAGTTGGGAAAGTTCTTCTGCGGCATTGTGGGATAAGACGACCCCATGAATTTCGCAGCTTAATTTTTTAGCAAGCCTTGTGGCTTCGCTGATCAACTCCAAACTTACGTCGGCAACTTTTTTATTATTATGCTCAATAAAGACCAGGATCGGCGCGTTCATTTTTATCTCCTATCCAAAAATATGCTCGTTTTTAAGTTCATCAATCAAGGCACAAATGCCGACCTCAGTGTTGGGAATATCTTGCATATTTTTACTGTTGGCCGTCAAAACTACTTTTTCAATATGTTTAACTTTGGTAGGGGAACCTGCTAATCCGATTTTTATACTATCTGCCCCAATAGAGTCTGCGCTCCATTCAGTAATATATTTTTTAGGTCGATCCACATCAATTTTTAAATAGGTCTCATCGTATGATTCCTCAGTTTCTTTTTTGGTGATGTTTTTAAACATCATAACTCTTTTAACACTTGGAAACCTCGGTTCATTGGCCTCTGCGGTTACCGTTATAAGTACCGGGAAACGAGATTTAACAATCTCTTGTCCGTATTCAGTTTGTCTTCTGAGGGTAATTGATTCACTGGTAACTTCTTCGACATTTATGATGTTAGTGATCTGATTGATTTTTAGTTTTTCTGCTATTTGTGGGCCCACTTGAGCAGTGTCACCATCAATGGCCTGTCTACCACAGAAAATGATGTCATATTTACCAAGTTTTTCAATCGCACATTTTAGCGAGTAAGAGGTAGCGAGAGTATCAGCGCCAGCAAATTTTCGATCTGAAATTAAAATAGCTTCATCTGCGCCTCGGTAAAGAGAATCTTTTAAAACTTCTATGGCCTTTGGTGGGCCCATAGTAATAACCGTGATTTTTCCACCCAATTGATCTTTGACTTTCAGGGCTTCCTCTAAAGCATTGAGATCTTCTGGATTAAAAATAGTGGGAAGCAGTGCTCTGTTAACAGTGCCATCTTCTTTCATGGCATCACCAGAGATATTATGAGTATCTGGCACTTGTTTAACCGTTACGATAATGTTGAGAGCACCCATGTCAAAAACTCCTTAAAAATCAATTCTAAAGCCATGTCATTCTAAAGATATAGAGCTAAATTGACTACCTAAAATATGCTGATTTTTATCAATATTTGGTTATAAACACATATATTTTTAATATCATAAAGAGAATAAGTATGTAAGATTTGTAATATAATGTAATACTCCCCCCATAAACACACTAAATCTACACTTTAGGAGTAAGTAATGAATTTACTTGAGAATAAAAATGCACTTATCCTTGGTGTTGCCAATGCAAGATCTATAGCCTGGGGAATTACCAAAGAATTAAAAAAACACGGCGCGAATATTGGTCTTACCTATCAAAGTGAACTATTCAAGAAAAGAGTGGATCCTTTGCTTTTAAATTCACCCGTGGATTTTTTGCAAGAGATGGATGTGACCAACGATCAACACTATCAAAACTTAAAAGAGCTTATCGAAAAAAAATGGGGAAGGGTGGACATTCTGGTTCATTCACTCGCATATGCTGATAAGGAGGATTTAAGAGGGAGATTTTCAGATATTTCCAGACAAGGATTTATGCAGGCCTTTGATATCTCGGTCTATTCTTTTATTGCTCTTCTCAAACACTTGAAAATCATGATGCCTGCAGGAAGTAGCGCTATGGCCATGACTTATCATGGGTCACAGAAAGTTTTAAAGGGTTATAACGTCATGGGGGCAGCTAAAGCAGCCTTGGAATCTGCTATCAGATATCTTGCAGATGACTTGGGGGAGGATCAAATCAGAGTCAATGCCATATCAGCAGGACCTATTAAAACGCTAGCATCTTCTGGTATAAAAACTATTCAAAATTTTAGAGCGATCATTGAACAAAGAGCTCCATTACATAAAAATGTTACTACCGAGGATATTGGTGGTGCAGCCGTGTGGTTGGCAAGTGATTTATCCAAAGCGGTGACTGGGCAAATTATTTACGTCGATTCAGGTATATCAATTACGGCAATGTAATATGGATAATTTTTAATTTTCATAAAATGATACTAGAAGAGAAACGGTGGTATCTCCGTCATTATCTTCAATGGTATCAATATATTCAAGTAGAAGATCACGAAGATCTTGTCTGAACATTTTGAATTTTTTGCTAGGTATGCAGGTGGTTGATTGGAAATAAAGGTCAGTTTCCGAAGTAAAATTTTTTTCGGTCTTTTTCCTGATTGTGTCTAGTTTTTTCAAATAATATCTTTTAAAGAATTCATCAGTTCCCATCTCATCGAGTGCGATGTGATTACTTATTGGGTAATACCGATTGTCTATCTTTTTAACTAATTCTTTTTTTTCTAAATGGGTTAGTATCATTTCACATTGATTAGAATTTAGCTTACACCGTTTTTGGATATCGGATAGTGCAGCTCCGGTCTGCTCATTTCCTAAAGAAGCATAAACCAAAGGCCAGTTTTCAAGTTCATAAAGAGAAGTATCTATTTGGGTTTTTTTTCCAAGAATTTGTTTGGATAACTTGGATAATTTAACTTTATATTTAATTTTGCTTTCATAATCCTGAGCCAGGGACATCTCCCATAACAGCGTAAAGTATTTTTTATTACTTCCAGATAGATTAAATGTCTTACAAATTTTATCCAAGGATTGCCAGGTAATATTTTTTTGTCCCAAAACGAGTTGTCTTAAGTGGGAACGAGAGGCAAAACCACCTCTGCGTGCCAGTTCAGAATAATTAAATATTTTATTATCTATTTGTAGGTAATTAAAGGCGTTAACTAAAAAATTGCTACAGGACGTACTGGTTAGCAAAATTGCTTGTAGCTCATCTTTGCGTTTTTTATTAGTACTTTGCATAACATTTGATAAAGGTTAATTATTTCCAGAAACTGACGGGTTTGGGTTGGGACCAAATTGGGTACTCCATAAGAAAGTAAAACGAATATCTTCTAAAATAAAGGCCAAATATTTATTTTTTTCTTCTTCCTTTAAATAGCTTATGGATATATGGACAATACCGTAATAAGGAGCTTCTTGAGTGGGGTTGGTATTTGACGAATATTTATAAAAGTTTGCTTTGAATGTATCTGATCCATTTAAATTATCGAATTCTTCAAGATCGTTGATAGCATTCATTATTTCGCATGAGGGAATGGTTCTTTCAATAGAGATTGCCAGAATTTCTTCAAAAGCAAAGGCGGATGTAGAAAACATCGTCAGGACAAAAAGGCTTAAAATAAATTTATTCATATATTCCTCGAATAAGTAAATCGTTAAATTCTTAGTGGTCATAACATTAAAAACTTCAAAATAACATATACAAAAAGAAACATGTACTTAGTTTGAGTACATGTTTCTTTTCTTAACATATATCAATCATATGATTGTTCTAGTATTGAGGACAAACAGAAAAATCAACACATTTACTCTCTAGAATTGGGCATGATAACGTATCGCTTATCTTATAGAAACCTTTCTGAATAATAATTGCTTGACCTTGTTCACAGGACATCATTGGTGAAGCCATAGGACATTTTAGAAGGTTCACGCATGCGCTTTCGATGACAGGACAGGAAAAGGAATTATCAGATTCTGGTAATGCTGCAAATCCCACAGTTGCAGTCATAGGCTCACCTTCATCACATTGCACTGCATCTCCTGCTGGGCAGTCTTGATCGACACAAGCGCTTTGGTGTTTTATACAAAATAATTTATCATTGATAGCAAAAAAGCCTTTGCTGAAAGAAGATGGATAGCTTCCTTCTGCACAACGCATTTGAGCAGCAAATAGAGACTGAATTGAAAGTGTTAAAAGAACCAATATAAAAATTTTCATAAATCCCCCTCGATTTAAGTTTTTTAAGTACTGGAACCTGACTAGCATAAGAAAAAATCAACCACAATAGTCTAGGGAAATATTTCGTGCTCGCTTGAGCACACTGTTCTCTGCTAAAAATATTGAATTTATTAGGATTCACGTTTCTTAATTAAGGGGAAGAAGCGGTGGTGTTAAAGTTAATTTACTGCTCTCCAAGCTTCGCAATAATCTTATTGCCTTCTACTCGAATGTTTTCATCTGCAAAGAAGTTTTTCATAAAAAACAAAATGGAATTTTTTCTAAGCAATGGGCCAGCAGAAGCTTTAACCACGTTTAGAATGATTTCCGAAGTTTCTTTATTATATTTTATAGTTCCTTGAAATTTAACATTAGTTGGAATCAACATAACACTCATTTTAAGTTTTAGGGTGAAATTTGAATCGGCTGTTAGAAATGATACATTCTCATATTTAGTTCTTTTGCTACCTCCATTTAGAGCATTTTTAACTGTGTCGATAGTGATTTTGGTATTGTTAACACAATTATCAAGTACATTGTTTACGTTCAAATCCTGAAAGTTTTCGAACGTAACATTGGGGTTGCATAAAAAGTTCATTTTTTCAAAATAAATACTTTTTTGGTTAAGATTATATTTAGCTGCTGGTATATTTAAAAATAGTTGATTTTTATCTACCGAAACATCTTTAATTTCAATTTGGAGATCATATTTGTTATTGGTAGCCGTTATTAGCGGAATTTTAAGAAGTGAGTTTTCAAAACACCTACGCTGCAGTAATTCAAAATCCAGTGGAGGATCATCTTGATTTCTTTTACAGCTGGCCTCGACATTATGAATGGACGCTTTGATAGTAGGGGAAGAAATATCGATTTTGGGAGCATTTAAAATAAATTGGTTGTTTTTTATATTGGCGCTGGAGATGTTAATTTTGACATTCGTTTTGGTCTCTTGGTCGCTATAATCAATAGTGGGAAGCTCGACAGTTCCATCCATCAGACAGTCAGTAATCAAGGCACTTAAGTCAAAGTTTTTGATGTTGTTACAACTGGCTTTTACCGTAGGAATTAAAAAACTTCCAGTGTCTTTGCTACCCGATATGTTATTGATTTGCGCATATATTTTGGTTGAATCTTCTTTTTGGGTTTCGTAATGAAAAGTCCCCATTTTTAATGCAAGATCTTTGGATTGATAAGTGAGATTTTCAATGTCACTTCTTAGTTCACTCGCACATTCAAATAGAATTTTTTGAAAATCAAAAGTTTCAATGTTTTGAATTCGGGTTTGTGCCTGACAACTGAAAGTAGTTTTCTCTGTGCTAAATAGAGATTTATCTTCCATTTCGAACTTGCTACTTTTTAAATTAAAATCAAAATTATAATCATTAATAGTCATTTGATTGTTAAAGAGAGTTGCCTTAATTGATTGTTCGGGAAGAAATATTTCAAACCAACCTTTTTTTAGATTTCCTTCGGCTAGGCAACCCAGGATAAAATCCAATCCTTGAGAATTGGGAGTAACCCAACTTTTTTGACACTCGATATTGCTTTCTTTAAGGGCAACTTCCAAAGTTTGCGAAACATAATCCAAGGTATTGGCATCTATTTTTAATCTGTCCGGTGTGAGGGTTATGTTATTAGCATTAATTTCTAAATCTGATTCGGCGTTGTTAAAATGAATCGAAGGAGATATGAGTGGGTCATAAGAGGTTATCTGCGAATTATTCAGACAGCGTTCTATATCGATTTCATTATTTTCCAGAAAACATTCCAAGTTAAACATGACAGCTTTTAAATAATAACTGAAAGTTTCAATTTCAAAATAGTCCGATTTAATCTCTAGAATGTTATTATAAAGTTGATAACTAAAATTATTGGAGAGAATTTTTTTGTAATTTATTCCATCAAAACTCTCAAAGCTTGGAAATGTATAATTAAAATCTCCACCCACTACTTGAATCATTTCCGGATTAATAGTGATTGCATATTTTCTTAATTGTTGATCTCGCAGAGTTATGTTGGTCATTTCGTTAGCAAAGATCAAGTGAGTAAGTTCGGTAGAGCCAAAAAGGTTACTTTCGTTGGATAAAATGGATAGATTTTTTAATCCTACTTCCATTCTTTTTTCAAACATGATGGCCATAGCACGAGTTGTTAATATGGAAGAAAAAAGAAGAGTAATGAGAATCAAATGGTTCATAACAATTCCTCGAAGTTATTTATGCATATGGTTATATAGCGAAAATGACTCAGCGAGTAATGAAAAAGATTTGTATTGTAGTTATTACCAACTGACCTATAAAAATGGGGTTGAAATTTAAAATAAATATTGTTTATTAACCCCATTCTTCAAGACCAGTTTTAAGGGGTAATAACTGCTTGTTATGATTTAAATACGAATCGTTTATAATGGATTTAACGGTCTTTTTTTTAGGGACTTGTAAATGAATATTATTTATAACTTAAAATTATCTAACGATACCAAATTTAAACATATAACCGCATTTAAGGTGGCATTTGTTCCTTTTATAGCTCTTATTATTATCTCCTTTGGATTTTGGATTTTTCTAGAAACTATGTATGGATTTTTTTTGTCGAACATGATCAACACCTTAAACCTTAAAGAAATGTTTTATAAACAAATACTAAGTGATCTTGAAAATTATATTCCCTTGTTGTTTTTATATTTTGTTTTTCTTTATGTGATAGGTTTCTATCTTGCCAATCTTTTGCTTAGAAGTTTTAAAAAAATCGGTAAATTTGCCATCCAATTGACGGATGATCCCAACGCAGAATTCAAACTTTCGACTTTGGAAAAGCGCGAATATCTTATGCGATTTGCGCAATTATTTTTTGAGTATATGGCGGAATGTCGTGGGGCCGGGATGGTGCTTAAATCAGAAATACCTATGAAATTTTGGAATATCAAAGGAGTGGTTTTTGATTACCTTCATTATCTGATCTATGTGCTATTACTTTTTGTAATTACTATTGTTACGACGCTTGGGCTTGATTTCATGAGCAAGGATGTCTATCAAAAGATAACGAATTTTGCTGTAGAAGTATTACAAATAAAACAAAATCACATGCTTTTTTTTAGCACCCAACAAGAATTACTTTCATCCATCGTTATGGTTACCATGGTGACGATGGTGCTGGTGTATTTTATCATCGCAAATAATCTTTTTGCAAAAACCAATGGCGTGACTTACGCTTATTTTAGAACTTTAAAAGAAGTGATCCAGGGCAATTGGGAAGAGAGGATCAATCTTCGCTATGGTGATCCAGGGGCCGATGATTCTAAGCTTGTTAATCAGTTAATTGATTTCGTAGATGAGGAGATTGATGAATTGGTGGAATTGGAAGAAACAATTGAAGCAGATAAAGATGGGGGGGATGAAGTTGATTTTAGTGAGATGGCAGCATCACCAGTTGAAGGATTAAAAGAAGAAAATGTTATTAATAATGATTCAGCAGTTTTGGAATTGGAGTCACCTCCGCCGCTACCACCTATTCCCAATAAAAATGAAGAATAACTTACACCTAAAAAATTGAAGAACTAGATAAAAAGAAGGCCGCAATTATTTTGCGGCCCTCAAAAAATCATTTTTGAAAAATGTTTAACTTAGATTTTCTTTGCACCTTTGATAATCTCATCAACTATCTCAGGATTTAAAAGAGTAGATGTATCGCCAAGTGAGCTAGTATCATTTTCTGCAACTTTTCTAAGAATTCTTCTCATGATCTTTCCTGAACGAGTCTTTGGAAGACCAGAAGTTAATTGAATCTTATCTGGTTTAGCAATTGGCCCAATAATCTTGTTAACAAGCGCATTGAGTTCTTTTTTGAAAGCTTCTTGATCTGTTGGTTTTTCCGTACAGATAACGTAAGCGTAGATACCTTGACCTTTGATTTCATGTGGGTAACCAACAACAGCTGATTCAACAACTTTTTCATGTTGGTTAAGTGCATCTTCAACTTCTGCTGTACCAATTCGGTGTCCAGATACGTTGATAACGTCATCAACTCGACCAGTAATTCTATATTGGCCTTTTTCATCTCTACGAGCGCCGTCGCCAGTAAAATATTTGCCAGGGTAAGTAGTGAAATAAGTATTCTTAAATCGATCCATATCACCGTAAATACCGCGGGTCATACCAGGCCATGATCTGTTAATACAGAGGTTACCATCAGCTGGATTTCCTTTAATTTCTTTTCCATCAGCATCCACCAGCATTGGTTCAACACCAGGGAGTGGAATTGTTGCAAAAGTAGCTTTATGAGGAGTTACGCCTGCAAGGTTAGAAATCATGATACCGCCAGTTTCTGTTTGCCACCAAGTATCGGCGATTGGGCATTTGTTTTTCCCAATATTTTTGTAGTACCAATCCCATGCTTCTTCATTGATAGGTTCGCCAACGGTTCCAAGAACTTTCAAAGATGAAAGGTTTTGTTTATTAACAAAGTCTAATCCTTGAGCTTGAAGAGCTCTGATTGCAGTTGGAGCTGTATAAAAATGTGTTACTTTGTGTTTATCAATTACTTGCCAGAATCTTCCAGCGTCTGGGTAAGTTGGGATTCCTTCAAACATGATGGTTGTAGCTCCAGCCAGAAGTGGACCGTAAGTAATATAAGTATGTCCAGTTACCCAACCGATATCAGCAGTACACCAGTACATATCATTTTCGTTGACTTGAAATACGTTTTCAAAAGTAAATTTTGCCCAAGTCATGTAACCTGCGGTGGTATGAAGTTGACCTTTTGGTTTTCCGGTTGAACCAGAAGTATAAAGGATAAAGAGTGGATCTTCTGCATCCATAGAGGCAGGAGCACATGTATCAGATGCTTTTGCTAATTCTTCGTGCAACCATACATCTCTTCCAGCAAGCATATTTATTTTGTTTCCAATTCTTTTGGCTACGATAACAGTTTTAACTGTAGGGGATTTAGCTAATGCTTCGTCAGCGGTTTCTTTGAGAGGAACAGTTTTGTTGCCTCTATAAGAAGCATCGTTGGTTATAAGTACAGTTGATTTGGCATCGACCATTCTATCAGAAAGAGCGGTAGCGGAAAAACCACCGAATACTACAGAGTGAATAGCGCCAATTCTAGTACATGCTACGATACCGATAAGAAGTTCTGGTACCATTCCCATATAGAAAGTTACAATGTCACCTTTTTTTACGCCTTTGTTTTTTAAAACATTGGCCATTTTGTTAACTTCATTATGAAGTTGTTTGTAGGTGTAACGTTTTACGTCTTCATTGGGATCATTTGGCTCAAACAAAAGGGCAACTTTGTCACCTTTAGTTGCTAGATGTCGGTCTAAACAGTTTTCAGACATGTTTAATTTAGCGCCTTCAAACCATTTGTAATCTAGATTTTGGAAATTTCCTGAACAAACTTTGTTCCACTTCTTATGCCAAGTAAATTGTTCGGCATAATCGCCCCAG
>Ga0208958_1003511_pt1 | contig 12117 bp, 17 predicted proteins | sample RifOxyB1_FD_184032 | JGI IMG/M metagenome (GOLD analysis project Ga0208958, IMG submission 184032) | Soil microbial communities from Rifle, Colorado - Rifle Oxygen_injection B1 (SPAdes) | ecosystem: Environmental > Terrestrial > Deep subsurface > Rock core/Sediment | place: Rifle, Colorado...
TTCCGGTCCCTTTCCACACATCAATTCCCCCGCCATCCATAGAAGAAGTCCCTTCGAGGAAACCATAATCCAGAGGATAAATAAACTTCGGAAATCTTGGATGAGCACTGCCTCCAGGCCGGTCTATTACTACCGAAGAATTATTTAATATATCTTCCAAAGCCTCCCAAAAACGCGAATTATTATGATTTATTATCATTACGGAAAAAGTATAAGTCTGTTTATTCCAACTAACAAGATAGCTGAACGTAAAAAGTTCGAATGTCTTCCATCCATGGCTGCAAAGAAAAAAACAATTCCAAAGTTGAACACCCCTTAATAAAGTGCTATAAGTTGCCCTAATGTCAGAAAGACCCCTACCAATCTCTCTAGGGACTGCCAATTATGTTAGGGAAAGCATAAAAGACCTTCTTCAAACAAGGCCTGGAGTGAAACTTACCGAAGATGAAATTAAAAAATTTCGAGGATATGTAAATGAATGTCGTCACTACCGTTATACAAATGGATTTGGATCGTGGGGAGACTCATCTAAATTTATACCAAAAAAACCATCAACTCATTCTGAAACCATTTAATTCTTCATTTCTAATATTTGTCTGATAGAATTTGGTTATGATAGGAAAATTAATTGTTCTTACGGGTTTTTCCGGTTCTGGAAAAGACACTGTAATGGAGAAGCTTTTAAAGACTCGCCCTGAAATTAAAAGAATTGTGACTCATACTTCAAGACCTATAAGACCAAATGAAAAACATGGAAAAGATTATTATTTTGTTTCTAATGAAGAATTTGAAAGTTTAATCAAAAAAGATAAATTTATTGAACACGTGATGTATGGGTCACATTACAAAGGAACACTAAAAGATGAATTTCAAAAAGTTTTTCAAGGACAAAGCATTATTTAGAGAATTGATATGAGTAGAGCAGCAATAGTTGAGAATACTTTCTTAGAAAAATTTGATAAAGAAACTGCAACCAAATTGATATCAGTTTCTAAAAAAATTATTATCACAGTTTCCCCTGATGAAGCATTAAGAAGATTTAAAGAAAGAGAAGGAATTAAAGCTGACATCGATGAATTTCAAAAAAGAATTGAAAACGATTTAATTATTTGGGAAAAATCAAGAAATAATTTTCCTAACGTTATAGAAAATATTACAGGAAAATTAGATAAGACTATAGAAAAAATAATCAAAATAATTGAGAATTAGTTTTTCTGTAGAATTACACAAACTTTTATAGAAAAAATATTATACTTTATTGGCAATTCTTAACGAAAGTGCCAACAAGGCATTCAATACTTTCATTCTTTGCTCAGGATCAAAAACTAATTCGGAAATTCCTGGAGTCGCAGAGTTAACCTCAGAACTAGCTTCTAAGAAAGCTTCCATACGCCCCATATTTCTGCCAAACTTTTCTAGGACATTAATTGTATTTCCTTGATCTTTCACACCCTTTTTCTCTTTCATGCTACGTAATTTACTACTCACCTCATGCAAAGTCAAATTTGACTTTTAGATAAAACACTACTATTATCGGGCAAATGGAAGAAGAACAAAAAAATATTTCTTCAGAGACAAAATCAGAAGAGAAGAAAATCACTTCAAAAAATAGTTTTCTTTTATCTCTTTTTATACTTCTGATAATAGCAACTGCTGGTGGATCTTATTTCTACGGAACAAGAAAAGTAGCTTCTCCATCATCTACTCCTTCTGTTGAGCCAACAACCGAACCGAATTTGACATCAGGAAGTCCCACAGCCAAACCAATAGCAACAAAAACTTCGACTCCTAAATCAACTGTTACATCAACGCCTACAGTTATAACAACATCCACGCCAACTGCCACAGCTACAGCTACACCCAATAATCGTGCCGATCTTTACATCTCAAATTATGTTTTTAATCATGAACCAGTAATGGGAGAACCTTTTACTGTTTCTGTAAGTATCTACAACAACGGGAATACTGAATCAGGAAATTTTGTTTGGGAATGGTGGGCAGCTACGGCTGCACCAACATATGTTTGTCGTGCAACAGTACCTAATATTGTTCCTCATGGTGGAAGGGTTATGACATGCACATATACATACGGCGGTTGGACAGGACCAGGTTATGAATCTAAAGCAATTGTAGACGTAGACAATAATGTTAATGAATCTAATGAAACCAATAATACCTACACCCGTAATGTTCCAGTTATCCATTAACGGTAAATTCTTTGATGAAAAATTAACAAACCTTTTTCCTAAGATGATTAAGCAACTTCTTGAGAAAGATTTATAAAATTATATATTTCAGGAGAAAAATCAACAATCTCAACTCCCTTTACATCATTTAAGCCTTCCCAATTTAAAGTATTACCCAATAAATATACATCTGCTCCAATTCTTTTAATGGCACTAAATCCTTTTGAAAGTACCGGATGAGTAGCAACAAAAATTTTAAGAACACCGTTGGGGTAAAAACCTGAAATAAACTTAAGATCCTTTTCAGCTGTTCCACCGGTATCAATCATGTCATCCGAGTAAACAATAATTGTATTTTTAAATACTGGTTTTTGGGGAACATTTACTTTTTTAATTTTAACCAAATCTTTAACTTTCTTCCATTCCTCAATTTTAGAAATTGTAGTATCTTTGACCACTCCTGCCGAAAGTCGTTTTTTCTCCATGTAAATTACCTGAATTTTCTCATGTGTATTTTCTTTTGCAAAAAGAATATTCTTGGCTAGCTTTTGAGTTCTGGGTATTGCCCCTGTATCACAAGCTACCAGTTTTAATGGTATTTTTTCCTTTTTACCCTCTAATAATTTAATTATCCCATTTGCCATCGCATTTGAGGAATCAATTGAGAAAAACTCCAGACCAACTTCATTAAAAGTTTTTTTTGGATACTCTTCATTATGTATATCAATTGAGGAGAAGCGTAAGTTTGGCAAGGTTACTTTTTCATTTTTGAGGCGAGTTAATATATTGTCTGTAATAAGAGATAGTATTTGCGCGTTAAAACCAGCCTCCATCACTTCATAACCAACTTCCTGACTTTGACCGAATCTATGACCCCTTGATCCTCCAAACATGGGGATTATTATTTCTACATTTTTTATACGTTTCACCAGATTATTATTTCTTAAAAGTTTTACTACGTTAGTAAGTACAGATATACTTCCTCCAACTTTTGATTGAGTGGAAGCTAAAATTACTAATTTTTTTATTTTTCTAAAATATCTGTAAGGCCCAATTACTCTTGTTTGACCATCACCATAATGTCCAACAGGGTTAATAACAGCAACATTTTTACCAACCGATTTAATATGTTCTGCCAAGCTCCAAAGAAGAGGCTCGGGGAAATGTCTGCCAGAAAAAAGTAGATAATCTAAATCTTCTCCGCCCCTACCAACAATACCTCTAATACCTACCGCATATTCGATTTCCGGAACCAATCTTTCCAAAAAAGTTTTATTTACTAATTGTTTAATTAAAATGCGTCCTTTTTTGTGATATCTTTTAGGGGTCTTCTTATGATCTGGGGCTTCAGTCTTCAAGAGTTCCCTAATTGTAATTATTAATGTCCTCCAGGTAACAGTATCTTTTTTATCACGAATCCCGCGATAAAGATCAGCATATTTTTCCAACAGAGTCTTGTCTATTTTGACTTTTGGGGCAGGGATGTTTATTCCAAAAATTGGCACCCCCATGAATTTTTACTTTAGTCTTGCTAAATGAGCCTCAACCATAATTTTTACAAGTTCCTTGAATTTTGTCTTTGGTTCCCAACCCAAGATCTTTTTAGCCTTTGCGGGATTACCAATTAAAGGCCCTGTCTCGGTTGGCCTTATAAACCTCTTGTCAACAATTACATAGTCTTTCCAATCCAAATTGACATATGAAAAAGCTTCCTCACAAAGTTCTTGAATTGTGTGAGTTTCTCCAGTTGCTACAACAAAATCATCAGGTTCATCCGCTTGCATCATTAACCACATCGCCTCAACATAATCTCCTGCATAACCCCAATCTCTTTTGGACTCTAAATTACCTAAAGATACTTTACCGTCTTTTACAACCAATTCTCCTTCCTCATTTAAATGCTCTGAATTTTTAATTCCAAGTGATGCACAAGCTGCAGCATACGCAACTTTTTGGGTAACAAATCCCAAGTGTCTACGAGGACTTTCATGGTTAAACAAAATTCCATTTGTCGCAAACATGTTATAACTCTTTCTATAAATTTTTGTCATTGCAAAAGCATATAGTTTTGCAGCGGCATATGGATTTGCTGGGTTAAATGGAGTTTCTTCAGTTTGGGGAATTTCCCTAACCCATCCAAACATCTCGGAAGAGCTGGCTTGATAAAATTTTGTCTTTGGATTTACGTCTAAGGTTGCATCTAGCACTCTATGGGCTCCAATACCAGTAATCTCAGCTGTATGAATAGGTTGTTTAAAACTTTCTGACGGATGACTTTGTGAAGCCAAATTATAAACCTCATCTGGTGCAACTTTTTGAATAATTTCTCTTAAAGACACAGGATCCAATAAATCACCTTGAAATAACTTTAGTTCATCTTGAATATGACCTATATTGGCATAGTCTTCATGAGAAGTTTTTCTAACAATTCCTGATACTTCATATCCCTTTTTAAGAAGAAGCTCAGCCAAGTAAGAACCATCTTGTCCTGTGATCCCGGTTATAAGCACCTTCTTTTTCGACATCGATTAATTATATTATCAGAATAAACAAAAGCCAATGGGCAACTGAAAGTGGCTGAAAAAAAGCATAAATTAGAAAGGACCAAAATGCTAATTTTAGATATTTATCTTGAATACCCCCGTAACTTAAGTATAAAAACTTTAGAAAGACGATTAATCCAATTATTCCACCCCAAATTAAGACATCTAAAAACAAATTATGTGCCCTATCAATCATTAAGTTTGATAATGGGAAACCTGACTCATAAAAGACCTTGTCAAATACCCTTTCTTGGGATTCTGCGCCAAATCCCAAAATTGGTCTTTGTGAAATTGCAGTAAATGCATTTTTCCAAATCACAGCTCTGTTTTCAAAAATAGAACTCGTGTCAATTGGTTTTAAAATAAATACCAGTACAACAAACATAACAATCCATAATGGTTTAATCTTCTTAATTATGTATGGTATTAGAGCAAGAAAACCCGACTTGGAAAAGATTAAAGGCATACTTATTAGTGGCCACGGCTGTAGCCATTTAGGTAAATAGTTAAAAACAAAACTTGATCCAATTGCTAAAAACCCTGAAACCGCATTTTGTTCCCCCATTGTTCCCAATTTCTTGCCTAAAATTACCAAAATTGATTCTATTACAACAACTATTCCTATTCCTTTAAACAATTGTCTCTTTTTACTATCTGCCAAAAATTCTTTGGTCTTTAAAACTAACCAAAGACTAATGAAAAATATAATCCCTTGATGCCGATAACTTCCACCTAGAATTGAAGTTTTAAAATCATCACCTAAATAACTTGAAAAAATAAGAACAAAAATCCACAACAAAAACCAACGGTCCCGTTTATTTAAATTAAGTTTCTTAAAATTTAGAATCCAGAAAATTAAAACAGCAATACCGCCGCAAAGAAGCCAAAAAACTTTAGATACCTCATAATGGCCTTGCCATACAATTAGTGGAAGTAAAATTATCCAAATGTTAAAAATGGTTGCCATATAATTTATTATATATTGACATCCAAACAAGGTAAGCACTAATATAAAGTATGGGCATAATCAGTAAGTTTAAATCTCTTCCTATAAGTTCTCGTCGTTTACTTAGTTTGGGAATAATATTTGGTTTAGTTGTAGCCCTTCCACTATTTATCTGGGCAATTATTAATCTTACTTTCGATCAGAGAGAAAGAGCATCAACTGGAGAGCCAACAGCTGTTCCAATTAACTGGACTACTCCTTATGTTTCAATTACAGCTGACGACTTTCGAGTTATTACCAATAATAGTCATGTCTTTACGGGCGGACCAAATGAGGTCACAATAATTCCAGGGACATTATCACAAAACAGCACATCAATCCAAATAGATTCTAAATCTACTTTAAGTACTCTTAAAATGATCGTTGAGTTTCGTTCAAGTGGATCTGTATGGTGGGTAGATAAAGTTAAGGTATTTAATAGTGAGTATAAAAATGATTGGATTGAATATAATGGTCCATTTATTTATACTGCCCTTGGATATCAATATTCATATAATGGACCAGCTTCCTTTACTTTAACTGACCCAGATAACGGCCAATTAATTGCGGATGTGCATTTTACAAATCTTGTTGTTCGCGGTTTTGCTAATAGTACACCACCACCCACCGCATGTCCGACAGTGCCTTTTACTCTCAATGTTTTCCCTGCAAGCCAAACTGGTGTTCCAGGTCAAACATTAAGATATTCCGTTTTGGTTACAAATAATGATCCACAATGTGGTCCACTGCACGTCTCATTAAGTGTTGATAAACCATCAAATTGGATAGCCAATTTTGGAACCCAGAACTTTATTCTAGCCAGCAATCATACCTATTATAATCATTTAGATGTCACGGCGCCTCTTCATAGCTATGCTTTGGGTGTCCAACCTATTACCGTTAGGGTTAATACTGTAAATGTTGGTAACTTAAATACAAAGACTGTCGCCTACAATTTAGTCGCATCCATACCACAAGTTGTTTCATGTAACCAGACGTGCAATACGACAGTGAATCCTCCAGTTGGCTGTACAAGTGGTCTTTCGTGTCTTACTACAAGTGGTTTAAGGGGGGCAAGTGGAGTATGTAGAAACCTAGACTGTGACAGTGAAACAGATTGTACATGTCCTCAAACCACAGTGACCCCTACTCCTACAGCTACACCAACAACAGCCCCGATTGGTGGAGGTGAACCAAACTCCTGTGGCGGAACTTGTGGAAGTAATTACAACTGCAAGGCCAACTTTTTCTGTTATCAGGGTTATTGTAGAAATCCTCTCTGTGCAAGCGATTCAAATTGTGATTGTATTACCTCTACAGCGACTGCCACCTCTAGAGCAACATCGAGGGTCACAACCAAACCAAGAGTAACGTCAACCCCTAGTCCAAAAGGAGGAAATGTTACATCTAGTCCTTCTTACAAAATACTTACAACTTTAACTCCTGAAGATACATCACTACCTGAGGAAGTGGTTTCTACTGAGCCTGAAAATAAATTCTTTACAAAATATGCTCTTCCTATTTTTGCAGTATTCGCATTGATAGTAATTTCCACTATCTACTATGCAGTAAAAAAGAATAAAGAAAAGATTGATGTTCCACACATCACCCCACCAGTGAATCTTTAGTAGTTAGGTAATTTTAAAAATTAACTCTTAATAATTTTTTTAAAAATGGTAAAATACTATTAATGTTATTTTTGAAGGGAGGCGATTTATGATTATGTTCACCGCAACGGCGGGAACATTTGAAAAATATGTTCATAGTAAAAAAGAAAAAAGGAGAGTCGGACGACTCATTACTGGCAAGATTTCGCAAAAAGACAATTATGTCTGGTCTTTTGCTGGAACTTCGTGATAGAGAGAGGTATAAAAAGCCTTCAGAAAAAAGGAAAGAGAAAAAATATAAGATTGAGTTTCAAAGAACTTTAGAGAAAAAAAGAAATTACTAAAACGTGAGACAATAAAAGTAACGGCAACAATATTAAATGAAGAAAGTTATTTCCTATATTTCAGAGGTCTTGGCTGAGCTCAAAAAAGTATCTTGGCCAAAGAGGCAAGACGTGTTACAATTGCTTGGTCTTGTTATTGCAATTTCAGCAGTTGTAGCTATCTTTGTAGGTGTAGTTGATTACGGATTAACCAAACTTTTAGAGAGTTTAGTAGCAAAATAGATTTATGGACAATAAAGACGATATACAAATTAGCGAAAAAGGAACAGGAAACAAAAAAATTCCTGGACACATTATTATCTCTACAACAGATAATCCCATGGTAAAGTGGTATGTTGTTCATACTTCTTCGGGTCATGAGGTCCGAGTCATGGAAACATTAAGACAAAGAATCGAAACAATGGGCTTGAAAGACAGAGTTTTTGAGATGCTTGTCCCAACACAAGACAAGATTATCATTAGAGGTGGAAAGAAATCACAGATTAAAGAAAAGATCTTTCCCGGATATCTACTCGTCAGAATGATTCTAGACGATCCAACCTGGCTTGCTGTTAGAACCACAGCAGGAATAACCGGATTTGTGGGTGCAGGTAATAAACCAACAGCCCTCTCCGAGGTAGAAGTTGCAAACATCCAAAAGTTCGTCAGTTCCCCTGCTCCAAGATATAAAACAAAATTCATTAATGGTGAAGCTGTTAAAATTACAGATGGTCCGTTTACAGACTTCTTGGGTACAATCCATGAAATTGATGAGGAAAAAGGAAAAGTAAAAGTATTGGTTTCAATTTTTGGAAGAGAAACACCGGTTGAACTTGATTTTCTTCAAATACAAAAGATTTAACAATCTACTAGGATATTTCACGAGGATCTTTGGGCAAATCGTCTCCAGCTATTATAATTCTTTCTGTAACTTCAAACATGCCGTTTGTCTTCCTTGTAAATCTATATCCTTTTTTCTGTAATTTTTCTGTCTGTTCTAAAGTATACTCTGTGGGATCTATTTCAAAACCAAGTTTTTGCCTCCAGCTTTTTCTTGGTAGTCTTGGAGCATTATCGTCTTCTGACATTGCAATTATTATAACTTATTGCTAAAATACTTTCACCTCATATATCTTGAGGGAGATTTTTTTAATCGTATGTCAAAGAAAATTAAAACATTAGTTAAGATTAACCTCAAGGGTGGCGAAGCCACACCTGCACCTCCAGTCGGTACAGCATTAGGACAACATGGTATTGCTATCATGGAGTTTGTCAAAGCATATAACGACAAGACAAAAGACATGAAGGGTCAGGTTGTTCCTGCAGTAATTACAATCTATGAAGATAGAAGTTTTGATTTTATAATTAAAAAAGCTCCAGTATCTGCAATGATTAAGAAGATTCTTGGACTTGAAAAAGCTTCAGGAACAGCAGGAAGAGAAACAATTGCCACATTAACCAAGTCTCAAGTTGAAGAGATTGCAAAAGAAAAAATGGATGATCTAAACACCAAAGATTTAGATGCAGCAACTAAAATTGTTGCTGGGACAGCAAGATCAATGGGTATAAAAGTAGAATAATAATATTATGGGAAAGACAAAAACAGCATTTGTAAGTGAAACAAAAGAAGTCGAAAAAACCTCGGCTGAAAAATATGCTGAGAAAAAAGCAAAAAGAGAGGCTGAACTTGCAAAAAACCAGCCCAAAGTAGAAGAGGTTGAAGATAAAGAAGAAATCAAAGAACCAAAAGTTGAAGAAAAAGAGGAAGAGGTAAAACAAGTTCAAAAATCCAAAAAAGAAATTGTTGAAAAGGTAAGAGGGAAAAAATACTTAGAAGCTAAAGCTAAAATAAATAAGGCTAATTTGTACAATCTACCCGAGGCAATAAAAATAATTAAAGATGTTTCCTACTCAGGGTTTGACGGAACAATGGAAATACATATAGTAGTAAAGAAAACGGGAGTAAACCTAAATGTCACACTTCCCTTTTCAGCAGGAAAATCAAAAAAGATTGAGGTAGCAGACGAAAAAACACTTGAAAAATTAAAGACAGGTAAGGTTGATTTTGATGTCTTACTAGCAACTCCTGATATGATGCCTAAACTTGTAAGCTTTGCCAGAATTTTAGGCCCCAAGGGACTAATGCCTAATCCAAAAAATGGAACAATAATTAAGACAGCTAAAGATGCAGATAAATTTGGAGGAAATACTATAAATATAAAAACAGAGAAAGAGGCACCTTTAATTCACACATCTTTTGGTAAAGTTTCCCAAAAAGATGAAGAGCTAGTTAAAAATGCAGAAACGATTTTAGAAAAGCTTGGTGGAAGTAAAACAATTTTAAGAGCATTTGTAAAATCAACTATGTCACCTAGTGTTAAAATTGTGATATAATAGATTTAGTCCGAAGAAAACTTGTGGTTGTAAGACGTAAATCAAGCGGAGGAAAATATGTTAAAACAAGATAAAGTAAATTTAGTTAGTGATCTAACTCCAAAATTAAAAACAGCAAAGTCTTTGGTTTTTGTCAATTTTGCTGGCCTCTCAGTAACCTTACAGCAAAAACTAAAAAGAGAACTTAAAGAAGTTGGTGCTGATATGACTGTTATCAAAAATACTCTTATCAAAAGAGCAGGTCTAGAGGCTAAAATTTCCGAAGAAGCTCTAAGTGATGAAGTATTATCAGGTCAAACAGCTTTAATTTTAACAGAAGGTGATTCTGTAGCCCCTATTCAAGTAATTGGAAAGTTTTCTAAGGAAAACAATGTTCCTCAGTTTAAAGTCGGAATTGTAGATGGTAATTTTATCGATAAAGACGGTTTAACAAAAATCTCAATTCTTCCTACTAAGGATGTGCTATTTAGTCAGGTTGTTGGATCATTAATGTCCCCTTCATATGGTCTGGTTGGCGTATTACAAGGCAATTTACAAAAGTTAATTTTTATATTAAAGGAGGTGAGTACACGTGGCTAAGAAAATAGATGAATTAGTAGAAGAAATCGGCAAACTTACAGTTTTAGATTTATCAGAGTTAGTAACTGCACTTCAAGACAAACTTGGAGTTAGCGCTATGCCAGTAGCAGCAGCCGCAGCTCCGGCAGCAGCCGCAGCCGGCGATGCTCCAGCAGGCGAAACTTCTGGTGGAAATCAGACAGTAGTTATGACAGTAACAGGAGAAAATAAAATTGCTGTTATTAAGGCTTTAAGAGAAATCAATCAGACATTAGGTCTTCAAGAAGCAAAAGCAGCAACTGAAAATGTTCCTTTTGAAGTAATGAAAGATGCTAAGCCTGAAGATGTTAAGTCAGCTTCCGAGAAATTAAAGGCAGCTGGTGCAACTGTAGAATTAAAGTAATTTTTTAAGAATTAAAAATAAAAACTTTAAATAACAAGAGATCCGCTTTATTTTAAGCGGATTTTTTGTAGGAGATAATCAGAAAAAGCCATTAGTTCTGGAGAAGTTTTTGCATCAGGAACAATTCCAGGACCTTTATTAACTTCAATTATAAAATTCTTGTTTGTATTTTTTTCAATAGCCACATCAACTCCAGCAATATCTAAATTTAAAACACTGGCTGATCTTAAGGCTATTTTATTAATTTTGTCGCAGACTGTATCCAATTTTAAAAATACAGATGGTTCATCAGGATCTAAATACTCTACTTTGATTTTTTTATAGTTTCTAACTGATTTCTTTTCCAAGACTCTAACACAATTTCCCATAATGAGTAGCCTAAATTCTTTTTCAATATCAATAAATTTTTGAAATATAAATTCTTTTCTTGATTTTTTCAATAGTTTCTCAAAATCTTTTTCGTCTCTTAAGATAAAGATGTTTTTATTTCTTTGAGAATTAATAGCCTTGGCAATTATTGGAAAATTCAAATTTTTAATTATCTTTTCTTTATTTTTGATAATCGCTGATCTAAAACAAAAATAAGTGTCTGGCATGGGAATTTTCTTTAGAGCAAGCCTAATTGCGCTTGATGCCTTATCCATAGACATTCCAATCTCCCTAAAAGCAGGATCAATAAATGCTATTCTTTTATAATCTAAATATTTACTGATTGCCCCCATTAAACGAACATATCTTCCTGCTCTACGTACAAAAACAAGGTCATATTTGGAAAGGTCAATATTTTTTGCTTTTATCTTAACCTTACCTGTTTTGATTTCAAAAAAAAGATCTGAAAATGGACAAAGAGTTGCTGTATAAAGACCTTGGGAGTTTTTATTTAAATGCCTAACTAGCTTTTTTTTACTTAAGCTCGTTACATCAACTAGAACTAGAATTTTTTTCATGTATACCCTGTAGTATACACCAATTTATTAAGTTTTGCGCTACGTTTACTTTCAAAGACTTCTCGAAACCTTGGAACTGGCATGCTCTATTAACTTCCAAGACTTTCCATCCTCCATCATTACCCCTCATCAGATCAACCCCTACATAATCTAATTTAAAATGTTTTGCTG
>Ga0208958_1003518_pt1 | contig 12101 bp, 14 predicted proteins | sample RifOxyB1_FD_184032 | JGI IMG/M metagenome (GOLD analysis project Ga0208958, IMG submission 184032) | Soil microbial communities from Rifle, Colorado - Rifle Oxygen_injection B1 (SPAdes) | ecosystem: Environmental > Terrestrial > Deep subsurface > Rock core/Sediment | place: Rifle, Colorado...
ACTTGTATTATATAAATCAGGGATAGGACCTGCTGTTAGAAAACTTGGATGGATTATTTTTGCAGTTGTATTGGTTGTTTTATGGTTTTATAATGCTGACAAGCCATTTTTTTATATTTATCCTATGATTTTAGTTGTTGCTATTATAGTTTTCTGGTTTGATGGCACTATATCAAAATATTTAGGAAGAGCAGCAATTGAGAAAGGAGTGGAGTATGGCACAAAAGTGCAAAGAAATAGATTTTTAGCTGAAATTAGAGATTTAGAAGGAGCTTTAGCTAGTATGCCTCCTGGAAAACCTGCTAATGACTTATTAAGACAGATTGCAGATAGAAAAGATAAATTAAAGAAGCTTTAATTTTTTTAATTTCTAAACTCTTAAAAAGTGTAGTTTCTTAATTTATTTATGAAAAAGAGAAAAGGGTTGAAATGTATTTTATTACTTTCTGCTTTTATTTTTGCTTTATTATTAATTAATTTTAATTTTGTTTATGCTCAGGAAGTTGAGAATAATTCAAGTGATTCTAGTGATTCAGATATCACTTGGGGAGTAAATACCCAGATAAACCCTGAGAATCCAAATGATCCTCTTGGAATTGGAGTTGATCCTGAAAATGTTCCAAGAGATTCAGATGAATGGAAAAAAGTTTCTAATGATTATTTAAAACAGGAATGGGCTAAGATTCTTGAGAAAAATCAGTTTGGAAGATTTATTTTAGGTGTTGGAGAGGTTTTAGGAGCTTTAAATCCTGTTTTTAAGATAATTCTTGGAGTTGAATACACTTTAAGCTGGTATTTTTTTCTTGCACTATTCTTATGGGTATTTATTGCTGTTCTTATTTACAGACCTCTTAAAGACATAGTTGCTGCGAATGGATGGATTGCTTTAGGTATAGCTGTTATAATTCCAACACTTGGTGCTCAGTTAGGAGTTATAAAATATTTTGCAGATTTTTTTACTCCACTATTAACTAATAAATACAGCTTGCTAAGTTCTCTTGTAATTTTAGTATTGGTTTTAATTGCATATGATTATTTTATGAGAACTGTTGGTAAAACTTTTAAAGAAAGAGCAAAAAAAGATGATGAAGCAAGAAGAGAGTTAAAAGCTAAAACAATGGAAAAGATTCATGATATAGAATTTAAGGCTAGTGGAGGTAAATTTTAATTATTAAACTTTAACCAAAAGCTCTTCTAAAGTCTATGACTTCTGCAGAATTAACATGTGGTACCTTTGAGAGCTTTTCTTCTAGAATTTCACGCTCTGCGTCTTCATGCCATGCGAATGTTATTATTATGGCATTTAATCCAAATGCTATAGGTTCGTGTTCTACCTTTACTATTTTGCCATTATCTTCTTCTATTATTTTAACTGCGTTTTCTTCAATTGCAATTAAATCTGCATCTGGAGCATCTGGCATAATCTTTATTTTTACTGCTGCTGATCCCATATAAAAACCTCCAGCGGGTTTCTATGCATCCAGCAACCAACTTATCAGACTCATTGAGGTCAGAAAAACCTCTTATGCATCCAGCAACCACTGGTAAAAACTCGCTAAGTAAAATCAAGAATGATTAATGGTTTTTAAATGTTTAGACTCTAATTTTTAATATAGCAATATTTTTACATAATTTAAGACCTTTTAATTGATTAATTTTACGTTTTCTATTATTTTTATTAAGTATGGAAAAGATATTGTGTGCTTGATTTATTATTTATATAGTTTTGACTTTTATCACTCTTAAGTTTATTTCACATTTGGTTGATGGTTTTAAGATATGATAATACTTAAAAACGTTAGATATTTTTAGTGATTGTTAAATATTAATCAAATATTAATAAAGAGGGAAAATAAAGGGAAAATGTTATATAATTATTCACAACTTATTGAAAAGATTTCTAAGTCTTCTGGTCTTTCTAATGAAGAAGTAGATAGAAGAGTTGAAGCTAAATGTGCTAAACTTTCTGGTTTGATTAGTAAAGAAGGAGCTGCTCAGATAATTGCAAGTGAATTAGGAATTAGTTTTGAAAAAGAGAAAATTAAGGTAAATGAGCTTGCAAGTGGTATGAAAAGAGTAAACATTGTTGGCAAGATTGTTAAATTAAATCCTGTTAAGGAGTATAACAAAAATGGAAAAAGCGGAAAGATAGGTTCTATGACTTTGGCAGACGATACTGGAAATATAAGAACTGTTTTATGGGATACAAATCATATTTCTTTATTTGAAGATTCTAAGATAAAAGAGAATGATTTTGTTGAAATTTCCAACGGAGCTATTAGGAATGATGAACTGCATTTAAGCGGATTTTCAGATATAAAACTAAGTAAGGATGTTATTGAAAATGTTATTGTAGAAAGAAAAACTGTTGAGAAAACAATTTTTGAATTAAGATCTGGTGATAATGCAAAAGTAAGAGCATTTATTGTTCAGGTTTTTGAACCAAGATTCTTCGAGGTCTGCCCTGAATGCAATAAAAAAGCTGTTAATGCTCATTGCGAAACACATGGAACAATAGCTCCTGTTAAAAGGGCTTTGTTAAGTGTTGTTTTAGATGATGGAACAGAGAATATAAGGGCTGTTTTATTTTCAGATCAACTAAAATTATTAGGATTAGAAGAGAGTGAGTTAGAAAATTTTGATAAGTTTATTGCTAAAAAACAGGAAATAATTGGTTTAGAAGCTTATTTCACAGTAAGTGCAAGAAATAACAAATTATTTAATACAATGGAAGTTATAATTAACAATTTAGAAAAATTAAACATGGAAAGTTTAATTTCTAACTTGAGGTGATATGTTACTTAAAACCCATTTTGCAATAGCTTTATTTTCTATTATTTTATTTTTCCCAGTTGTAAACAATAAAGCCTTTTTTATTTTAGCTGTTGTTGTAGCTACAATTATTCCTGACTTAGATACTAGATTTTCAAAATTCGGCAGGAAAAATCCAGTAACTCCTATTCTTGGTTTTTTTACAAGACATAGAGGAATTTTACATAGTTTAACTTTTTGTCTTATTGTTAGTGTTATACTTGCTGTTTTTTTACCTATACTTGCATTTGGATTTTTTTTAGGATATTCTTTACATTTGCTTTGCGATAGTTTTACTAAAAAAGGGATAATGCCTTTCTGGCCATTTAAGATGGTCTCTGAAGGATTTTTATTGACTGGAGGAAAAATAGAGAAAGGAATATATTTCACATTTATTATTGTAGATTTACTACTATTAGCAGTTACATTGTTAAGATATGTTTAATAGTGGCTTATATAATCTCTCAAATATGGTTTAGCACTGAAATAATCTTTATAAACTGACTTGAAGAGTTAATAAGTATTAATTAATTATCATTTTATATTATTATACTCTAAAATGGCAAAGGAAAAAAAGGATAGTGAGAAGGAAGAAGAGAGTCGTAAATTAAGTGACTTGCCTGGTATTGGTCCTGCTGCTATTGCAAAACTTGAGGCTGCAGGAATATTTGATCTAATGGGAATTGCAGTTCTATCTCCTCCACAGTTATCTGAAATTTCAGGTATTGGTGAGGCTGTTGCAAGAAAAGCTATACAGGCTGCTAGAAGCATGCTTGATTTAGGTTTTATGGATGCTTCTGAATATGAAAAAAAGAGGGAAGATATAAATTATATAACAACAGGGAGTAGAAATTTGAATAATCTTCTTGGGGGAAAAGGGGTTGAGAGTAAATCTATTACAGAAGTTTTTGGGGCGTTTGGAAGCGGTAAAACACAAATTGCCCTATCTCTTTCTGTAAATGTTCAGTTACCAAAAGAGAATGGAGGTGCTAATGGGAAAGCTGTATATATTGATACTGAAGGAACATTTAGGCCAGAAAGAGTTAAACAGTATGCAGAAGGAATAGGGGCTAATCCTGAAAAGGTTTTGAAAAATATTTTTGTTGCAAGAGCATTTAATAGTGATCATCAAATATTACTTGTTGAAAAAATAAATGAGCTGGTTAAAAATGGCGAACCTATTAAATTAGTAATAGTTGATTCTTTAACTGCACATTTTAGAGCTGAGTATTCTGGAAGAGGACAGTTAGCAGATAGACAACAAAGATTAAACAAGTATTTACATGATTTAATGAAACTAGCTGAACAAAGAAATATAGCTGTTTTAGTTACAAATCAGGTTATGTCAAATCCAGCAATGATGTTTGGAGATCCCACAACAGCTATTGGTGGGAATATTGTTGCCCATGCTTCAACTTACAGAATTTATTTAAGAAGAGGTAAGAAAGATTCAAGAGTTGCTAAACTAATTGACAGCCCTAACTTGCCTGATAATGAGACAGTTTTCCTGATTACTGGTAATGGTTTGAAAGATGTTGAAATCAAACCAAAAGAAGAAGAATAAAATATATCAAAATCTTTTTATACTTAGCTAATATTTTCTTGAAATGGTTGAGGTGATTTTGTTTTATGGTAGAAATTATTGCCGATCTAAAAAATTATAAATTTTTAATCTCTTCAACTATCAAAATGGAGGAATTATGGAGATAATTGCAGATTTACAGATACATTCTAAACATTCAAGAGCAACGTCTAAAGACTTGAGCTTTGAAAATCTTGAGAAATATGCAAGGATTAAAGGTTTGGATTTGTTAGGGACTGGGGATTTTCAACATCCTGAGCATATAAAAGAAATTAAAAAAAAGTTAAAAGAGGATGATAAAGGAATTTTGTGGACTAAAACTAATTTTCCATTTTTATGGCAGACAGAAGTAAGTTTAATGTTCGCTCAGGGTGGTAAAAGAAGAGCTGTACATTTACTTATATTTGCTCCAAATGGGCGAGTTGCTGATAAAATTATTTCTTATTTAGGAAGCAAAGGGAGATTAGACTATGATGGAAGACCTATCTTTGGCATAACTTGTAGAGATTTAGTTAAAGATCTTAAGGAAATTGATGATATGATTGAAATAATTCCTGCACATTGTATGACTCCATGGTTTGGTCTTTTTGGAAGTAAATCTGGATTTGATTCTTTAAAGGAATGTTTTTTAGATCAAACACATAATATTTATGCAGTTGAATCTGGAATGAGTGCAAGCCCTGATATGTTGTGGAGGTTTGAAGAGCTTTCTAAAGGAGATGTTAAAGTTGTTAGTTTTTCAGATGCCCATAGTTACTGGCCATGGAGAATTGGAAGAGAGGCAACTATTTTTGATTTGAAAGAGTTGAGTTATGAAAATATAATCAATGCTATAAGGACTGGTGATGGATTAAAGGCAACAATTGAAACACCGCCTGAATATGGAAAATATCACTGGGATGGCCATAGAAATTGTGATTTTTCATGTAATCCTCAAGAAACAAAAAAATTAAATGGGATATGTCCAAAGTGTGGAAATCCATTAATTATTGGGGTGGAATATCGTGTTGAAGAAATTGCTAAACATCCTAGTGATTTTAAACCTGAAAAACCAGTTCATTTCCATAAAATACTTCCATTACATGAATTAATTGTAATTTTTAATGATGTAGGCATTGCATCAAAAACAAATTGGGAAGTATACAATAGTTTGATAGATAAATTTGAGAGTGAGTTAAATATTTTAATGCATGTTAAAAAAGAAGATTTAGAGAAAGAAGAGGTTAATACTAAACTTATTGATCTTATTTTGAAGAATAGAGAGGGAAAAATCAAAGTTAAACCAGGTTATGATGGAGAGTATGGAGTTGCTGTGCTAGAAGAGCAGAAGAAACTATTCTAAATTATACAGATAAACCTTAGTATTAAACTTTAAATAATTAGTTTTATTTTATTTCTTATGAATAAAACTAAAGTAAAAAGCAGAGCAAAAGAGAAAAAACGCATTGAAAACTTGCATAGGAATTTTGTTAAAATTCTTTTAAAATGGCCTGTTACAGATGTTAAATTTTCCAATAACAGGATTTCACTTATTTTTTTCAATCAGAGAATTGCAGATAAAATTATTAAGAAAAGAGAGAATCATGTTGCAGAATGGAGCAGAAGAAGAAAGGAAATTTTTATAGACCGAGCGTTTGGAAATGAAGAAAGGGAAAAATCATTTAGAGCATTATGTATCCACGAGGTTGTTGAGAAATTCCTTGTTGAGAAGTTTGGTTTGAAACTTGATGAAGAAGCTCATGTTGTTGCAACCAAAAAAGAAAGAGAGTATTTGGAGAGTGTAAAAGGTGACTGGAAGAGTCATGAATTAAAGGTATTTTGGGACTGGCATAAACTAGGAGAGAAGTAATGGAATTTGAAAAAGTAAGAGTTGATAAAAATACTTTTTACTGGACCTGGAAAGACTTATCTTACTGGCCATATGCATGGCTTGATAAAAAAGATCTTAAAAACTTACCTAAGCCATTTTATCTTGCTGAAATACATCCTGATTGCCCTGTTGGTTTTGAAACAGATGAAAAAGCTGAATTTACAAATATTATAAAACTTCCAGACAGCTTTGAAAAATTAAAAATAGATAATGATTTAAGAAAGGATTTAAAGAGAGTTGAGAAAAAGAATGCTGATGTAAAAATAGTTTATAATGAATTTGATGCTTTTGATAAAAGTAAACACTGGTTTTTGGAGAACTGGAAAGAAAACAAAAGGGATTTTCAAAGAAGGCTTAAATTGTGGAAAGAAAAGTGCTATACAATAAGTGCTTATCTTGGTGATGAGCTTATTGCTGTTCATATAGCAATGAGGGAGGAAAATACTGTTTTTTATCTTGGCTGCTGGTGGAATAAAAAATATAAGCCATTATCAACACCAATTTTTCTTTTAAAGAAAGATATAGAAAATGCTATAATAAATAAAATGCATTATTATGACCTTGAGATTGGAGATCAGCCTTATAAGAAGAAATGGGGAGTTGTAGAAAAGCCAACTAAATATTATGCAATACTTAGTAAAGAGCAGGCAGAGTATTTAGAAATTAAGAAGTATGTAAGAATTAAATCTTAACTGATAATTTTGTCTACTTTCTTTTTTCCGAAAGTTTTTGCTTTATAATATCTGGGAAAAAATTATAATATATTTGGTCTAGGAAAATATCAATTTCTATAGATTTTACATTTTTGTTTATTTTTATCAGATTTTGAATTGAGTCTAACATATCTTTTCTTGTTTCAGCTTCTAATGTGCAAAAGAAGCTTTGTTTATGTTCTAGTATTGAAATATCCTGGATGCATTGATCTAGAATAAATTTTTTAAATAAAGATAATGATTCTGTTGGTTTAACTAATTCGAATCTTAAAAAATATAATTGCAGATTTTGACTAAATATGTCTGTATAACCATAAAAGCGGATTATAATCTGCTTTTTTATAAGCCTCTTAAATCTATATGCTATGACTTGCGCACTAATCTTTAATTTATCTGCTATTATTGCAAGCGATTGTTCAGAGTTTTTAGTTATTTCCTCTAAAATTTTTAGATCTATCTTATCCAATTCGAATAGCTTTTGTTTTTCATTTGAAGGATTATATAATAATGGTATTTCTTTTGCTTCTGATTTATATTTTTTTGCAGGAATTAAATCGTAATATTTTATTTGAATCAACTCGTAGTCCTCTACTTCTAGAGTATTAATTATTTTTTCAATAAAGCTTTGTTTATGGTGCTCACTTGGACTAATAAATTTGATATATAGATTATATTTTCCGAGTAATGATAAAATTTCAATAACTGGGTCTAAATCTAAATCTTTTAAGAAATTTTTGTCAGAAAATATCTTTTGGGAACTAATAAATAGAAGATATTGTGAAAACCCAAGCTTGAAATAATTTGGAAAACAAGTACTGCCTAAAATTATTTTCTTCTTCTTTAGAGTTTTTATTCTTTCTAAGACAGCATTTTTAGAAAGTTTAAGTTCTGAAGATAATTGGGAAGCTGTTATTCTAGGGTTATCAGTATATCTTTGTAAAATTGTCTTGTTTTTATTATCCATAATTGATAAAAACATAATTACTATATAAATATTTTGGTAAAGTCACAAATATCTATAGAAAAGGTTACTAATGTCTATATTTATTCTTTTTTATGACAAAACTTATTGGTCAAGCTTATGATACAGAAAAGCTTTACACACAGCTAAAGATAGATGGATTAAGAGAATATGTAGAAAGAACTGGATTAATAAAGGATGGAATTAGCTTAGATACATCTCTTTTCTTGAAATTTATATCGGATTCTGGATTTCCGAAACCTAAAGTATTAGAAGTTGGATGTGGATACGGAAGAATAGGAAAAGTCTTTCTAGAAAATGCAGTAGATTATTTTGGAATAGATTTGCATAAAGAATATGTAGATTATTTTAGAGAGAATCTCTCTAATGAAAATAATAAAAAGATTTTGCATGGTAATTTTTTAACATATAATTTTCCATTTAATAAAATAGACTTTGTTTTATTTCCTTGGTCTGTAATTGCAGAGTTTGATTTTAATGGACAAATCAATGTATTTAATAGAGTAACAGAAATAGCTTTACCAAACAGTAGAATTTATTTTGATATTCCATTAGATATAATCAATAAACCTGATGGAATTGAACCTGGACCATTAAATATTGATGAGATTCATAATTGGAAAGAAATGGGTTTAATTCATATTATGGATCATTCTTACCAAACTTATACTGGAAGGAATAGGAAAATAATTGAACTTGGATTAAAAAATAATTAATTTTTATTTTTTAAAAATCTTTCCCTGTACTTATACATGGGCTCTTGTGTATTTGAGCTACATTTTGGACAGGTCTCTTTAAGTGTGTATGTACTACAACTTTTATTTGAACATTTTCTCAGCATTTTTTAAATTATCTAACTATTATTTATGTATTTTACAGACTAATAATATTTATATTCTCTTTTATGTATAATTAATATATATAAATAACTAAAGGAGGTAAAATGTTTGTGCTAGGATGGATACCAGGATTTTTTTGGAATATCATATCTTATTTGTATTTAATTAGCCGTTAGTTTTGTAATTTCTATTATTCATTTTTTATTTTTTAATTAAAAATTCACATTTTTCTTTTTTAGAGTTTTTTTCAACTTCTTCTAAAATTTTATTAATTTCAGAGTCTGTTTGCTTAAAATCTTTAGACTTTATTTTTATTACAAATTTTGAAGCACCTAAATAGTATATATTATCATATTTACCTATAAGCTTTTTTATTCTAACTATTCCATCAGGTTGTTTAGAGCTGAGAGTGAACTCTTTTTTTATCTCTTTTTCTTTTTCTTTTTTTTCAAGAGTTATTTTACTTAGTTTTTCTATGTCTGCCTTCGAAAAGTATTTTTCAAGCAAACCTGGATTTTCTGAAAAAACAGTGTTAATTCCCTCATTCTTTTTTATCTCTTTTAATATTTCTAATGAACCTTCTCCTAGTAATTTTTTAACTATTGACTCTATACTTTTCTCTTTTTTATGTATTTCAATTATATCTTTTCTGTCTTTATCTTTAACTCTTCTTAAGCTTAAAAATAGATAGTCATCTTTTGCACTTAAAATTTTACAAACTATTACTTTATTTGGGACTACATAATCTCTAATATTTCTTATTCTTCCTGGTGCTATTTCACTGAAAACAATACTTCCTTTAATTCCCTCTTCTGTTTCAACAAATACTGTTGTTTTCACTACATCTTTAACAATACAGATAACTAAATCTCCTTCTTGATATTTCATGTAATTATCATTAAGCTATGGTTTAAAAGTCTTTTGAGTTAGTTTCCTTTAGATTTTAACTAACTCTATTTCTAGTTGCTTCTGAAGAATCTCTAGGAATTTATCCTCTTTTGATTTTTCTATTAAACATCCTGCTGCAAATTTATGGCCTCCGACTTCACCACCAATCTCTTCAATTACTGAATTTAACAATTCACGTATATTCTTGTTTCCATTTTTTCCAACAATTCTTGCAGATACTTTAATTTTATTTTCATTATACGCCATTGCTATTATCGCTTTGCCTTCTTCATATTCCTTTGAATTTGAAAGTATACTTGCAATTGTCCCTATTATTGTATCTTTTATTTTATCTTCAGCGTTGATTATTAAGTAATTTTTACTATCTATTTTTTTGAGACTTGGAAGTGATTGAAGAGCCTTGACAATATTTTGTTTATATACTGTATAAATTTCATCAACTCTTATTTTTGCATTTTTGTTCTGCAGACAGAAAGATATAGCAGTTCCACTTTCTCCAAGACGACTAGTTGCATTTATCATAGCACTTATTTGGCGGGCATCTTCAACTTTTCCGAATATATTTAATAAATATATATTGCCTACTATTTCTGAACTATCTCCCGGATCTGCTCTTTGAAGGGTTATTGCAGTTATTAATTTTGATAACTCTTCATTTGTCAGTTCTATAGAACTTTTATAATGTCCATTAATTTTTTTAAAACCTAAATCTCTAAGAAAGTCATTTGTCCCAGGACCTGATCCTGTAACGCCTGGAATGTAAACGTCTGAACTATACTCCAAAACCCTATCTATAGGCCGAGTTGCAGGATATAAAATAAGACCTTTTTTGACTATAACTTTTGAATCCTTTATTATTTGAGAATATATTTTACCAAAATTCTTTTCCATTAGATCTCCAACCATTCCAATTACAGCTAAATATGCAAGATCTTTATTTTGTTCATCAAGCTCTTTTGAGAACAAGTAGGTTAAACCTGCCCCGCTTATATTTTCTTCATTAAAAAGGTGAGGATTAATTATTGTAACATTTTTCGGTAGGACTATATTTGGAGTCAGTTCGTGATGATCTAAGATGAAAACTTCTGTGTTAAGTTTTTCAATATATTGAAAACTATTTGAGGCAAGATCTAGAAAAATTATCACTTTATCCTGAGGTAATTCTAATATTGTTGATTCTTCAAGCTGCTTTACAATTCTCACAGAGAATGGCCGACCAAGTCGGTATAATGCCTTTGTCATTATTGATGCAGAAGTTATGCCATCTGTATCGTGGTGACTTATCACCTGTATCTCCTTACTCTCTGTTTTTTCAAGGAACTGTTTAGCAACTTCTTTTATAGCTGCTAACATTTTTTTTCTTTTTTATTATTTATTTTGAATTATAAACTCCTAAGATTTTTTTCTTGGAAACATATCTTACTAATTCTCTTTTTGCCCTCTTATCCTGCTTGTTTTTCTCATAATGGTTTGTTATTTTAGACAATTTTTCCGAGACAAAATCCAAGTCAGATTTGTAATTTATTTTAGCATTTTTTAATATTTTAGATATTTTTTTACCTAGCACTTTGATGTCATATATTCCATGTTTTTCTTTTAGTATTGACCCTATTTCTGCAGGATGATGTCCTTTTTTTCCAAGTTCAATAACTATTTTTTCGATATCTTCAATATTCATAGGCTCTTGAGCCTTTTTTTCCTGAGCTTTTTCTGCCTTTTTCTTTGCCATATTACTTTTTCTGAACACAGGTTTAAAAACCTTTTGAATTCATTTATATTTAGAGAACAGAAAGCTTTTTTAAACTCATTAAATTATGATTTTTATTCAGCCCCGTAGTATAGTGGTCAAGTATTCTGGTCTTTGGAACCAGAGACCCAGGTTCGAATCCTGGCGGGGCTATTATAACTTAGGTTAAATATTTAGTAATACTTATAAAATGAGTTTAGAAGAAGGTATTGAAAAATCTGAAGTTAGTAAAGAAATTGTAGAAGGAATTGTTTCTTTAGAGAAATGGTATCAGTTTCAATGTGGCTATGAAGATTGTAAGAAATGGTGGGCTATAAGTGACGCTAATTCTAGAGATAAATATTTCTGCCCTTTGTGTGGAAGAGAAAATTATTTTGATTTTAATAATGCTTAATACTTTTATTTACAAGAATATTTATAAAGAATGTTTTTTTATATTAATTGTTTAGATAACTAAATATTAAAAAGAGTGATTGAAAGGAGGTTGAGAATGAATAAAAATATTATTTTAGCTGTTTCTGTTGCTTTTGTTATTGTATTATTATTCGCTTCAACTATTGGTGCTTTTTCCTGGAGTGATTTACTTACAGGAAGACAGGTAAGCGACATTTCTAAATCTATTGAATGGATTGAAAATGATGGAGGGAT
>Ga0208958_1003521_pt1 | contig 12096 bp, 14 predicted proteins | sample RifOxyB1_FD_184032 | JGI IMG/M metagenome (GOLD analysis project Ga0208958, IMG submission 184032) | Soil microbial communities from Rifle, Colorado - Rifle Oxygen_injection B1 (SPAdes) | ecosystem: Environmental > Terrestrial > Deep subsurface > Rock core/Sediment | place: Rifle, Colorado...
CAATATTGTGGTAAATTACCTTGAGAGGTATCACTACCACAGACCGCATATAAGTCTGGGTATGAGACCTCCGCTAGAGAGAATCTAGTGTCGGATATTTACGGAAACATATCGGCGTAAGTATCGTTCTATTTACTGCTATAGTAGTTTTTTAAAAGATAATCAGCTAGAACATCGAGTGAATCTATGACATTCTCAAACTTGCCATTTGGAAACACCAAAGGTAATTCGGTGCAACCAAGAAGGACTCCATCCAGATCATTATTCTTAATAAACCTGCTCACCATATCTGAAAGTACGCCCTCAAATTTTTTTGTTTCTCCGTTCGCGATTACGAATCGAATTATATCCTCCTGCTTTTTTAAAAGATTTTTATCAGGAGTCATTACCTCAATTTCTTCTCGTTTAAGAATCTTATGATAAAGTCGTGTCTTGATTGTTGTCTCAGTTGCTAATAAACCGACTTTTTTCATACCACTAGCTTTAGCTTTTCGACAGACAAGTTCTACTAAAGAGATAAAAGGGGCATGAGAACTATCAACCAAATCCTGATAGAGAAGATGACCGGTATTACAAGTCATTGCGATTATGTTGCAGCCAAAGCTATTAAGGGCCCTAACTCGGGATATGAGCGTTTTTTTAGCTTCCTCTAGCTGCATGGTATCGGAAATAAAATCCGGTACGGGTACAGAGTCAATCACTATTTCGGGATAGTCATCATTATTCTTCGCACCATACTCTTTCGTACTCTTTATTATCAGTAGTTTATAAAAATAGGCACTCGCATATGGTCCCATCCCACCGATTAAACCTATAATGTTTTTTTTATTCATATTCATATTAAAAAAGTCCCCTTATGGGGACTCGTCAAATATTGAGATAAACTCATTCTTGACGAGCTCCGCTACTGCGACACTCGCTCCTATCTTTTACGGTTTTGGCTCCGTAGCATATTTTTGCTCAGCTCCTCGGTCCCAACCCTACCGGATCAACGCTTTTATAATCTACCCAGATTTTATATTTTTTGTGCTTTAATGTCAACGCCTAGCAGGCTTGACTTAATTCACAAGTTGATGTATAAACCACTTAATTGATTCGAGATCAAGGAGAAAGGCGGTGATTGTGAAATGACAAAAGAAATTGTTACAAAAAACGAGGTGATAACAACATTGGCTCTTGAGAATGTTCAAAAGTGGGATGATCCGAGAATCAAGCCAGAGTGGCTTCAACAAATCTTGGAATGCCGTAATTCTAGTGGTTTTATCCCCACAGACGATGATGTTCGCAATCATTTACATGGTGATATATTAACTTTGGGCTTCAGAGATGGAAATGTCGTCGGTTTCAATAGTATTGAGTTCAAATCACCAAAAGAGGTATGGGGTGGTCTAATTTCCAATCGCGAGTTACCAATCGAGACTGGAGTGTATTTAGCAGGTGTTCTTATCGACGGTAGTGAGCAAAAATCCGGTTTTTATCAAAAAATGAATGAAGATCGTGTTATGAAGGGAGTTGAAAAAGGTTTAGGGGTTGTTTTTACGGAAACAGCAAACCCGAACGTCGAAGCTGGAATAAAAGCAACTTTGAATTCAATGAGAGAAAATGGTCAAATAGCCAATTATTCGATGGAAGAAAGGGTCTACCTCCAAGGTTTATATGGCCGTCGTATGTATAAGGAAAATCCTAAAAACGTCAATATTTCGTATGACAATCTTAATTACGATGTTGGGGATGCATACGCCCTTATTTTTAATCTGATTCTTAAGTAAGATAAGTCTATGAAATTTGAACGACTTGAAACAAGGTATGTTGTTCCCGATATGGGGAGAGAGTTTTCGTTGGGAAATGTGGATGGTCAATCGCGTGTTATTGGCCCTATTAGAGACATGGTCGTTCTTCACGGATTTACCACAAGCGGAATTGAGGCGTGGAGTGCGATTGATACTGTAAAACTTCCTATCTACGGATCGGAGTCTTCAACTGAGGCCTGGGCTCTTTTTCAGGAGGTTGGCGAAACTTTTATAGGAAAGGATTTTAATAACCCGCGTGAGGCGGTTCGATCGCTTGGATATATGATTGACCACTATATTTTTCAGGCAGCTTTCGCAAATCTATTTTTGGATGCACAAGCTATTGAAAAAGGTGTTCCTCTATTTGCACTTCTTGGCGGTACCAAAGAACAAGTTGAAATTGGAGTTAGTATTCCAAAAACTGCTACCACTGAGGATATAAGTCACAAGATTACTGTCGAAAAATATCAACGTATAAAAGTTAAGGTTGGTCCCACAGATGAAGATTACAAAAAAATTGCCGATATCAGAAAGGATTTTCCGAAAGTAAAACTTATGATAGACGCTAATTCATCTTTTGATATCCGAAATGAAGATCACGAAAAAATTCTTAATAAGTACGCTGAACTTGATTTATTGATGATTGAACAACCACTTGCGCACAATGATGTTATAAAACACATTGGTTTACAAAAATCCTTTAATCAAAAAAATATCCCCGGACATATTTGTCTTGATGAAAGTATCCTTACAATGGAAGATCTGATAACGGCCGTTGAGGGAGGCATACCTATAATTAATATTAAAGTTACCCGTGTGGGAGGATTGGATATCGCAAAAGAAATGATTGAATACTGTCAAAAACATAAAGTTGATACATGGATAGGGGGTATGGTGGAACTGACAGCGCCGGGAAAAGCCCACTCTCTGGCAATGGCTGCACATTCCGGAGTGACACTTCCGTCGGATATCTCTGGGTCCGCAGGATATTATGTTAAAGACAATGATCCTTATGTAACACCAATGGAAAGAGAAACAAACGGCGCTTATATCAAAGTTCCAAAAACTCCCGGAAGAGGCTGGGAAGTAGATCTACAAAAAATGGAAAAGATAACTAAAAGCACTATTGTTTTTCCAAAAAAATAATTAAAGGATTAGGTCTTTTTGAAGTTTTTTACTAACATCTGCCTCAACTTACTTTCTTCATAAAATGGTTTAAAATATTCATCAATCGAATAGGGTTCCACTTCTCCTGTTTTCAAGTTGAACCCCTTGATCGGCCCATAGATACCGTTATAATTTGGTGTAACTTCGGTATCAGAAAAACCGGTAATTCCGGCAGAAAGATCTCCAAATGAGGCATGCCAGTTTTCGTAAGGATAAATGCGCAAACCAGCCATTTCCATTGTTAAGGTAAAAAGCTGACGTGTTGACCATTCTTCTTGCGTTATAAACGGAAAACGAACCGCAACTTTCGGACCCCCTTCGGGATAGCTATTTCCTAAAGGTAAAGATGTTCCATCCATTTTTCTAAGAGTTATATCGGCAGCTGCACCTGATTTATGTCCAGCCATAAATGGAGATACAGCAGTTTTACTTCTTGCTTCGGCCCAAACTTTTTTCCATTCATAAGCCCAGTCGGGATGTTGTTGAAGAGTTAGCTTTACCCTTCGGAAAAACAATCCTTCTTGCACACCCACAGGTCTAAAAACATCTTCTAAATGTAGCATTATCCCTAAAGGCTGAAGTGCCTTACCTGCTTTCAATATTTTTTCTGATACGCTTTTCCTTGTCCAGAACACCCTTTCTTTTCCGGCCCATTCACCACAAGCTTCGTGGAATGGCACACTAGACAAACTAAGTGGAATATTGTCGCCTTTAAATAGTAGGGGAAGCGAAACCATCTTTTCATCGGACTCTTTTATCACGACAGAGGCAGCAAGTTTATCTTGAAGTTGTACCGCAACCTCAGCATATTTCTCTCCTAATAACCTATCAATTTCTTTCGATTGACTAGCTGTCAAAGGTTCTTTGAGAAAACCTTCCCTAGGAGGAGTTGGTAGTGGAATTTGCTTGTTAAGCTCACCAGAAAGGTATTTAACATTTTCCCTTAATTCATTTAAAAGCTTCATTTTCGGTTCAACAAAAACCAAACCCAGTTCTTTCTCTTTTAATCTCCCAAGATCATCAACCTCTTTCATGCGCATAATTATAGGGCTATTTGGAGTTATTTACAAACGTGCTTGCCAGAAGGTAAGTTGTTTGTCTTTTGGTGTATAATACCAAGCGTGACGAGGAAAATAGAACTAGATATCGAAATGACAAAAAAACCCTTGCTTGAAGAAATCACTGATTTGTTAGAATCCAATAGAATTAAATACAGGAAATATGAACATGAACCTGTATTCAATTCTGAAACTGCAGCTAAAGCCATTGGAGTAAAATTGGCAGCGGGAGCAAAGGCCTTAATTTTATTGGGTGACGGTAAGCCCATAATGGTTGTTTTGTCAGGTGCTGATAGGGTTGATTTCAAGAAACTTAAAAACCTATCAGAAATTAAGAATTTAGAGATGGCAACTCCGGAACTAGTAGAAAAAATTAGTGGCGTAAAAATAGGCGCCGTACCTCCTTTTGGAAACTTATTCAATATACCGTTATATGTAGATATAAGACTGGAAGCAGAAAAAGAAATAGTATTTAGCGCGGGATCACATTCCGTTTCAGTCCAAATGAAATATAATGATTTTAAAGCTATAACAAATCCAATAGTGGGTAATTTTGCTAAATAAATGAATAGTCCTACAGACACTGATTGGTCAAAAGGGAAATCTTCTCATCTTCAACTTTCAAAAAAAGCCGCTGGAATATATGACTCCAAATATGGTAACGAGAATTTTTCGACCAAACTTTACATGGATTATGAATTGGAAGTAATTGATAAGGCAGTCAAACTGCTACCTATTGACAAAAAAAGTATTGCGATTGATTTGGGGTGTGGGACAGGAAGAGACACCCTACATTTCTATAAAAGTTTTTACAAAGTAATAGGATACGATTTTAGTTCGAGTATGATTAAAATCGCAACCAAAAATTGTATAAAGATTGGTGCAAAGAATGTTGTTTTAGTTCAAAAAGATATTGAAAACAACGGCTTAAGCGAAATTGAAAGCAATTCCATCTCTTTTGTAAATGCAGGATTTGGCATGGGGAGCTTTATAAAAAACATAAATTCACTTGTAAAAGATGTCTATAGAGTTCTTAAGCGTAAAGGTATTTTTACTGTTTCATTATATAATTCAGACGCATTAGTGGGTCAGTTAGTCAACGAATTGGATTGGGAACCGAGCCTATCTGTGAGATTTACCGATACGAAAAACTCTTTGAAAGTGGTCTTTCAAGGAAAAAAATTTAACATCGCTGCCAAAACTTATTCTGTACAAGAGTGCAGAGATATTCTTTCTCAACATTTTGGAATTGTAGAATTATCAACTTTTCCAACAATATCGTCCGTGTTGCCTAATAGTTTATTTGAAAATCCAAAAGTAAAGGATATATTTAAGCGAATCGATTATAAAATCAGGTTTGATGAAAAAATAGCAAGTGGGCCTTATATATGTGTGGTTTGTAAAAAATAGATTTATTTATTATCCATTCTTCCTACATATTCTCCTGAATTAGTAAACCCCTTCTTAAAATCTTCCTGAAGTTTTTTAGTTAAGGCTTTTGGGAAAAGATTGTCAGGAAGATTTTTTATATCAAGCCAGGTTGACCATTTTTTATTATCGTGCTCAGGGTCGAGATAATGTTCCAGTTCTTCAAACTTATTAACATCTCCCAAAATAAAAAGTTCCAGACTATGTTCATCTTTTTCGGGTTGAAGAAAATCTCTAATATATAAAATCTTTTTAAATTCTAATTTAATATCTTCTCCTAATTCTTCTTTTATTTCTCTTTGGGCTCCTTCCAAAACAGTCTCTCCGTATTCGAGTTTTCCGCCAATGTAATAGTAATAGTTTTCTATAGAATCATAAGTTACAAGAAGTTTTCCTTTTTTAACTATCACCATTCTTAATCTGATTTTTATTCTTGGTTTATCTTCCATATCTACAAAACTTTAATTATTTTGTTGATGAGCGTGCCTTCTTTATCATGATCAAAGAAACCAAATATAAAGGCATTGGGATCTTTGAAAATAATTTTGATATATTCTTTGGTATCGGTAGTGGTTTGATATGAGTCTATTTCTTTTGGATCAATCCAGTGGAAAGTCCCGTCTTTATTTGGTTCTATATTTACCTGATTTGCGATTTTGACAATAAAATAGATATTTACCCATTCCGAATCATCGGGAGGATACGGGTACTGGGTTACGGAATAAGGTCTAATTGATTCAAATTCCGTAAGGCCAGTTTCTTCCTTAATTTCCCGAAGGAGAGCATCATAAAAACTTTCGTGAGGTTCCACCTTTCCTCCAATTCCCGCAAATAGTCCGGGATCAAGTTTTTTGGTGTCTGCTCTTTTAAGCATTAATATTTTGCCGTTGCACCAAATAAAAGCATTAACCGCCATAACGGTTTTATAGTCGGTATATTTTGAATAATTTCCCATATTAGCTATTCTATCAGTTTCTCAAATTTATCAATATTAAGTTTCTTTATTTTATAAACTGTATGACCTTTTCTTTTCCTTATTTCTTTCACTTTTATATTGTTCATACTACATACTTGAGGTATAAGACGATTTAGGGCACTTACTACAACTATCCAATACTCACCATTATGGTTAAGAAGTTTATATGGATCCAAAATAAAATCTTTGGCAATAGCTTCATCGCCAACTTTTGCTGGAATATTAGAGACTATTAAATCAAATGTTTTGTCTTTTAGTTCCTCAACACTCAAACTAGCCAGGACAATTGCATTAGTGATATTATTTTTTGCAATATTGTATTTAGTGTAACGAACAGCAAGAAGATCTTTATCAACCATTACAACTTCTGCTTGTGGGTTATTTTTAGCCAGAATTATTCCAAGGGGTCCATAACCACACCCAAGATCTAGAATACTTTTAGGTTTATTTGTAGTAATAGCCCGAATTAAGATGTCGGTACCATGGTCCAAGTCAAATGTGGAAAATAATGTATTCGCTACATCAAACTTAAATTCTTCTTTTCCAAACGAATAACTAATTTCTTTTTTAAAATACACATCCATGGGTAAATTATACTAAATGATCAACCGCCCCAATTTCTCTCAGAGAAAAATTATTATTATTTTTGAAAAGCGTGGTTATCGAACACTCTTTAATTAGTTTATCTAGTTTTTCTGGAAAGTCTTGTTTAAATTTTCTAAGTTCATTATCTGAAAAGACATTTCTTAATAAATCACAAATAACTCCACCGTGGGTTACTAATAAAATGTTTTTATCAGGAAGACTTTCAGATATCTCAATAATAACATCTTGGACATCTTTTCCTGACTGGGATGAAGAAATACCTGCCTCGGGTTTAAACTCTCTATGAAAGTTGGAGTATTCCCACTCTTTCAAAAATTCTTCAAGCGTTTGGTTGGGAATTGAACCCCAATTCATTCTTTCCCTTAATCTATTGTCAAAAATAACTCCAACTTTCAGTGTTTCGTTAATAATCTCGGCGGTTTCCTTAGCTCTTGCAAAAGTACTGGAATAAATTTTGAAAATCTTTTTATCTTTTAAAAACTCTGCGGTTTTTCCTGCCTGCTCTTTTCCCAATTCAGTGAGCCCGGGATCTCCGGCTTCTCCCACTTTCTGTCCGTGTCTGATTAAATAAAAAGTATTCATTTCGATTGTCTAGGCCACAATACATGACGTACAGTTGAGGATTAATGAAGGGTCTATATAATGGGGCCTCCATGCGTGCTTTTAAGATATTGCCAAGAGATGTTATTGTTGCGGCTAATTTATCCCATCTTGCCTTAAAAAGATTATCCTGGTTTGATTTCTGTAAATCTCATGAAGGCAATATCTCCTTAACCTGCAGGCACTTTGGAATATCAAGGGATACCTTCTATCTCTGGAAAAGAAGATTTAATCCTAAGAATCTTACCAGCCTTGAAGATGACACTAAGACAAGAAGGCCCAAAAACGTCAGGGAAATGACAACTCCACTATATATTCGTGATCTTATTTGTACCATCAGATCAAATGACCCGGAAAAAAGTAAGTACGAAATACAGGCAGAGCTTTTCGACATCTATGACATTAAAATTGGCTACAATACGGTTCAAAAGGTGATTAACAGACACCCCGACTTTTAAGAGCAAATGTAAATCACCTAAGGGGTCTAAGGAAGCACAGAAACCATTCTATAGCCAGAGTTAGAGCCGCCAGGGAGCTTCGGGACAAATACCCCGGATCTTTGCTTCAAATTGACACGAAACATCTTTATGTCTTAGGTAAAAGGTTCTATTTGTTTGTGGCCATTGATTGCAAGAGCAGGCTTGGGTTTATTCACTGCTACAAGACAGGATCCTCCCTAAACGCAGCTGATTTCCTTTTAAAAGCAATTAGATTCTTCCCGTTCAAGATCGAAGCTATTAATACCGACAACGGCGGTGAGTACTTACTTAATTTCCACAAACTAGCCAGAAGTTTAGGAATTATTCATTACTTTAGCTATCCGCATACACCTAAGATGAATGCCAGGGTCGAAAGATTGATCCAGACCGCAACCTATGAATTCTTCAACTGGCAGGATGATTTAATTGATGATCTTGATGAAATTAACCAAAGATGTGTTATCTTTACCCAGAAGTACAATACCAAAAGATACCACCAATCCCTGGGCTACAAAACACCAATGCAATACTTAAACATGTTAACCCAAAAAGAAGAAAAGAAAGGAGACCATCTGTACGTTATGTAGGTGGCCAGCACATCGATTTGAGTTTAACATATATCTGAGATAATATTAGGTTTGAAAATGATAATTTATTTTGTAAGACACGGTGAGTCTGAAGGAAATAAAAAAGGACTTCATCAAGGCCCCGAAGTTCCCCTCTCCGAAGAAGGAATTAAACAAGGTCAGGTCCTTGCCGAAAGACTTAAAAAACATAAGATCGACATTATCTACTCAAGCCCAATGGTCAGGGCAAAGCAAACCGCAGAAATAATTTCCGTAAAGTTAAAAATTCCGATTGAGTCCTGGGAAAATTTGAGGGAAATAAGAAATCCAAGTGAAATCTGGGGAAAACCTGCAGAGGATGAAAGAATTTTGGAAATTAGAGAATTAGCCAGAAAGAAATTTCTTAAAGGAAATGGCCGTTATTCAAATGAAGAAACTTTTGAAGAGCTAAATAAAAGAGCAAAAGGAGTGCTTGAACACCTGCTTTTGCATCACAAAGAGCAAAACGTATTGTGTGTGTCCCACGCAACCATGATAAAAATGATCGTCTGTAAAGCAATATCTGGGAAAAGTTTAACTCCGGAAATATTTTTGCAATTAAGGGAACATTTATGGCTTAAAAATACCGGAATCACTGTTTGCGAATATACAGATAAATGGGGATGGACCCTTGTCAACTGGAATGATACTTCTCACATTTAAATGATTAATTCATTAGGTTTTTTGGGTCAAAAAGTAAATGTAGTTATTGACAGACCTCTTGGTTCAAAACATCCCAAGCATGGTTTTATTTACGAAGTTAATTACGGATATATTCCAAATACAAAGTCTTCCGATGGGGAAGAGCAAGACGTATATGTTTTAGGAACAGATAAACCAAATAACAAAATAATAGGAGTTTGTATTGCCGTAATCCATCGAACTAATGACAATGACGACAAGTTAATAGTTACTCCAAACGGTGAAGATTTTTCAGATGAAGAAATAGAAAAGTTAGTTGAATTTCAAGAAAAGTATTTCAAGCATGTGATTTTAAGAAAACAGTTTTAATTTCGCTTCAGCTATCAAAAAAGTGCTAAAATTGGGCAAGATGAAAGACGTTGTTGAAAACTACATTAAGGCAATCACTTCAAAGTTCTCCTATGAAGAAACTAGTGAGATGGGATATCGTACAGACTTTGAAGTCCTAATCAAAAGGATTTTTGAGGAAATCAATGTTAGACGAATTGACCACGATCCTAAAGCGGAGCGACACAATAAACCGGACTTTATCGTACTTAGAAATGATGTACCCATTTTGTATATTGAGGCAAAAGATATAGGAGTACCTTTAGACAAGATTGAAAAGTCAGAACAGATGACTAGATACTTTGGCTATACAAATCTAGTCCTTACTGATTATGTAGAATTTCGTTTTTATAGAAATGGTATTCGATACGGAGAACCGATAGAAATAGCTGAATATGATCTTAAAAACCGGATAATTAATCCATTTCCCCAAAATTACGTCAATCTTTCTAAAACCTTAATTGACTTTACACAATCACAGAAAGAACCAATTAAGTCTGGTGTCCACCTTGCAAAGATAATGGCGGGAAAGGCTCGAAGAATTCGGGACAATTTGAGACAGTACCTTACCACCGATTCAGAGAGGAATACTGAAATTGTCAAAGTTTACGAGACTATTAAAAAACTTTTGGTTCACGATTTGACGAAAGAAGCCTTTGCAGATATGTATGCGCAAACGCTCGTTTATGGGCTTTTTGCGGCACGACATGAAGATGATCCACAAAGTACATTTTCTCGACAAGAAGCGCGTGACCTAATCCCCAAATCAAACCCTTTTCTTAGAGATTTTTTTGACCACATTGTTGGGCCCAACTTCGACAAACGACTTGAATATATTGTTAATGAGTTGTGCGAAGTTTTCTCTCACGCAAATGTCTCCGATCTTATGAAAGAGTATTACAAAAAAGATCTATGGGGCAAAACACATATCGAACCGGATCCTGTGATTCACTTTTATGAAGATTTTCTTAAGGAATATGATCCAGATTTACGTAAGAAGATGGGTGCGTACTATACCCCTATTCCAGTAGTCCAGTTTATAGTTCGTTCAGTTGATTATTTACTAAAGAAGGATTTTGGACTTACGGGTGGTTTATCTGATACTAAAAAAACAGCAAATGGTTTACATAAGGTTCAGATTCTTGATCCGGCTGTGGGAACTGGCACTTTTATTAGCAAAATCATTCGAAATATCTATGAGCATTTAATTAATACAGGGCAAAAAGGACGCTGGCACCCATATGTATTACATGACTTACTGCCTCGTCTCTACGGATTTGAGCTTATGATGACACCATATACAATTGCTCACCTAAAACTTAGCATGGCTTTCCAGGATACTGGTTTCAAGTATTTTAATGACCGTCGTTTAGGTATCTATCTTACTAATTCATTAGAGGAAAGTGGAATCCAACAGCAAGGATTGTTTGCTATTGGTTTGGCGGAGAGTATCGCAGAGGAATCTAAAGAAGCCTCTATTATTAAAAATGAAAAACCAATAATGGTTGTGATTGGCAACCCCCCATATAGTGGCGTTTCCTCGAATGAAACGGCATATGCCAATAAATTGGTAGAAAAATACAAAGTCGAACCTGGTGGAAAACAAAAGCTTCAAGAACGAAAACATTGGTTACACGATGACTATGTAAAATTTATTGCCCTTGCTGAAAAAATGGTTAATAAAAATGGTGAGGGAATTGTAGGTTTTATTACTAACCATGGTTATTTAGATAACCCAACGTTTCGAGGGATGCGCTGGAATTTGATGGAAACCTTTAACGAAATATACGTGCTTGATTTGCACGGAAATGCTAATAAAAAGGAGGTATCTCCAGTCGGAACAAAGGATGAAAATGTTTTTGATATCGAACAGGGCGTAGCAATCATGTTTGCTATTAAGACAAGAGTAAATAAAAATAATGGGTGCAAAGTTTTTCATTTAGATTTGTGGGGTAAGAGAGAATATAAATATGATTATTTAGAAAGATCTTCAATAGAAACTTTAAAATGGAAAACGCTAGAGCCAAGGTTACCTTATTTGCTCTATGTGCCAGAGAATATCTCAATTGATGAAGTTGAGTACAAAAATGGATTTGCTGTAGACGAAATCTTCATTAAAAATACAAGTGGAATTGTGACCATGGGCGATAGCTTCATTATTGCTGAAAAACTAGATGAGCTACAAAAAAGGGTCTCGGACTTTTTGAATGATGACATATCAGAAAGTGGCTTAACTAGTAAATAAACTACATGCGGCCTAAAGGCCGCAGTTTTAATCCTTCTGTGGCATACTTTCCTTGTTTTCTTGGATGTACTTTTTAACTTCTGTGAAGTTAGTTTTCCCCACCGATTCGGCAA
>Ga0208958_1003523_pt1 | contig 12093 bp, 9 predicted proteins | sample RifOxyB1_FD_184032 | JGI IMG/M metagenome (GOLD analysis project Ga0208958, IMG submission 184032) | Soil microbial communities from Rifle, Colorado - Rifle Oxygen_injection B1 (SPAdes) | ecosystem: Environmental > Terrestrial > Deep subsurface > Rock core/Sediment | place: Rifle, Colorado...
GCGGTTTTCGATGCCGTCCAGGCCCGCCATCAGCAGGGCGACGAAGGTCAGATAGGGGTTGCCCATCGGGTCGGGGAAGCGAGCTTCCAGACGCTTGGCCTTCGGCGAGGAGACGTGCGGGATACGGATCGAGGCCGAACGGTTGCGGGCCGAATAGGCCAGCTTCACCGGGGCTTCGTAGCCGGGCACCAGACGCTTGTAGGAGTTGGTGGTCGAGTTGGCGAAGGCGTTGATGGCCTTGGCGTGTTTGATGATGCCGCCGATGTACCACAGGCATTCCTGGGACAGGCCGGCGTACTTGTCGCCCGCGAACAGGGGCTTGCCGTCGCGCCAGATCGACTGGTGCACGTGCATGCCCGAGCCGTTGTCGGCGAACATGGGCTTGGCCATGAAGGTCGCCGTCTTGCCATAGGCGGCGGCGACGTTGTGGATCACGTACTTATAGAGCTGCAGCCGGTCGGCCATGGTCAGCAGGTCCGAGAACTTCAGACCCAGTTCGTGCTGGGCCGGGGCCACCTCGTGGTGGTGCTTCTCGGGCTGGAGGCCCAGGTCGCGCATGACGCCCAGCATTTCGCCGCGCAGGTCCTGGCCGGAATCGACCGGATTGACCGGGAAATAGCCGCCCTTGGGCCCAGGGCGGTGACCCATGTTGCCCTCGGTGTATTCGGCGCCGGTGTTGGCCGGCAGCTCGGTCGAGTCATACGAGTACGACGTATTGTGCGGCTGGGTCGACCAGCGCACGTCGTCGAAGATGAAGAACTCGGCCTCGGGACCGAAGTAAACGGCGTCGCCCACGCCTGAGGACTGGACATAGGCCAGGGCCTTCTTGGCCATCGAGCGGCTGTCGCGGTTGTAGGGTTCGCCGGTGTCCGGGTTCAGCACGTCGCAGAACAGGAACATGGTCGTCTGCTGGTAAAAGGGGTCGATGTAGGCCGTGGTCAGGTCCGGCTTCAGCAGCATGTCGGACTCGTTGATGGCCTTCCAGCCGGCGATCGACGAACCGTCGAACATGGTGCCTTCGTTCAGGAAATCCTCGTCGACCAGGTCGACGTCGAAGGTCACATGCTGCAGCTTGCCGCGGGTGTCGGTGAAGCGAACGTCGACGTATTTGACGTCCTTCTCCTTGATCTCCTTAAGGATCTTGCTGGCGCTCATTCTCGGAAGTCCTGTTGTTTCTTGGTCGTTGGGGAGGAACCGAACGATCGACCCCGCAGAGCCGAGCGACGGAGGAGGGTACGCGAACTCAGACGGCCTGGGCTCCGGTTTCGCCGGTGCGGATGCGGATCACTTCGGCGACGTCGGAAACGAAGATCTTCCCGTCCCCGATCTTGCCGGTGCGGGCCGAGGTCTGAATGGCCTCGACCACGGCGGGCGCGAGATCGTCGGCGACGACGACCTCGATCTTGATCTTGGGCAGGAAGTCGATGACGTATTCCGCGCCGCGATACAGTTCGGAATGGCCTTTCTGGCGGCCATATCCCTTGGCCTCCAGCACGGTCATGCCTTGCACGCCGACGTCCTGGAGCGCCTCTTTGACGTCATCCAGCTTGAAAGGCTTGATGATGGCTTCGATCTTCTTCATGGCGACCCCTGAGCGGCGCGCGGAATGCAGCGGCGCTCGGGCGGGAATGGGACACATCAAGGCCGACCAAAGCAAGCGATTTTCGCAGAAAAGTCACGGATATTCGGAGCTCGGATGACAGAAACCAACGACCCGGCGATCTGACGCAATTTTCTTCCGTGGCCGGGCGCGGAAACGCACAAGCATGCGCGGGGTCGTCTCGGGGTCGTGTCCGGCCGGGCCCACCAGACCGGCGCCGCGCGATTGGCGGCGCGGGCGGGACTGAGGATCGGCGCGGGCGTGGTGAAGATCTTCTGTCCACCGGATGCGGTTGCGGTGATCGCCCCGGCGGTCGAGGCGATCATGGTGAGCCCGTTCGCCGCCGCCGAGACCCTGGCGCGGGAAGTGGAGGACATGGACGCCGTCGTGGTGGGGCCGGCCGCCGGCCTGGACGAGACCACCGTCGCCAATATCGAGGCCCTGGCGCTGAGCGGAGCGGCCCTGGTTATCGATGCGGACGGACTGTCCGTATGCAAGGGCCGCAGCGCCCAGCTGTTCGCTGTTCTGGACCGGGACGACGTCCTGACCCCGCACGAGGGCGAGTTCGAGCGGCTGTTTCCGGGGCTTCTGCGGCAGGGCAGGACCGGCGCCGCCGTCGAAGCGGCCAGACGCGCCCAGGCCGTGATCGTGCTGAAGGGCAGCGAGACGGTCGTCGCCGCGCCCGACGGCCGCGTTCGGATCAATCGCAACGGCTCGCCCTGGCTGGCCACGGCGGGAACCGGGGATGTTCTGTCGGGCATGGTCGGCGGGCTGATCGCCCAGCGCATGGACAGTTTCGACGCCGCCTGCGCCGCCGTCTGGCTCCATGCCGACGCCGCCGACCGGTTTGGGCCCGGACTGATCGCCGAGGATCTGAGCGAGACCCTGCCGCAGTCGCTTCGCGCCCTCTGGCCCGGCGGGACTTAGATCGACGCCGGCTGGGGCCTTGGCCGGTGTCAAGGAAGCTTTGATCGTTCGTCACATCCTACTGCTACGCCGCGCCCATGGCGGGGATATCCAGAGCGCGCGCGGAATGGCTGGGCCTGCGGATCTTTCCGCACGAGCCGGCTCTGCGTCAGTGGCTGAGCCGCAGGACCCTGGGGGAGATCGAGATCGACGACGTGGTCCAGGAGACCTACGCCATCCTCGCCGCCCTCGATTCGGTCGACCATATCCGAAATCCCCGGACCTACATGTTCGAGGTCGCCAAGTCCGTGGTGCTTCAGACCCTGCGGCGGTCGCGAATCATCACCCTGGAGGTCTTGTCCGAGGCAACGGACGGGCTGCAGACGCCGAGCGACGATCCTGACCCGGAGCAGGTGGCCGCCGACCGGCAGGAGCTGGGCCGTCTTGCGGAGATGGTCGCCGCCCTCCCGACCCGGTGCCGCGAGGTCTTCATCCTGAGAAAGATCCACGGTCTGTCGCAACGCGAGGTCGCCCAGCGGCTGGACCTTTCGCAAAGCACGGTGGAAAAACACATCGCAAAGGCGCTCGGTCTCTTGATCGAGCAAGTGGGACGTGGCGGAAACCGACGCGTCGAAGCATCTATAGATCGTGACCCAGACCAGATCGCTCCAAGGCGCCGCCCGATCGGAAAGCGCCGCTGACATCGACGCCGCCGCCCAGGCCTGGGCGGCGAGGAGCGATCGCGGCCCTCTGTCCCCCCAGGACGAAGTCGCGTTGCGCGAATGGCTGGAGGCGGATCCGCGCCGCGCCGGCGCCTATGCGCGCGCCCTAGCCGCAGACGTCTATCTGTCGCGGGCAGCGGCCCTGGGGGCGGGCTTCGATCCGCGAAAACTGTCGACACGTCCGGCCATGGGCCGGAGACGGGTGATCACGGCGGGCGGGGGACTGTTGGCCGCCTCTCTCGTCGCCAGTGCTGGTCTGGGCTTGTCCTCCTGGCGCAGCCGGATCGTGACCCCGAAAGGGGACGTCAGGCGCGTCTCCCTGCCCGAGGGCTCGGCCGTCACCCTGAATACGGCGACGGCGGTGCGGCCCGACCTGGGCGATCAGCTCCGGCGGGTGGACCTGATCCGGGGCGAAGCCCTGTTCGACGTGGCCAAGGACCACCGCCGACCCTTCATCGTCTTCGCCGGAGGGGTGCGGGTGCGCGCCGTGGGGACCAGTTTCTCGGTGCGCGTCAAAGAGGACCGCGAGGTCGAGGTGCAGGTGCGTGAAGGCGTGGTCGAGGTGTGGCGGCGGTCCGATGCCTCGCCGGTCCGCCTGACGGCGGGCGGCGTCGCCCTAGCGCCCCGGCAGGGACCGATCAGCCACGACCATCGTCCGATCGAGTCGGTCGAACGGGCCATGGCCTGGCGGGAAGGGCGGATCGACCTGGCCGGGATGAGCCTGGCGGAGGCTGCGGCCGAGTTTCGACGTTATTCCGACCGGGCGATCGTCACCGATGACGAGACGGTGGCGCGGATGACGGTGGCCGGGGTCTATTCCATCAGCGACCCGGAAGGCTTCGCCCGGGCGGCGGCCCTCAGCCTGGGTCTGGAGGCCGTTGTGACGCCGAGCGAGATCGAGCTGCGTCGTTCAGAACTGTCATAGAAACTTCTTGTAAGCCGATGGCGGAATTCTGTCACGGCGGCATCTAAGCCTAAGACCGACGCGATGTCGGCGAACATACCGGGGCATAAGAACCATGACATTCAAGTATACCCTAGGCTGCGGCGTCGCCGCGGCGGCGGTCGTGCTTGCCCTGCCCGCATCGGCGCAGGACCGCACCTTCGATATTCCGGCGCAGGACATGACCTCCGCCCTGTCCGTCTTCGGCCGCCAGTCCGGCCTGCAGGTGGTGGCGCCGGCCGACATGCTGGGCGGGGTGCGCAGCCCGACGATCGCGGGCCGGATGGACGCCCGGGTCGCCCTGCGTCAGCTGATCCAGGGCGCCGGGCTTGAAATCGTCTCCGACAGCGGCGGGGTCGTTGTTCTGCGTCGCGCCGGCTTTCAAAGCGCGGCCGAGACCGAAGCCGCCCTCCTCGACGAGGTCGTCGTCACGGGCTACGCCAACAGCCTGACCGCCTCGCTAAACGACAAGCGGCGGGCCAACAATGTGGTGGACTCGGTTCGCGCCGAAGACATCGGCAAGTTCCCGGCCCTGAACATCGCTGAGGCTCTGCAACGGCTGCCGGGCGTCTCGATCGTGCGCGACCGGGGCGAGGGCGTGTTCGTGCGGGTGCGCGGCCTGGGCTCCAACTTCCAGAACGTGACGCTGAACGGCCGGATGGCCGCCGTGAACGAAAACGTGCGCGACAGCGGCCAGTCGGGCCGCCAGTTCCGCTTCGACACCCTGCCGGCCGAGCTGATGTCCGAAGTCGAGATCATCAAGAGCCCGAACGCGGCCCTGGATGAAGGCGGCATCGGCGGCACGGTGAACCTGAAGACCCTGCGCCCGCTCGACATCGGGCGTCCGATGTTCGCCGCCTCGGCGACGGCCAGCTATGCCGAACTGGCGGACAAGGTGGATCCCCGCCTGTCCGGCGTGGGCAGTTGGGTCAGCGACGACGGCGTCTTCGGCGCCCTGCTGGCCGCCGTCTATGACGAGCGGAGCACGCGTCAGGACCGGGTGACCGAGGTGGGCTGGCAGGAGACCTCGATCGACACCAACGGCGACGGCGTGGCCGACAGCGGAACCATTCTGGCCCCGTCCAGCACCCGGCCGACCCTGGAACGCGAGGAACGCGATCGCCTGGGCGTGAACGCCGCCCTGCAGTGGAAGCCGAACGACCGGTTCGAACTGAACATCGACGGCCTGTGGAGCCGGCTGAACGTACATTACGACGAGACGACCTATTCCACGGACTTCAACTACGCCGGGATCGTGCCGGGCACGGCGGTCATCGAGGACGGCGTCCTGATCGCCGCCACGACCCGCACCAGCACCCAGATCGGGCGCGAGACCTCGCATCTGCGCTACACCAACTGGCTGTTGGGATCGAACGCCAAGTACGAAGGCAGCGACTGGACCCTGACCGGGGACTTTTCCTACGGCAAGGCCGTTTCGGACACGCCGACGCCCATCTATCGCGCCCGGGTTCTGGGCTCGGTCGGCAATGTCTCGTTCGACTACGGCAAGGCCGGCGACAGCCTGCCCAACCTGACCTTCGCCACTGCCGACCTGAACAATCCCAGCCTCCTGCCCGGTCGCCGGCTGGAGTACCGGGTCAATGACGCCACCGACGACGTCAGCTCCGCCCGCGCCGACTACGAGAAGCGGTTCGACGGCAGCCTGATCAACCGGCTGAGCGTCGGTGTGAAATACGACGAGCGGAGCCGCGACTATAATCGCCGCGACATCAACTTCACCTCCGGCATCTCGGGCGTGACCTTCGACAGCAGCTTCTACGCGTCCTTCCCGGTCGACGACTTCCTGGACGGGGTGTCCGGCAACCTGCCGCGGTCGTGGCTGTTGCCGCTGAAGGATCGGTTCCTGGACGTCGCCAACAATGTCGAGACCCTGCTGGCCGCCGATCTGACTCGGTCCGACAAGCGCAACAGCTATGAGATCTCCGAAGAGATCGCCTCAGCCTATGTGATGGGCGATTTCGACTTTTCGGTGGGCGGCGTCGATTTCCGCGGCGACGGCGGCCTGCGCTATTCGACCACCAGCCAGACCTCCTCGGGCCACGCCGACAACGGCAGCGCGGCCATTCCGGTCAGCTATACCCGCGACTATGACGAGTGGCTGCCGGCCTTCAACCTGGTGGCCAGCTTCCGACCGGACCTGCAACTGCACGCCGCCGCCTCGAAGGTGATCACCCGTCCGTCGCTGTCCGACCTGGCGCCGCGACTGACGGTCAACTCCAACCCGACCATCCTGACGGCCACCGGCGGCAATCCCGAGCTGGAGCCGTTCGAGGCCTGGCAATACGACGCCAGCCTGGAATGGTATTTCGCGCCGGGCAGCGCCCTGATCGCCGCCGCCTTCTACAAGGACATCAACACCTTCGTCTTCTCGCAGACGACGCCCCTGGTGGTGGACGGCCAGACCTATCGCCTGACGGCTCCGGTCAACGGCGGCAATGCGGACGTGGTCGGGATCGAACTGGCCTATCAGCAGCTGTTCAAGATGCTGCCCGCGCCATGGGACGGCCTCGGCGCCATGGCCAACTACACCCACACCGAAAGCAACGCGACCTATGCCGACGGCGCCGGTGGGACGTTCGAGGATGACCTGACCGACGTGGCCAAGGACAGCTTCAACGTCGCCGCCTTCTACGAGAAGGGGCCTGCGGGGGTGCGGCTGAGCTACAGCTGGCGTGGCCACGTGCTGCGGGACGTGGGCGGCGCGGGTCTGTCGGCCAAGAACGATCTGGCCTTCGGATCGCTCGACTTCGACATGTCGTGGAAGCTGAACGACAACCTCACCGCCGTGGTCCAGGGCATGAACCTGACCCACGAGGTCCAGTGGCAATATGTGCGGGATGACCGGTTCGCCGGCTACACCGACTACGGCCGGACCTTCCTGATCGGGCTGCGCGGCCGCTTCTGAGGCGTCCTGGGGGAGCGGCCCGACCGGCCGCTTCCCGTCTTTTTTTGAGGCGAGATGATGAAGCGTCTTCTGATGTGCGCCTGCGCGGTCCTGGCCGTCGCAGGCAGGGCTGAGCCTGTCCAGGCGGCGGACCAACTGGAGCGCGTCGTCATCCTGATGCGCCACGGGGTGCGCAGCGCCATGGCCAGCCCGGAGGATCTGGGGCGGAGCACGGCGCGACCCTGGCCTGCCTTCGATGTGCCGCCCGGCCATCTGACGGCCAAGGGTGCGCGCCTGGTGACCCTCATGGGACACTATTATCGCGACATCTACACCGAGGCCGGTCTGCTGAGCGGGGACGACTGCGACTCCGTCTACTACTGGGCGAATCTAACCCAGCGGACGGAACGGACGGCCGCCGCCCTGGCCGAAGGCCTGACGCCGGGTTGTGCGGTTACGATCCATCAGGCGGACCAAGGGCCGGACCCGCTGTTCGACGCGCCTCTGGCCGGCGTGGGGCCGGTCGATCCGGCCCGAGTCCGCGCCGCCATTCTGGGCCGGGTCGGCGGCGACCTGGCGGCTTGGGACCGGCGCCAGGCGCAGAACCTGGCGACGCTGGAGGCCCTGCTTCTGCAGTGCGGGGGCGACGGCTGCCAGGCGCAAGAGATCCCGCCGGGCGTCCGACGTCTGAGCGAGACCCCGATCGTCGACGGGCTTGGCGACGCGGATCATCTGGTCGCGTTGAATTCGCCCGCCATAGCCACGGGCGGCCTGATGGAAAGCCTGCTGATGGGTTATGCGCAGGGACTGGATTTTGAAAGCCTGGGCTGGACGGGGCTGGACGCCCCGAGCCTGACCCGCGCCTTCGCCGTCCACGCCGCCTCCATCGATCTCAGGACCCGCACGCCCGAGGTCGGGCGCCAGACCAGTTCTCACTTGGCCGCACGGTTGCTGGCCACCCTGCAGCACGGGGCGGCACGGGCGACTGTGGCAGACCCCCTGGGCGGCGAGGCCCGCCTCATTGTCCTGGCCGGCCATGACGGCACCCTGACCATGCTGGCCGGGCTGCTCGGCCTGGACTGGCTGCTGCCCAGTTATGGGCCGAACCAGGCGGCGCCCGGCGGCGGCCTGGTCTTCGAACTGTGGCGCGGGGAGGCGGACACGCCCTATGTCCGGGTCCGCTACATCGCTCAAGGCCTCGACCAGTTGCGTTGGGCCACGCCCCTGTCGCCCGACCACCCGCCGGAGATCGCCTCGATCTTCCCCGCCGGCTGTCGCGAGACAACTGCGGGTCAGGACTGCACCCTGGACGGCTTCGCCGATCTAGTCACGGAACGGATCGATCCTCGGTTCGTGCGCACGGGCGACTGAGCCGGGGACCGCCAGGGCCGCGCGCAGATCCGTAACATACTCCGTCACTCTGAAGGGGCTTGCGCCACTCGCGCAGGCTCCTTCGACGCATACAGAAGCGGCGTGTGAACTTCAGAGACTTTGCTGTGGGAGCGGACGAAAGGCCGTTATGCCTTTAACTCACCGAGTGGCTCCGCGGGTAGGATTCGAACCTACGACCAGCCGATTAACAGTCGGCTGCTCTACCACTGAGCTACCGCGGAACTGCTCGGGAGGCGGGCCTATAGCAGCGGCCATTCGATTCGTGCAATGGGAAAAACGACAAATGCGCACGATCTCGATCACCGACCCCGACGACCCCCGAATTGCGGGCTTTCGAGACATTCGCGAACGCGATCTGACGGGGCGTCAGGGGCTGTTTATCGCCGAGGGCGAGGTGGTGGTCCGGGTGTTGGCCTCGACGGCCTCCCTCTGCCGGCCGCGCGCCCTGCTGCTGGCGGAGAAGCGGGTCGGCGGGCTGGGCGATCTGATCGAAGGCCTGTCTCCGGAAATCCCCGTCTATGTGGCCGGGCAGGCCGTGCTGGATCGGGTCGCGGGCTTTCCCCTGCACCGGGGGATATTGGCCTTGGGCGAAAAGCCGAAGCCGCCGTCGTTGGACGCGCTCTTGGACGGCGCGGGGGTGGGGGATGTGTTTCTGATCGCCAGCGGGATCGGCAATCACGACAATATGGGCGGCCTGTTCCGCAATGCGGCGGCGTTCGGAGCCCGGGCCGTGCTCCTGGACCGGGCCTGCTGCGATCCCTTCTATCGCAAGTCGATCCGGGTTTCGGTCGGGGCCGTGCTGAGGACGCCGTTCGTGGTAGCGGAGTCGGCGGACGACCTGGTGACGGCGCTGCAGGGGCGGGGCGTCGAGGTGGCGGCTCTGACGCCTTCGGCGACCGAATTTCTGGCCGATTACCGTCCGCAGGGTCCGGTCGGTCTCATGGTCGGATCTGAGGGGCCGGGGCTGCCGCGGGCGGTGATCGACCGATGCCGGGCGGTGGGCGTGCCGATGGCCGGCGGCTTCGATTCGCTGAACGTGGCGGCGGCCAGCGCCCTGGCGCTTCATCAGGTCGTCTGTGTCGCCCGCTCCCCGCAGCTTCCCTCACCAGGATGTTAGCACGTTAAGGCTTTGTACACCTTGCGGGGCGGCCGGAACTGTGGCGATCCTGTGTCCGTCAGTGTGGGGGGCGCGTGATGAACATTCTGTATTTCCTGAGTCGCAACGTCAGGGCCGCGATCTTCGTCGCGGTCGCCGCCGCCGGCCTGGGCGCAGCGGGCGTGATCGGCTGGGTTACCGCCCCGGTCAGCTGAGGCGGTCGGAAACGAGAAGAGGCGCGGATCGGGGGATCCGCGCCTCTTGTTCCGTCGTCGCGATGGAGGCCTGACCGGGAATCGAACCCGGGTGCAAGGATTTGCAGTCCTCTGCGTCACCACTCCGCCATCAGGCCGCTTTTCATCCCGATTTCTCGGGGGCGGTCATCGCGAGGGGCGTTCGCTATCAGATCGGATTGTCCGCTGCAACGCACGGAACTATAAGCGCGGCAGATTTCTCCCCCGACTTTCGATTGAAGGCTGCCCCAAGATGGATTTCACCGCCGAGCGCAAGGCCATGGTCGACTCGCAGGTTCGCGTGAACGACGTCACCAGTCATGAGATCCACATGGCGATGATGGAGGTTCCGCGCGAGCGCTTCTGCGCGCCGGACCGCGCCTTTGCGGCCTATTCGGATGCGGTCGTGGAGATCGCGGCGGATCGCCGGCTGATGCCAGCGCGGGACGTCGCCAAGCTGCTGCAGGCCGCCGACGCCCGCGAAGGCGAAAAGGCCCTGGCTATCGCGGCCCCCTACGCCGCAGCGGTCCTGGCGCGAATGGGACTGACGGTCACGGCGCAGGAATCGGAGGCGGCTGTCTTCGACGTCGTCGGCGAAGCCCTGGCCGAGGCGGGCGTGACCACGGCGGTGGCCCCTCTGGCGTCGCCGGTCGGCGAGGCTTGGGACCTGATCGTCTGCGAAGGCGGCGTCGCCGAACTGCCGGAGACCTGGGGCAAGGCCCTGCGGGCGGGGGGGCGCATGGTTCTGGTCGAGCGCCGGGGCGCCGTGGGCAAGGCCGCGCTTTATGTGAAGGGACGGGAAGGCCTGTCGCGCCGCGAACTGTTCGATTCGTCGCCGGCCCTGCTCGCGGAACTGACGTCGGCGCCTACATTCGCATTCTGACGCCGCCGGCGCCGCTCGCAGGCTGCGTGAAAAAAACTTAACTGGCGTCCGGCGGACTGAGGCCGCAGTTACGCTTGAAGACATTCGGGCGCTCTCGGGGGCGTCAGGCAAGGACGGACAATGTTGAAACGCTCGCGTGTGCTGGCTTCGGCCGCTGTGGTGGCTCTCGTCGCGGGGCTCGGCGCGCCTGCCTGGGCGGAAAGCCTGCAAGACGCCATCGCCCTGGCGTATCAGACCAACCCCAGTCTGCTGGCTCAACGGGCGAATCAGAGGGCGCTGGACGAGACCGTGGTGCAGGCGCGGTCGGGCCTGCGTCCGACCCTGAACGCCTCGGCCGGGGTCGACTATACCCGCAGCGACTTCCCGACCGTGACGCAGTTCGTCGACACGAACGGCGACGGCGTGCCGGACACCCAGGTATCCAGCTCGTCGTCCGAGAGCGACGGCGCCAATGTCGGCGTTAGCCTGTCCCAGAATATCTGGACCGCCGGCCGGACGGCCCTGGCCATCGACCAAGCCCGGGCCAGCGTCATGGCCGGGCGCGAAAACCTGCGCGAGATCGAGCAGTCGGTGATGTTGTCGGTCATCCAGGCCTATGTGAACGTCACCCGCGACATGGAAATCCTGCGCATCCGCCAGGAAAACCTCGCCGTGCTGCAACGCCAGCTGGAAGAGACTAGCGCCCGATTCGAGGTCGGCGAGATCACCCGGACCGACGTGGCCCAGGCCGAGGCCTCCTTGGCCCAGTCCGAAGCCGATCTGGCCAACGCCCAGGCCCAGCTGTCGACCACCCGCGCCGCCTATGCCGCCGTCGTGGGCCAGTCGCCCAGCGACCTTGAGGCGGCCCCGGTCCTGCCGACCGTTCCGAACGATTTCGACGCCGCCATGGAAGTCGCCCTGGCGCGTAATCCGGGCGTGCTTTCGGCGACCTATTCCTTGCAGGCGGCTGAGGCCGCCGTCGCCGCCGCGCGGGCCGAATATCTGCCTTCCGTTCGCGCCACCGCCTCCTACGGCGGCACGGCGAACGATCTGGGCAATCTGAGTGAACTGGCCGACCGCCGCAGCTTCACCGCCGGCGCCACGCTGTCGGTGCCGCTGTTCACCGGCGGCCTGAACCGGTCGCGCGTCGCCCAGGCCCTGGAACGGGCCAACGCCGCCCAGATCGCCGTCGAGGGCGAGCGCCGCACTGTGCTGCAGAACGTCAGCTCGGCCTATGCCCAGGTCCTGTCGACCCGGTCGAACGTCGCCGCCGGCGAAGAGGCCGTGCGCGCCGCCTCGGTGGCCGCCGAGGGCGTGCGGCAGGAGGCGCAGGTCGGCCTGCGCACCACGCTGGACGTGCTGAACCAGGAAGTGACCCTGCGGGCGTCGCAGACCTCGTTGGCCGCCGCCCGCGCCGCCGAATATGTGGCCCGC
>Ga0208958_1003524_pt1 | contig 12090 bp, 10 predicted proteins | sample RifOxyB1_FD_184032 | JGI IMG/M metagenome (GOLD analysis project Ga0208958, IMG submission 184032) | Soil microbial communities from Rifle, Colorado - Rifle Oxygen_injection B1 (SPAdes) | ecosystem: Environmental > Terrestrial > Deep subsurface > Rock core/Sediment | place: Rifle, Colorado...
TGGCGCGCCGGTTGCGCCGCTTTTGTAGCAGCTGATCGCGGCCGCGGGCAATCAGAAAGCGGCGTGCAGTGATGTCAGACCTTGCCCAAGTAAAAACAGATCTGATTCCGCCCTGCCGCATAACACCTGAGTTAAGCCGACCCGCGAAGCGGGTTCGGCTTGAATGAATTGTTAGGCGTCACTCGGAGGACTCCGAGGCTACGAGCCGGGCCAACTCCGGCCGCGTATATCGCTCAGCCGGGTCGATGTAAGGTGCGTCGCCAGGGTGCGAGTACTCGCCCGAGTCGAACGCATGATACACCGCCCAGGTATATGCCTCTGGCTCTCGCGCCGGAGGATCGAAGGCGAAGGCAACGAGGCTATTGATTGCAGCGTCGGCTGCGTTGAAGTCCAGGGTGCCAGCCAGGAAGCGATGAGCCACGCGCCGCGAAAAGTTGTCGCAGAAGGTAGAAAGGCTTAGCCCAGAGAGAACGAGTGCCCGCTCGAACTCCGAACGTGGAATCGTCAGCGAGTCGCATGCCTCAATTAGTTGATCGAGCGATGCTTTGTCCATGACGCCTAACACCGGAATTAAGCCGACCCGCGAAGCGGGCTCGGCTTGAATGAATTGTTAGGCGCTCGGCTCGGACTGAGTCGTGTGCGCCTGTAGCTTGGTAAAAATGGAGTGCAACTCGCGGGCGTACTTGAATTGCCGGAAGAGCCTGTGAGCGTGGAGTGCAAGAAGATCACCGAAAGCGGCGCCAACAAAGACAGGGTAGCCTATGACCCAGCCACCAATAGCTAGCGCCAACGGGACGATCAGCTCTACGAACTACGTAGGGAAGCGAACCTTGGCGCCTGGAGGCATCGCCGCAAAAAGTGCGACAACGCGCTGTTCTTCTTGAGATAGCTGCACTGCTTCCTCCGACGCCTAACGCCAGAGTTAAGCCGACCCGCGAAGCGGGTTCGGCTTGAACGAACTGTTATGCGCGCCAAGGTAAACCCGAAGCCGGCGACCCGCAACGGGTCGGGGAGAGCAGGGAGCACGGAAGAGGCCTCCGTAAGCACGAAGCAGGTCGAGGCCAGCAAAGACCGAAGCCGAGAGCGCCGCCAATCCGTAAGCCATGACGCCATCCTTTGCCGAGCGGCGCGAATGCCATGCATCCGAAGCCGAGTGAAGCGAAGCCGGGAAACGTCAGCGAATCCGATGTGTCAGCGACCGATCAACGCCGAAGCCAGAGATGCAGCGGAAGTGGCTGCATCACCGAAGCCGACAGCACCAACACGCCTACCCACGCATAACACCTGAGTTAAGCCGACCCGCGAAGCGGGTTCGGCTTGAACGAACTGTTATGCGCGCCAAGGTAAACCCGAAGCCAGCGGCCCGCAACGGGGTTGGGAGACAAGGGGGCACGGACAAAGATTCCGCCAGCACGGGGCAAGTCGAGGCCAGCAAAGATCGAAGCCGAGAGCGCCGCCAATCCGTAAGCCATGAAGCCATCCTTTGTCGAGCGGCGCGAATGCCATGTATCCGAAGCCGAGTGAAGCGAAGCCGGGAAACGTCAGCCAATTCGACGCGTCAGCGACCGAGCAACGCCGAAGTCTGCGATGCGGCAGGAGTCGCAGCACTACCGAAGCCGACAACACCAACACACCTACCCACGCATAACACCTAGTAGACCCCAAAACGGGGTGATAGCGCCGAGTATTCAGGTCGTGCCGGTGGGCGTCAATCGGGCTTTTCCTATGCGAGTTCAATGCCTTGCCTGATGGCGGGCGTTGCTGGCGGGTGCGAGGGTGGTCGCGTTATTCGCAGGGAATGCGGCGGTCATGGAATATCAGCCGAAGGTCGGGGCGGTATCGGAGGCGGGCGAGGGTAGGGTACGTGGGCGCTTGCTGGAGGACGTTGTCCGGCGTTTGCGGGTCGGTCATTACAGTTTGCGTACCGAGCGGGCGTATCTGGAATGGATACGGCGGTTCATCCTGGCCAATGGGAAACGTCATCCCCGTGAGTTGGGGGCGACGCACGTCGAGGCGTTCCTGACCGGTCTGGCGGTGGAGGGGCACGTGGCGGCCAGTACACAGAACCAGGCCCTGTCGGCCATCCTGTTCCTCTATCGCGACGTGCTGGGCATGAAGCTGGCCTGGATGGACGACGTGGTGCGCGCCAAGCGGCCGCGGCGCGTTCCCACGGTCCTTTCGCAAACCGAAGTGCGGACATTGCTGGCCAACATGGAGGGGCGGATGGCGGTGCTGGCGCGGCTGCTGTACGGCACCGGGATGCGGCTGATGGAAGGCGTCCGCCTGCGGGTGAAGGACGTGGATTTCGCCCGCAACGAGATCACGGTGCGGGAGGGCAAGGGCGGCAGGGATCGCCGGACCGTGTTGCCGGCGTCGCTGGTGCCGGCGTTGCAGGCGGAGGTGGAGCGCGTACACGTCCTGCACCAGTGCGATCTCGGGCGGGGCGCGGGCGAGGTGTGGCTGCCGCATGCGCTGTCGCGCAAGTATCCCAAGGCGGCAAGGGAACTCGGGTGGCAGTACGTGTTCCCTGCGCGGAACCTGAGCCTGGACCCGCGCGATGGCCGGTGGCGGCGGCATCACCTGGACGAGGCGATGCAGTCGCGGGCGCTGAAGCGTGCGCAGCTTGCCGCGGGCATCAACAAGCCGGTGACGGCGCATACGCTGCGCCATTCCTTCGCCACCCATCTCATCGAGGCAGGCTACGACATCCGCACCGTGCAGGAACTGCTGGGGCACAAGGACGTCGCCACCACCCAGATCTACACCCACGTCCTGAACCGCGGCGCGGGCGCGGTGCTCAGTCCGCTGGACCGCTGACATGGCGGCCGCCGCCCTTCCGGCACGCTATCCGCTGCCGCCTTTCGGCCTGGCATGTACCGCAGCGGTCTTGCTGGGCATGGTGGCTCTGCTGTGGTCTCCTGCACTGCTTCCGGTCACCGTTCTGTGGGTCGGACTGGTCGCAGGGATAGGCGGCTGGTGCGCAGGCGCGCGTTGGCGTTGGACGGGGGCGATGCTGGCGGGCGCGGCCTGGGCCGGCCTGCATGCCACGTGGAGCTTCAGTGCGCAGTTGCCGCCGGCCTGGGAGGGGCGCGACGTCATCGTCAGTGGGCGCGTGGTGGGCTTGCCGGAACCGCAGACGCGGCGCACGCGCTTCCTGCTGCGGGTGGACGATGCCGACGCACAGCCGGCACCGCTGCGCGGGAAGCTGGTCCGGCTGGCGTGGTACGACGACTTCGGTGCCGAGGTGGCCGGGCCCTGCACACGGCTCGGTGCGGGAGAACGATGGCGTCTGCAGGTGCGCGTGCGTGCGCCGCGGGGATTGGCCAATCCGGGCGGGATGGATGCCGAACGCCATGCGGTGGCGCAGCGTATCGCGGCGACCGGTTACCTCCGCAATGCCGCGCTGGCGCGAGAGCTCGCGCCGCCACGCGGGATCGACGCCTGGCGCGATGCCATGTCCCATCGCATCGCGCGGGAAGTACACAGCGATGCGGCCCGCTTCGTGCGCGCCCTGGCGCTGGGCGACACGCGGGCACTGGACGATGCGGACTGGCAGGTCCTACGCGCCACGGGCCTGACCCATCTCATCGCGATCTCCGGATTCCATGTGGGGCTGGTGGCAGGCGGCTGCGCACTGATCGGGGCGGGACTGTGGTGGCTGTTTCCCGCGCTGGCGCGGTGGATACCCCGTCCGCAGGTGGCCGGCGCGATGGCGTTGGCAGGCGCGGTGGCCTATGCCGCCGCCGCCGGGTTCGCGTTGCCGACGGTGCGCACGGTGCTGATGATCGCCGTGGTGGTGCTGGCCCGTCTGGCGCGCCGCCATGTGCGCCTGGTGGACGTGCTGGCGCTGGCGATGCTGGCCGTCCTGATGTTCGACCCGTTATCGCTGCTGGCGGCCGGGTTCTGGCTCAGCTTCGGCGGCGTGGCCTGGCTGGCCTGGTGCCTGCCTGCGTCGATGCATTGGGCGAAGGCGTTCCTGCCCGCGCAGGCGGTGGCCACGATAGGCCTGCTGCCGCTCACGGCGGTGCTGTTCGGGCAGGCGTCGCTGGCGGGGCCGGTGGCGAATCTGGTGGCGATCCCATGGTGGAGCCTGGTGGTTGTTCCGTTGGCCTTGCTGGGAACGGCACTGGATACGGTTCATGCGGGGGCAGGCGTGTGGGCGTGGCAGGCCGCGGCCGCGTGTTTCGGGCCTACCTGGCGCCTCTTCGAGGTCGTGGCCGCCCATCCCCACGCCCTGCACTGGTTGCCCGAAAGTCCGGCCTGGACGCTGTGGCTGGCGCTGGCCGGTGGGTTCTGGCTGCTGATGCCGCGCGGCGTGCCGGGCAAGGCATTGGCCGTGCTGCTGTGGCTGCCGCTGGTGTGGCCGGATCGCGAGCGGCCACGCGCGGGCGAGGTGGAACTGGTGGTGATCGACGTGGGGCAGGGGTTGTCGGCACTGGTGCGTACCTCGCGCCATGCGTTGCTGTTCGATGCCGGCCCGGCGGTCGAGGACGGGTTCGATGCCGGCGAGCGGGCCGTCGTGCCGGCCCTGAGAGCGCTGGGCGTGACGCACCTGCACGCCCTGGTGGTCAGTCATGGCGACAACGACCATGCGGGTGGGGTGGATGCCGTGCGCGACAGCCTGCCGGTGCAAGCCGTGCTGTCGCCGCTGGGCAGTGGGGTGCCGGCGCGGGCGCCCTGCGTGGCCGGCGCCGCCTGGACGTGGGACGGGGTGCGTTTCCGGTTCCTGCATCCAGGGCGCTACTTCCCCTACCTGGGCAACGAGGCCAGCTGCGTGCTGAAGGTGGAAACGGCGCACGGCAGCCTGATGTTGCCCGGCGATATCGGCGCCATCGTCGAACGCGGGCTGGTGCATCGCGACGCGGCATCGCTGCGTGCGGACGTGGTGGTGCTGCCGCATCACGGCAGCGCCGGTTCGTCCGATCCGGCCTTCGTCGCCGCCACGTCTCCCCGGCTGGTGCTCAACTCCAGCGGTGCCGGCAACCGCTTCGGTCATCCGCGGGCGCCGGTGGTCGCACGCTGGCGCGCCCGCGGCAGCGAACTGCTGGATACGCAGTCCAGCGGTGCGCTGCGGGTGTGGGTGGGCGCGGACGGGCTGCAGGTGCGTGAACGGCGTCACGACCGGCCACGCTGGTGGGACGCGGTGCGGCGCCAGCGGGCCGGTGGGCTATCCTATCGGCCGGAAGAGGAACGGCCCGATGCGCCGGAGGACTGAACGTGCTGGAACTGGTGAAGGCCGGCGGTTGGCCGATGATCCCGCTGCTGCTGCTCGGCGTGCTGGCCCTGGCCATCGTGGTGGAACGTTTCTGGTCGCTGCGTCGCAAGGAGATCCTGCCGCCGGGACTGGGCGAAGAGGTCCGCGCCTGGGCCGCCCGCGGCCAGCTGGAACCGGCCCATATCGAATCGCTGCGCCGCAACTCGCCGCTGGGTGAGCTGCTGGCGGCGGCGCTGGACGTGCGCAACAGGCCACGCGACCAGATCCGCGAGCGCATCGAGGACACCGGCCGCCACGTGGTCCATCGGATGGAGAAGTTCCTCAACGCCCTGGGCAGCATTGCCTCGGCGGGGCCGCTGCTGGGGCTGCTGGGCACCGTGGTCGGCATGATCCAGATGTTCCTGGGCATCCAGGACAGCGGCGTGGGCGACGTCAACGCCCTGGCGGGCGGCATCGGCAAGGCGCTGGTGTGCGCGGCGGCCGGCATGATCGTGGCCATCCCGGCGCTGCTGTTCCACCGCTACTTCCGTGGCCGGGTCACCGGTTACGTGATGGAAATGGAGAAGGAGGCCACGGCGCTGGTGGATGCGCTGGAGGCCCGCCATCCGCGCCCGGTGGTGCGCCCGTCCGGCGCGGCCGCCGCGGCGCCGGCGCCGACCAGCGCCTGAGGCCGCCGCATGCGCATCCGCGACGACCGCGCGCAGGAAGAGCCCGAGATCAACCTGGTGCCGTTGATCGACGTGATCCTGGTGCTGATCATCTTCTTCGTCATCACCACCACCTTCGACGCCCGCTCGATGCTGCAGCTGCAGCTGCCCAGCGCCGCGGGCGAGCCGGTGGCCGCGCAGGTGAAGGCGCTCAGCGTGCTGGTCAATGCCGACGGGCGCTACTTCGTCGATGAACACGAAGTGCTGCGGCCCGACATCGATGCCCTCAAACAGACCCTGCAGCAGGTCGCCGGCAGCGACCGCAGCCGGCCCGTGCTGCTGCGCGCCGATGCCCGTACGCCGCACCAGGCCGTGGTGACCGCGCTGGATGCGCTGGGCCAGCTGGGCTTCCGCAAGGTCAACATCGCCACCGCGCCGGAGGCGCAGAAGTGAGCGGAACCGATTCGCCGTGGAAGGTGTATACCCGGCTGCTCGGGTTCGCCAGACCCTACCGGGGCCTGCTGCTGCTGGCCGGAGTCGGCATGCTGCTGGAGGCGGGCGCAGGCGGTGCGTTCGCCAAGCTGATGGAAAGCGTGGTCGACGAGACCTTCATCAAGCGCGACGAAGCCAAGAGCCTGCTGCTGCCCGCCTACATCGTGGGCCTGTTCGTGATCCGCGGCGTGGCCGGCTACATCACCGACATGGGCATGGGCAAGGCGGCGCGCAGCATCGCGCGTGATTTCCGTGTCGAGGTGCTGGGCAAGTACCTGCGGCTGCCCGGCCTGCGCTTCGATACCGAACCCGTCCCGTCGATGCTCGTGCGCCTGGGATCGGACAGCGACCAGGTGGCGCAGGCGGCCGTGGACGCGATGAAGGTGATGATCCAGCAGTCGCTGCAGGTCATCGCGATGCTGGCCGTGATGCTCTACACCAGCTGGCAGGTGACCATCGCCATCCTGCTGATGGCGCCGCCGCTGGCATGGATGATGGACAGGGTGGCCAAGCGGTACCGCCGCATCAGCCACCGCATCCAGGAGAGCGGGGCGGAGATGATGCAGGCCGCCGACCAGACCCTGTCCAACCAGCAGGAAGTGAAGATCTACGGCGCCCAGCGGACCGAACTGAAGCGCTACGCCGGCCTGGCGGACACCAACCTGAAGCTGGCGATGAAGGTCGAGGCCACGCGCAGCATCTCTTCGGCGATGGTGCAGTTGATGGGCGCGGTGGGCCTGGCGCTGCTGCTGTTCTTCGCCGGTCGCGAGGCGATGGCCGGGCGCCTGACGGCAGGCGGTTTCGTATCGTTGATGGTGTCGATGATGGCCATCATTCCGGCACTGAAACAGCTGACCAACGTGCAGAACATGCTGCAGCGGGGCGTGGCATCGGCGCAGCGCCTGTTCACGGTGCTGGACGCGGACGACGAGCAGGATCACGGCACCCGCCCGCTGGACCGTGCGAAAGGCGTGATCGAATTCCGCGACATCACCGCGCGCTACCCCGGTCAGAGCCGTCCCGCGCTGGAGGGCATCAACTTCACCGCGCGGCCGGGGACCGTCACCGCCATCGTCGGCCGTTCCGGCAGCGGCAAATCCACGCTGATCAAGCTGATCCCGCGCTTCTACGAGGCAGAATCCGGCCAGATCCTGCTCGACGGCCATCCCCTGCAGGACTACCGCCTGGCCGACCTGCGCCGGCAGATCGCGCTGGTGGGGCAGCAGGTGATGCTGTTCGACGGCACCGTCGCCGCCAATGTGGCGTACGGCGAACTGCAGGGCGCGCAGGCCGGCGCCATGGAGGAGGCGGTGCGCGGCGCCAACGCGATGGAGTTCGTCAGCGAGCTGCCGGAAGGGCTGCACGCGCCGATCGGACACAAGGGCGGGCGCCTGTCCGGTGGCCAGCGGCAACGCCTGGCGATCGCGCGCGCGATGCTGAAGGACGCGCCCATCCTGATCCTGGACGAGGCCACCGCCGCACTCGACAACGAATCCGAACGGCTGGTGCAGAACGCGCTGCAGAAGCTGATGCCCGACCGCACCACGCTGGTCATCGCCCACCGCCTGTCGACCATCGAGCACGCCGACCAGGTGCTGGTGCTGGACCAGGGGCACCTGGTCGAACAGGGCACCCACGGTGAACTGCTTGCACGTGGCGGCCTTTACGCGCACCTGTACCAGATGCAGTTCCGCGAGGGCGAGGCGGGGTGAGCAGGCGCACGATGCCGCAACCTCCGGGCTACTGGTTCGGCAACGCACCCGTGCCGGCCTGGGCACGCGCGCTGGCGGGCGTGTACGGTGCCGTCATCGCCCTGCGTCGCCGGCTCTACCGGATGGGCGTGCTGCGCCGCCACCGTGTCGGCGTGCCGGTCATCGTCGTGGGCAACATCATCGCCGGGGGCACCGGCAAGACGCCGCTGACCATCGCGCTGGTGGAGCGGCTGCGGGCCGCCGGTTTCCGACCCGGCGTGGCCAGCCGCGGCTACGGGCGCGGCGACGAAGCGCAGGCGCGCTGGGTGGACGCGGGCACGCCGGCCAGTGAAGGCGGCGACGAGCCCGTGCTGATCGCACGCCATACCGGTACCCGGGTGCGCGTGGATCGTGATCGGGTGGCGGCGGCGAAGGCGTTGGTCGCAGCCGGGTGCGATGTCGTCATCTGCGATGACGGATTGCAACACTACCGCCTGCGGCGCGACATCGAGATCGAGGTGATCGATGGTGCGCGCCGCTACGGCAACGGTCGCCTGATGCCGGCCGGCCCCCTGCGCGAGCCGGCCGCGCGCGCGGCAGAGTGCGACTTTCGCGTGGTCAACCTGCCGGACACCGAAGGCGCCGCGGGATTCGGCGAGTGGCCGCTGCACCTGCGGGCCGAAGATGCGCTGCCGTTGCGCGGCGGGCGGCCCAAGCCGTTGTCCGCATTCGCGGGTCAGCGCGTGCATGCGGTCGCCGGTATCGGTCATCCAGCGCGCTTTTTCGCCATGCTGCGCCGCGACGGCCTGGGCGTGGTGCCGCACGCCTTCGCCGATCACCATGCCTATCGCGCCGAGGATTTCGAGTTCGGCAGCGAACTGCCCGTGCTGATGACCGAGAAGGACGCGGTGAAATGCGCGACGTTCGCCAACGGGTGGTTCTACAGCGTGCCGGTGGTGGCCAGGCTGCCGGAAGCCTTCTGGATCGCGCTGCTGGAACGGCTGGCGGAGGCGACGGCCGCCCGGGCCGGCAAGGCCTGAATCCCTTCCTTTAGTGAGCGTTGTCCGATGACCGATTTCATCGTCGCCATTCCCGCCCGGCATGCCGCCTCGCGCCTGCCCGGCAAGCCGCTGCGCCTGCTCGGCGGCACCCCGCTGGTCGTGCACGTGGCCCGGCGCGCGCTGGCGGCCGGCGCGCGCGAGGTGTGGGTGGCCACCGATGACACGCGCATCCGCGACGCCCTGCTTGAAACCGGGGTGCGCGTGGCGATGACGTCCGAACGGCATGCGTCCGGCAGCGACCGGCTGGCCGAATGCGCCGACATCGCCGGGTGGGCGGACGACACCATGGTGGTGAACCTGCAGGGCGATGAGCCCTTCGCGCCGCCGGCAGGGATCCGCGCCGTGGCCGATGTGCTGGCGTCCAGCGGCGCCGACATGGCCACGCTGGCGGTGGCCGTCGAGGACGCGGCGACGCTGTTCGATCCGAATGCGGTCAAGCTGGTGCGCGCCGCGAACGGCGACGCGCTGTATTTCAGTCGCGCGCCCATCCCCTGGCATCGCGACGCCTTCGCGCAGTCGCGCGATGCCTTGCCCGACGGCCAGTGGCTGCGCCACATCGGCATCTACGCCTATCGCGTCGGTTTCCTGCGCCGGTTCGCGGCCATGCCGCCGGGCAGGCTGGAGCAGGTGGAGTCGCTCGAACAGCTGCGGGCGCTGGAAGCAGGGCATCGCATCGCGGTGTCCCTGACCCCGGCGCCGTTTCCGCCCGGCGTGGATACGCCGGAGGACCTGGCGCGTGCGGAAGCGATCCTGCAGGCGCAGGCGTGAAGCTGCTGGTCGTCTGCCTGGGCAACATCTGCCGGTCGCCGATGGCCGAGGGCGCATTGCAGGCGCGCCTGGCGGCGTCGCCGCTGTCCGGCCGGGTGCAGGTGGATTCCGCCGGCACCGGCGGCTGGCATGCCGGCGAACCGCCGGACAGGCGCGCCATCGCCTGCGCCCGCGGCCATGGCGTGGACATCGCGGGGCAACGGGCGCGCCAGCTGCACGCCGCCGACTTCGAGTCGTTCGACTGGATCCTGTGCGCCGACCGCGCCAATGTCCGCGATGTCCTGCGCTTGGCACCCGCGGCACGCCGCGAGCGCGTCGCGCTGCTGCTGGAATGGGCCGGCATCCGGGCCGGAGGCGAGGTGCCCGACCCTTACACGGGTGGGCCGGAAGACTTCCAGCGGGTCTGGCGACTGGTCGATTCGGCCGCACAGGCGGTCGTGGCCCGGCTCGCTGCCGGTTGAGACTTGGGCATAATCACGGAAGATGACGGACATGACCCTGGCTCCTGAACTGCCGCGCAGCCTGCAATGGCTGAACGCGCCCGCGACCACGCTGCACGAGCAGCGCGGGCGCATCGTCGCCCTGGCGTTCGTCAATGGCGCTTCGGCTTGGTGTGCGCAACGGCTCAACGACCTGGCCGTGCTGCAGGCGCGTTACCTGGGGCGCCTGCAGGCGTTGGCCATCCACGTCCCGCGCTTCGACAGCGAGCGCGAGCCGCAGGCCGCGCTGAAGCGGCTCCGGCGGCACGGCAATGGGCTGCCGCTGGCGCACGATGCCGACTGGGTGGCCTGGCAGCGTTTCGGCGTTGACGCCTGGCCCACCGTCCTGCTGATCGATGGCGAAGGCCACGTGCGTCATCGCGCGGTGGGCGCGGAAGGCCTGGCCGAGCTGGAGCGGCAGATCGCCCGTCTGTGCGACGGCCTGCATGCACCACCGGACGACGATCTGCGTGCCTTTCGCGAGGCCCACCCGGAGCCACGGATGCCCCTGTGTTTCCCCACGGGACTGGTGGCCACGCCGGACCGCCTGTTCGTGGCCGACACCGGTCATCACCGCGTGCTGGAATGCAACCATCAGGGCCGGGTGATCCGCCAGTTCGGCATGGGTACGCCGGACCTGGCCGACGGCGAACTGAACCACGCCGCGTTCCGTCGGCCCCAGGGGCTGGCGCTGGTGCGCGAGTCGCTGTACGTCGCCGACACCGGCAACCACGCCCTGCGCCGCATAAACCTGCCCACCAGCACGGTGGACACGCTGTGCGGCAACGGACGCGCGGGCGAGCCCGCCGAAGGCGTGGTGGTGGCGCCGCGCGATGTCGCGCTGAACCAGCCGCAGGCCCTGGTGGTCAACAACAACCAGGTGTTCCTGGCGATGGCGGGCGACAACCGCATCTGGAGCTACGACCTGGGGACGCGCGAGATCCGGGCCCGCGCCGGCTCGGGCCAGCTGGACGTGCGTGACGGCAGCGGGCCGATGGCCGCATTCGCGCAGCCCGCCAGCCTGGCCGCCGTGCTGCAGACGCTGTACGTGTGCGATGCGGCCGGCTCGGCGATCCGTTCGATGCAATTGCGCGGGGACGTCGTGCAGACGCTGATCGGGCAGGGCGCTTGGACCTTCGGCGCCGACGACGGTCCGCGCGATCACGCGCGCCTGCAGCATCCGCAGGCCATCGCGCTGGGGCCCGATACGCCGGTCATGTGGATCGCCGACAGCGGCAACGGCAGCCTGCGCACGCTGCGGTTGGGCGGCGGCGAACTGGCGACGGTCGCGCTGCCGCGCGCGCTGCACGGGCCCGCGGGTCTGTCGGTGGCCGCGGGCGCGGTGTGGATCGCCGAAACCGATGCCCATGCGGTGCTGCGCTACGATATCGCCACCGGCGAACTGAGCCACGTGCCCATCGACGAATGAGCGGCAGTCCCCAGGCGGAATTCGACGGCAAGGCCTTCGCGGCCGCGCTGAGCACGGCACCTGGCGTGTACCGCATGTATGCGGCGGACGACACGCTGCTGTACGTGGGCAAGGCCGGCGCGCTGCGCAAGCGCGTCACCAGCTACTTCAACAACTCGCCCAAGTCGCCGCGCATCCAGTCGATGCTGTCCCAGGTGGCGCGCATGGACGTGACGGTCACCCGCACCGAGGCCGAGGCGCTGCTGCTGGAGAACCAGCTGATCAAGTCGCTGACGCCGCGCTACAACGTGCTGCTGCGCGACGACAAG
>Ga0208958_1003531_pt1 | contig 12074 bp, 19 predicted proteins | sample RifOxyB1_FD_184032 | JGI IMG/M metagenome (GOLD analysis project Ga0208958, IMG submission 184032) | Soil microbial communities from Rifle, Colorado - Rifle Oxygen_injection B1 (SPAdes) | ecosystem: Environmental > Terrestrial > Deep subsurface > Rock core/Sediment | place: Rifle, Colorado...
TAATCTGCATTATTATATATAGAAGACAGCCGGAGCAAGCCCCCCGCCAGGCCCAAAGCGGCCTGTCAGGGGGCTTGCAACCCCTTTCGCTGCGGCACGAGAGTTGCTTACGCAACTCCTCGCGCCTCCGCTCCCCGCTCCGCTCGCTGCGCTCGCTTCGCCCCGAGCAAGCCCCCCGCCTGCCCTCCCTTCGGTCGGTCAGTCACGGGGCTTGCAACCCCTTCCGCTGCGACACGAGAGTTGCTTACGCAACTCCTCGCGCCTTCGCTCCCTCAAAGCTCATTTCGCTACGGTAAGATAGTTGCTCACGCAACTCTCTTACCTTCGCGCTTAAGGTAATCTGCATTATTATATATAGAAGACAGCCGGAGCAAGCCCCCCGCCAGGCCCAAAGCGGCCTGTCAGGGGGCTTGCAACCCCTTTCGCTGCGGCACGAGAGTTGCTTACGCAACTCCTCGCGCCTTCGCTCACCTCTGTCTCCAATATCTACCTTTCTTTATATACCTACCTTTTTATTTTTCTGCTGAATTTGTGAGGAGGTGCCCCCATGGAATACGCAGGTATTGGCAGTCGACGGTTATCCCTTACAGAACTGACCGCTTGCTCTGCAGTCGGGGAGGTGTTAGCTGAGCTGGGATGGACCTTGAGGACAGGGGCCTGCACAGGAGCCGACCAGGCCTTCGCTGCTGGCGCCCTGAGGGTCGGTGGCCAGGTTACCCTGTGCTTGCCCTGGGCCTCGTACGAGGCCCCCTGGGTGGGCCAGGCTCAGAAGCTGGGTGCCCAGGTTCTTGTGCTTGGTCCTGAGCACAAGGCCGCGAGGGAGTCGGTTCGGCTGCACCCGGCGGCTGACCGCCTGAGTAGTGGGGCTAGGGCGCTTCACGCTCGGAACTTCCTCATCATCGAGGGGAGTTCTCTCGTGTACGCCTGGCCCAAGCCCAACCAATGGGGGCTGGGGGGCACTGGCCAGGGCCTGCTCATTGCGGAGCGCCTGGGCATTGAGGTGGTTCGCATGGACAAGGTTGGTCTCTAACATGTTCTGATGGACCCCCTTCTTAGGGGGCTTGCCAGCCCCCTATAACCCCTGTCTCTTTCTACCCCTGGAGATTCCTTTTTCTGCTGAATTTTCGAACTTGCTGCCCAAATTGGGCAGAAAAAGAGAAAAAAGATGATGAAAAAGAACCTCCGATGGAGAGGGCCCCGCCCCCGTGCTCGCTGGAGATTATCATACACTAGGGCGTACGCCCTAGCTTGTGATTTTTTCTTGGTGGCAGATGGCCACCAGGAAGACTTGGAAGCGATGGAGGCAGATTACTACGCCTCCGGATACCTCTAGTACCTAAAACCCAGCCGCCCTTCGGGCGTGCTGGGTTTTTCCATGATCAGCAGAAAAGAATAGTGCCCTCCAACCTCATCGGGTACTAAATCTTTTCTGCTGAATTTCTGAACATTTTGCCCAATATGGGCAAGGAGGCCAACATGAAAATCGAGCATCTCCTTCAAAAAAAGCACCGCCTTGAGCGCTGCTTGTCCAACGTTCTGGACCCCCGAGCAAGGCGGGGATTTAGTTCAGAACTCACAAAGGTCGTTCACGACCTTTGCGTGGAAATGAACAACGAGGCAAGGGTGAAAGCCCTTGCTTGGGGTAAGGGGCTTACCCACAACCCGTTTTTCACCTTGGTGAGAAACCCATAGGAGAACAAAATGCGAACAGAAAAGAACCTGGTTACTGTTCCCGGAACGGTAGCCTGCAACATCACCGGACAAGTGTACGAAGGTGACGCAACCCTCGACAAGCTCGAGGTTGGTTGGGTCAATCTCAAAACCAAGGGCGGGGTCCTCGTATTCCACGAGAACGACGAGACCGTGGAGGTGTACAAGTAGAGATTCTTCAGAGAGCTTGCCAGCCCCCTATAACCCCTGCCCTCAGGAAATACAATGCTAAACAAAGCCTGCTTTTCAAAAGCACCGCCAAAGATATATCAATGTTTACGAGGAGATAGGAGAGACCTAATCCCGGAAAACGCTAAGTATGTTAGGCTACTAATACAACGAGCCGGCTACAGAGGCAAGGTTGGAAGCTCCCTATTCATGAAAGATTTCAATCGTGATTGGGACGCTACCGAAAAAGCTTACTATACAGCAAAAGTCATCGCCGCAACAATCCATAATTGGCTAGACGACCACTGCACCTCACCACGCACCTACATCAGCAAATGGGACAATACCACAGGAACTTACCCTGGTAGGACCCATAAAGAAGCACTGAACGCCCTATTTATCAAATATGGGATAGTAGAACTACCCTCATTGAAATGATAAAGGTCCTACTAAAACACAGAGCGTTTCAAAATCCCAGCCTCCCTTCGGGTGGGATTTTTTCTTCCTACAAAGGAAAAGAACAATGGGATATTGCACCAACGATAGTATCGTGGAAGGCAACCTATTCAAAAAGGGTAGCGGAAAGTGGGCATACAATGTAGCGATCGACATGCATAGCTACTATGATGCACACTGGTCAACATCTGACGCTGTAAAAGTAGCGATCAGGGCCACTCCTTGTGACGTGCGTGGGGTAAGCCAGAGTGCTGTCGAGCCGGGATGTGGCTACTACCTGGTTGTGTTGGCACCTGCCCATCAATACGGCCACCCCGTCATGGTAGACCTGGACTGCTAAAACAAGAAACAGATAAAAGAGGGGAGAAGAAGGAAACCTAACTCTTTTACTTCAAAAATGTAGCACGCCCCGTGCCGGCCCTTACGGGCCGTCACGTGTCGTGCAATATTATTCCGGCTGACACGTGAGTTGCTTATGCAACTCCCGTGCCAGCCTAACTGCTCCGCTCGCGTTGCTCGCTTCGCTACTTCTCAACTTCAGCCTACACAAGTAAACACATATATTGAGAAATAAAAAAACAAGATACTATTAATACATTTGTATTGTTCTTACTTACTAATGGTGGTGTATATATATTTTTATAATGTCCAAAATGAGATGTATAAGTTGAAAAAATAATTGAAGATTTGGGCGTTGCCAGATGAAGCATCTGGCCGCTTCCCCTCCGGGCTCGCTCCGCTCGGTCCTTCGGACTAGCTGGAAACCAGCTACCCTACGGTCAAGCTAACGCAAGAAAAAAACCCTCGGCGCAAGGCGCCTCGGGTAGGTCCCTGGGGCATTCCCTCCCCAGGGACTCCGGTGAAAAAAGCCCCACTCACCGTTCAGTCACATACTTTGCAAAGCAAAGTCTGCGCCTTCACTTCTATTCGTGGGGGGTCAACACCAAGCTAAGAAATCTACTCGGGTGACGTCTCTCCTTCGTTGGCACTTCCCTTGCACCAAAGCCTGCAAGGTCTTGCCAACTCAGTCAAAACGTTGCCCTCGCAACTCGCTTGGTGTCTCCCATTCACCGGCCTAAGGTAGAAGATACTATTATCTACTATACTAACTAACTAACATATTGTGTCAATCGCGAGTTTAGACGATGCAACGTAACCCTGCTGTCGGAAGTCCGGTGTCAGCTTTTATTTTCGGCTAAAAGACAAATGGAAGCCGAAAATAAAAACCTCCCCCGAACGGATTCTTCGTTTCGGGGGGCTGCAGAAAAACCCTTTTCTGCGGAACTCGCAAGGAGATTCCCCATGACAAACTTTGACGAGCTTTGGAAAACTCTCCAAACCAGCTGGGGAGTATCCATCCCGGCAGGTGATCTCCTCGAAGAAGGAGTCACCTTCGGAATGGAATCGGAAACAACCCCCCGGGGGTTCGTTCGCAGAAAACGGCTTTATTCCCAAGCCGAAATGCAGTTTAGCGAGGCCGATCAAGACCTCGCTTACAACATGGAGATTGTCGATCTCCATGAAACCCCCATCAAAGAACTTGATATGGTGAATGAAGAACTCACCAATCTGTTTGGAGACGAGATTGGACCCTATGAATTGGACCCAATTTCCATTCACCGAGTAACCTTCATCGAACTTCTTTCGCTCGGTGCAGACCGAGCAGACGCATTTGATTGTGCGCTAACAGTCAATGCTAAAATGAAAGAAGTCGAAACCGACCGACCTGGACTGACTCGGTCAGCCTGGATTAAGTCCGGTGCCTTCGCGGACGAAGACATCGACATTTCTTTCCACCCAGTGGTGGAAAGCGAGGACGTTGTCCTCGACCAAACCAGGACTCGGCTAGAAGCCGAGGGTGATTGCTACATCAGCGAGGAAAAAGCTCGACGGGCAGCCGAACAAGCTCACGACTCCAACAAGCCCCTCTTCGGGTGGCTAGAAAGCCTCACCCGAAGTCGGGAGCTCAGATACCGCTGGCTTCACAGCTACCTATTGTCTTGCTCGTCCATCGAGCAAGTCAAAAAAGCGCGTACTCGCCTAATCGAGGCTATCGATATCAACAACACCCAATGCCGCAAAATGGAGGCGCTGGGAAATAAAACAGCATGGGTCGGAGCCATCCTAGCTCCTATCCACAAAAGCAAGCTGATGAAACTTGCTAACAAGATAATTCGAGGTGAGGAGCCCCTTCGAGGTCTTTCCACCCCAAGCCGAGCAACCAGACCTTGGATGCCGAGGCCTATCACCGAAAAGGAAAAACACGAACTCCTCCACCCACAGCCCCGCCGCAAGTACTTCCCTCGATGGGTCCAAGGGACCCCCCACCCCGAACGCAAACGACCTTGGCTCTCCAAGGTCAAAGAATAAAACCTCAAACAAAACAAACTAGGGAGGCCCTTCGGGCCTCCCTAGCCCCAGAAAATCCAATGTAGCAGGAGTTAGGCCACAAAGTGTCCTAACTCCTGCATTTCTATACTACTTTTCAGGGGGAGATTCCTCCCCCTGCCACCCCCACTCTGAAACCCTTCGCTAACTACATTACCACTGCTAAATCCTACCTTACCATCTTTCTGCTAAATTCGTGAATTAGTAAATGAATCCTACGCTAAAGAAAAGAAAAGAAACAGAAACATAAGCGCCCAAATATAAGAACGGATTTACCCATTCATAGCTGAAATTTTTTGAGGAATTTATGAAGAGTCAAAAGAAACCAAAAAAAGGATACAAACATGCCAGATAAAAAGATGGTACAAGCAGCCTGTGCTTGCCTTGCGGGTGTTCTTGCTGTAATCATGATGCTAGTAATAAGCGCTGCAGCAGGATGCAACCATAAAACCCACACCCATAGCACGCCTCCTCCCACAAAGTGGGAACCCTCCAAGAGATGCAAAACCATAACTACCGTAAATACGGGAGAAGTTGCCATCATCGTCAACCACCACTGTCTCAAAGAGGGGGTAGTTACCTTAGCGGTCGCCTTCTTAGTCCCATACAAGAAGGAAATGCTCCCTCGAATCGCCCAAACTGTTCGAATCTTGATGGGAGAAGTAAAACTCAGCCTCTTCACCATGGGAAGAGTAAAAGAACTCCCCTTTTTTCTCTTCATTGTGAACCAAAACTACTAATGTTTGCCTTTCAAACACGGGGAACCCTACACTACCAAGAAAACAACAACACCTGGTGGGTAGAAACCCTAGGTGGATGGTATCTCATAGAGAATCACCAACCACTAGACCCCAACAAAGATAACGGAAAAAAAGTACACATCGACCCACAAGAGCGGGGTCGTGCAACAATCGAGGAAATTCTACATGAGAACATGTGAATCTAAAAGAAAGAAATTCCGAGGAGGATTCTCCCCAATCCTTTTTTCAATCAAAAAAGATAAGCTTATCTTCTATCTGATGGGAAAATTCTTTAGAATGAAGAAAGAGATCTTTCTAAAAGCATATCAACCACTTCCAAAAGAAACAAACTAATCTTTTTTCTGCTGAACTTTTGACGTAAACTTAAAAAAAGGAAAAGACAAACATGAAAGCGAGGTAGCTTGGACATTGCCTCCCTTGATAAAACAAGGAAAAATCCAAGCACCTGGGCCTGTAGCTCAGATGGTCAGAGCCGCCGGCTCATAACCGGTAGGTCCCTGGTTCGAACCCAGGCGGGCCCACAAAAAAGATAAAGAGAATTTTCTCAAAAACCCTAAAAAATCAAGGAAAAAACCTATAGATGCCAAAAAACAAAAGAAACAAAGCACAAGCAAAACAAACTGACCAAAAAAAGAACTGGAAAGTCGAAAAGATTTTCCAATCCTTCGACGAGGCCAAGTCCTTGTATCGTCAACTCAAAGACGAAGGACAGGATGTCAAGATTCACTTGATGTCGAACGGCTTCAACGTTAAGATAGGAACCCCATCTGCGAAGAAAGAAACCAAAAATGAGGACCCTACAGTATCGTAACATTCGTTACACAGATGAAATCGTCCTGGTCTTCGACGAAACCCAAGACAGGGTCTACTTCGAAGTAGAAGTAGGACAGGGCCCCAACGGCTTCATCTACCCAGAAAGTCTACCAAGGAAAGAATTTTACGAGCGCTACACAGAAATATAACCCTTTTTTGCCAAACCAGCAAGGAGGAACAATATGGATATACCAACCATCCTAATAGCAGCTTCCTTGCTAGTAATCGGGGTCTGCATAGCTTCAGCCTTCGTAGCGTTCCACGAAGATAGGCGACACCAACACGCTATGGAGGAAGCCGAAAAACTACACGGACCAGACACAAGAACACAAACAGACACCACAGGACCAGAACCCAACGAAATAAACCAGAAACCACAACCTACAAAAGAAAAGGAAAATAACCAACACTTGTGGAACTGGCTAGCAGACCCACAAGACCCCAAACTCAAAGAAAAGAAAAACAATAATACAGAGTGGGAAACTGGACTCCTAAGCCAACCCCCACCAAAAGAAGAAGAAGAAGAATACCCCAATTCCGCAAAGTTTTCTGCGGAACAATCGTGAACAACAACGCCGAAAAACAACAAAAGAAATTCGGCACAAACGGGCCTGGAAGGCCCACAAGAAAGGAAAAAAGAAATGTACGAGGCAACCGCGATCGTGTGTGGGAGGCTGGCCGCAGACCCCATGTTCTTCAAGGGGTCCAAGGAAGACGGAACCGACGACAGGACTCTGTTCCGGCTTATGGTGAACGAGCCCGGACAGAAGGATCCCGATGTCATCAACTGCATCACCTGGGGTCCTCGAGCCCGAGCAACCAACGAACACTGCAAAAAGGGCAAAGAAGTGCTCGTGCGCGGTAGGATCAAAACGTTCTCCCAGAAGAACGAAGACGACGGAACCTACAAGAACTTCTGGGAAGTACGTGTGGAGCACATGAGCTTCGGTGCTCTCAGTCTAAAGAGCCAGCAAGAAACTCCTGCTGGAGCCGCAGCTCCAACAGCCCTCACCGACCTCGAACAGGTGAAGGCCCTTCTCCAAGACCCCCGACTCCAGGCCCTAATGGAACAGTTACCTCAGAAGGAAGTAGCCTCCCCTTCCATCGACAACAACCCCTTCTAGACCAACACCTCGCCACGTCATAGAATACCTCCTAAGCATGAGTATAAAAGGCTTATACGGCCCTGTCGTCCAGCGGCCAGGATACCGGCCTTTCACGCCAGAGACCCGGGTTCAATTCCCGGCAGGGTCATCAAGGGCTCGTGGCGAAATGGCATCGCACTCGGCTTTTAACCGATGAATTCCGGGTTCGAGTCCCGGCGAGCCCATTTTCTACCTCGCTCTCTCCCCTCCCTCCATAGAAACCTACTACCGTGTAAAAAACCAACTATAATACCCACCCCCGAATTTTCACAGCAAAAGAAAAAATCCAAACCCCTAACCCATACCATCCTAAAACGACTACAGAACGGACCTTCTATAAAACCCTAGAAATTCTACTATAGATACACAAATAGCCCCCTACATAAAGTTTTTCCACTACAAAAGTTTACCACAAACAAATAAATACTATATAAATACACCTATAGCAGTAAACCTAAAAGTGAAATCACCAATAGGAAGCTAACACAACTTATCCCAATATAAAATATCCCCCCTAGTTCGGTCTAGTCTAGTTCTTTATACGTATACCAAGACTTGTATGATTTCATCTTTACTCTCATGACAGACTTGAAAATATACAAAGAAATCAACCTAGAATTAATATAGATTCAATATTATATATTAGTATGTCTATTCTTTTAGCGTGTACAAACTCACGACATTACGTTATGGCGATATGCTTACCCCTATTTTTACCGATCAAGGTAAGATACATAAATAGGTTCATGTATGGATTCTTTTTCTTCGAAAAAACCCATAAAAAACTATCACTTACACCCTATTTCTTATATGTGTTATATATTTATTCTTTTAACATAAAAGACATAAAGGTTTCTCGTGAACGGCCCCTAGATTTATAAAGGAGGGCGAGGGGCAATACTCCAATCATATTTACATATATAATACAAATATCTAAAAATGTAAACTAAATTTGTTTATTTATTTTTAATTATTTTCTTGCTGAATTCTTGGAGGTGTAATATGAAGGAACTTAGAGGAGATTTATGGGAATTAGCTAAAGGAAATATCCTTTGTATTACTACTAATGATTTTTTAAAGGGAAAAGGAGAATGTGTTATGGGTAGAGGGATTGCTTTTTCGGCGGCGAAAAAATTCCCTAACCTACCCAAACTATTAGAAAATATGATTCAAAAGAACGGGAATGTAGTAAACATTCTAGGTCTTTTTGATTCATACATTCTAGTATCTTTCCCAGTAAAACCTGTCTTCTCATATGACTCTAAAACAATAGTAAAACATATGAAAGGAAAGTTTGCTCCTGGGAACAAAATACCTGGATGGGCCGTACAGGCTAGTCCGGCTATCATACAACAAAGTATAACCCAACTATAGGAAATGTTTAACAATATTGATTGTAAGATCTTTCTTCCTCGACCAGGTTGTGGTGCAGGGGAACTTGAATGGAAAGATGTAAAACCCCTACTAGAAGTACTACCAGACAAATATTTCGTGTGTACTTTCTAGTATGAAAAATTTCCTAGCAGGCCAAAAGAAAAGATAACCCCATGAAATCTAATAAAAAGAAACCACAACCATATAAACTCGCAGAAGAAGAATATATATTGGATGACTTCAAAGCAGGATATAATGATGCTTTAGAAGATTATTGCAATCTAAAAGAAGAAAATCTCAAACGCATATACCACATACACCACAAATCCATCTATGGACAAGGATACAAAAAAGCCCTAATCGACATAGGGTTGCTCTCACTCTAGAAAAAGAAACAAAAACATGGACTTAAACAAGATAGCACAAGAAGGGTTCTTTCACATTAAATATTATTACGAAGTAGCCAACGAAGCCATCGGTATAGCTCACTTATGCAGAATATGCCCGGTAAAATCCTTCGATGCCCATGCCGCTTGGTATCCTAACCACTGGTCCAACCCTCTGTCAGTTCAAGACGACTAAAGAACGAACCCTCTATGAAACCCCAGATTTTTTCGCGGCACTAAAAAAAGGTAACCTCATGAAATCAAAGAGAAAAAAATCTAAACTTTTCCCTTTGACAAGGGAAGAACGTTTAGATAATGACTTCTCAACAGGATTCAACGATGCCTTGTATAACTCTTTATATATGAACAATATCCAATTAATGAGGCGTGCTTATATTCACTTAGATACCTCCTACGGAAATGGATACAAAACAGCCTTAGCTGAGCTCTGGCTCTATTATGGCACTCAAAAAAATCTGAAAATTTCTTGGCGAAATAAATACTGAACTTGTTAAAAAATCCAAAGGATACAAAATACACCTTAGAACCCACCTTCTACACCCTAAAACAACTAAAGAACCCATCTTTTTTATAACCCTAAAATTTCTTGGCGAACTGAAAAAGAAAAGGAAAAACAACATGATACGCCCCAAGATCCAAATGCTTCTTAACAGTATTTCCAACGATGATGGAACGATCTGGGAAAACAACCAAGATAGTATGGATGTGGGCTATGTACTGACAAACACAAAGGCAGCCATGTGCACAGCGAGACGTAAATCCCTCGTCGTGTATTACCCAGCCCCCGGTCGTCTTGGTAGACCTAGTCTTCAATATGGTGTGATGGGGTTCACAACCGATATTGAACTAAACGATAAGGAAAATCAAGGCCTTGTCGAGGCAATAGCAACCTTTCTGGAAAAGAAATCGATAGACCTAAAGGCACAAAGAGAGGAGAAAGAAGACAAAATCCTCAGTGAAATCCTACCTTTCTTGTAGCACCCAATTTTTTCTCGGCGCTAAATAAAAACAAAACCCAAAAATTATTTGCTAAGGTATACTCTTTCTTTAACAAACAACAAACAAAACAATATAATAATATACTTTCTTCTTACAAAACACTAACAAAAATAACTATTTATCTTCTTCTATTAAACACTTTGTACCATATACTAATACAAATTCTTCCAATACCTCTGTCATACTTACCCCCTTCTTTTCAGCACACCCTTTCAATATAGTAATAGTCTCATTCGACAATCTAAAATTCATTCTTTTACCTTCTTTTTTCTGCATGATCTATTCTCCTTATTAAAATACCCTAGACGGTACACTATATATATAAAAGAAAGCACGTACAATGTCAACATTGTACATACAGTATTGTACATACAGTATTGTACATACAGTATTGTACATACAATTATGTGTTTGAATTTATTAGTTTATTCTCCTATTCAATAAAAAATAAATTAATTTTGCTGGATTTCTTAACAAAAGGGTGTACACCACGGACATAAAAGAATACAATACCATGTTTGAAAAGAATACAATATCATGTCTGAAAAGAATACAATATTGTTAGGGAGAGGGGAGAAAACGAGGAAGAAAGCTTTGAAAAGAATACAATATTCTTAAAAGGGGGGAAATATAAAAAGAATACAATATTATTGAGGCAAGAAGGAAGATTATGGAAGAATCTTAATATAGTTTATTATGAAATAGAGAGATAGGTAATTGTATTAATATATAAGAAAGTATTATTAATTTGGAGTCTTTTTCAGTGCGCGAAAAAAAATTTAAGACGTGAAAAATCTGCAAATATTTTACTTTAGTGCCTATTTCACAAACTTCTCCGATGAACAGTTATAATGATAAGAAAACGGAAGGTTTGTCGGGCCGACACCAAACCATAAAAAAAGGGCCCCTAAGGGCCCTTTTAGATGAAAAATAAGTAGATGAAAGAGTAAGAGTTTAGTGCTACAAAGGTGAAACATTTCAACGAAAGTAAGAATGTCTAAAAGGCACTATTCTCCTCTTCCCCTACTTAAAGGTTAGGTTTAGGTTTTGTTAACCCTTTCTTTCAGCATCTTTACTACTACAGGATATCCACGTCTTTGTCCACATGTACGTCAGCTCCGTGTTCTAGTAGAAGTTTTGCCACCTCAAGATGCCCATTTTTACTAGCCCACCTAAGAGCATAGTCTTCGTAAACGTGCACGTCAGCTCCGTGCTCAAGAAGAAGTTTTACTATTTCAACGTACCCCCTCACACTAGCCGACTTAAGAGCCTCATCTTCACAAGCGTGTACGTCAGCTCCGTGCTCAAGAAGAAGTTCTACTATTTCAAGATGCCCGTTCATACTAGCCCACCTAAGAGCATAGTCTCTTTGAGCGTGTACGTCAGCTTCGTGCTCAAAAAGAAGTTTTACCACCTCAAGGTGTCTCCTCATACTAGCCCACTTGAGAGCCTCGTCTTCGTGAGCGTGTACGTCAACTCCGTGCTCAAGAAGAAGCTTTACTATTGCAAGGTGCCCCTTTATACTCGCCCACCAAAGAGCCCCATCTTCACAAGCGTGTACGTCAGCTCCGTGCCCAAGAAGAAGTTTTGCTATTTCAGTGTGTCCGTACTCACTAGCCAGTTTAAGAGCCTCGTCTTCCTGAGCGTGTACGTCAGCTCCGTGCTCAAGAAGAAGTTTTACTACTTTAGTGTGCCCCTTCCTACTAGCCCATTGAAGAGCATAGTTTTTGTTAGCGTGTACGTTAGCCCCCTCCTGAATCAATCTTTCCACTACCTCGACGGTAATCTTTTCTCTTTTCCCAAGAATAACCTTGGAAGCTCTCCACTTCTCAGGTTCTTTTTCCGGGTCTAGC
>Ga0208958_1003532_pt1 | contig 12073 bp, 22 predicted proteins | sample RifOxyB1_FD_184032 | JGI IMG/M metagenome (GOLD analysis project Ga0208958, IMG submission 184032) | Soil microbial communities from Rifle, Colorado - Rifle Oxygen_injection B1 (SPAdes) | ecosystem: Environmental > Terrestrial > Deep subsurface > Rock core/Sediment | place: Rifle, Colorado...
TTTACGGGCCATGAGAGATTTGAACTCTCGACCAATAGATTAAGAGTCTACTGCGCTACCAGGCTGCGCTAATGGCCCAAATATAGTGGAAAGAATCAAATATCTATTTAAAAGGTTTTTTATTTGGCTTTTTTCTTCGGATACATCTGTTGTTTAACCTTAAATTTTTTATATTCTGATTTTAAAAGTGCATAAACAACATCATCATAGACTTTATTCGCCGCTTTAGAATAGCCCGACTGTTTTAAATATCCTTCTTTTTGGAATCCAAATTTCAACAATAATTTTGCTGAAGGCGTATTCTCAGCAAAAACCTTAGCATCAATGCGATTTAACTTCAATTTATTGAATCCTAATTTAAGAATAGCATCAACAGCTTCAGACATTATATGGTTGCCCCAATGTTTCTCTCCTAGCCAGTATCCTATCTCGGCTTTCTTGACGTCATTATCTAACTTATGTAAACCTATTGCGCCAATTACACGATTATCCTTCTTTTGTGCTATTACAAAACTAAAGTCATTATTCTTTTTCTTTCGAGTAATCCATGAATATGCATTTTTCTTGCTATAAGGATAAGGAACTACAGCAAGATACTTAGAGACGTTTATATTATTCACGTTCTCAACAACATCTGATGCATCTTTCTTATCCACTGGCCTTAAGATTAATCTTTTTGTAATAAGTTTCATTATATAAGTTATTAGAACCGTATTTATATATTTTTTGTAGATAAAAATACGCCGACACACTTCCAATAACTCGCAGGATCAATTTCTATTTCTTACGAGACTCGATTAATAGGAATAGTTTTGGTTTATAAGGTTCGTGTATGTTTTGATAATGCCGATTGTCTGACTTGAAAAGGGTATTTGATATAATTTTAAAAATTTGACACAGCGCAAATACTAGATTTTTACATATCTGTCGTTTAAGGAAATATTTTATAAATTAAATAGATTTTCCGCAAGTATGTCAATTACAGAACACGTACAATCATCATTAATAGAAACATCTTCACGAATTGATGCGGGCACTTCTTTTGCTATTAAAGATAAGGATTATGATGCGTTCCTAAAATCTCTAAAATTATATAGCGAGTTCTCAAGAAAGATGCTGGATGCATATCAATATAAAGGATTTAGAAACCAGATATTCGCACCTGATTCCGATGACGAAAGAAAGGTCAATGAGGAAGTGTGCGAAGCAATAATTAGTTGTCCCTTGCCCAAAAATATGTATATAGAACAGGAAAACATATTTTTATATGGCGGATATGGACAGATGGGGTCCTTCTTTCTGCCATTAGTGCACGTATATCCCGCGGATTTCCACTTAGAAGAATTCTTGAAGAAGAATGGAAAACAATATGAATTGACGACAAAAACAAACAAATTGTTTGAATACGATGAAAAATATATCTATACAAACAAGAACAATGTAGGCCATCCATTATTTACCAGATGGACCAAATTCCCGAAAGAATGGTAAAAAACGCCGTTTCGTGGATTTTGTCCGGAGATCCTTCGCTTTTTGTGTCGGAAGGCATTTAAAGCTTGTTTTTTTATCGTTTTATTTGGTGATGTTGTCATGAGGGGTATGAATAGATTGTTGTCAGAATCGAAAGTAATGCAGGAGCCTGAAGGTTTAGGGATCCCTTTCAGCATGGTCCGTGAATTAATACTTTTCTGCGAGTACGGATCTATTTTGAGTGTTGGATGTAAGATCTTACATTTTACTGGATGCCGGATCAGGGAATTAGATAATATGGAAAAGAGCAAGCTGCAGGGTAATTGGCTTTATTGGAAGTGTGGAAAAAATCAGCATGGATGGCGCAAAGAATATCTACCCACAGAGTTTGTTGCTGAATTAGAGTATTATTGGAAGCGCAATAGGACGCCACAGGACAAGATCATGGGCGTGTCTAGCGATACATTCACTAGATATTTTAGAAAGATAAGAAAAAATCTAGATCCTAAATGGCAAGAGCAACGATTAACAATAAGGGCCGATATTCTAGAAAAATCATACAAGTATGAACTCAAGGGATTTAGAAAAAACTTTGCAACACTTTTATTTGCATACTTCTATAATAAATATGATGATGCAAGCGTAGCAGTCGAGAGAGTGAGCAAGCGCATGAAACATAGCAATACTCACATCACAGTAAATCATTATATCGAGACAATGGAGCAGATCCAGGCAGAAAAATATATGCACTTAATGCCATTTGAGATCATAGAAAATATTACGCAATCAAGAATAACAGATTTTACATAAATACAGTGACATAGTAGCCAAAAGTAACTAAAAGTCACTTTATAGACGATAATACCATCAGCTGCAGCGGTCCAGATCCAGATCCAGGCCTATCTCCTGGTATTTCATATCTCGTCTATAGATTATGCCACTAACAATAAGAGAATTTAAGGACCGGTTTCCCGGCCCTGTTTCTTTGTCGTTGGGGTTTTCAAAGAATTTTAGCGTGAACAATGCTTTTTAGATTTCTCATTAAATAAGGTCATGGTCCTAGTGTTCGATTCTATAATCCGTTCCATTCTATACTGTAATCTAAACTTTTCATACAATAACACTGCAGTCCAAAGGCCCAACGGGCCATAGGATAATAAAACACTATTCACATCAATCATTTCTGCACCACTGGTTCCTGTTCTTTTGTCTTTAATTCTACATTGGAGAAGTAGAAGTCTAGTTTGGTGCATGCAGTAAATATGGCTACTGATGATGAGAACCACGCCGCAATCCCTGCTTCTAATGATTGTTTCAAATCTAGTGACGGTGTAAAAAACGCTGCCACACCTATTCCTAACCCTATCAAGACGGAAAAGAATAAGAATAGTTTTGTTTTATGATTATTCCACCATACATTCCAATCATGGCCTTCCCATGATCTAGACGGACTCATTGTTGTTTCGTTCATAAGTTTCACCTTGTTTATTTTTTTTAATATAATCGAGCGTTGCTCATTATAAAAATAATTTGACCTGTTACTGGCCTAGTCCAATTATTAACCTGAATTGTGGTATTTATTGATATGTTGCCTGCTCCTGTGAATATTAATGTATTATTCTCTAAGTTTGTCGGCGTGTTTAGTGTGCAGTTGTCTGATAGTGTAATATTCCAGTCACCAGAACCAGAGTAAGAACATGAGTTACTTGCTGATGCGGTAAAGTTTCCGACAGTTAAAGGCTGTGAAGGAGATAATATTTTACTATATGTATCAACGTTAGATGCTAGAACAGTAGTCGAGTTCTTTATATCATCGTATGGATTCCATTGTGTTTGACCGTTTCTTATTGTGAAATTCCAATTGTTTATAGTAAAATTCTTTGAACCAGTAAAATTTAAATATAATAATGGTAAGGCCCAACCAGTATCTGAAAATCTAATTGAATCAGTTTCATAAAAAGTTGCACTTGCACTCCCATTTATATAATATTCATAATATCCTGAAGGAACATTAGAGAAATTATTTAATGTAAAAGTATTATTTACTCCGCCCCTCCTAATATATATCGGCATTGTTACATTGTCGAATATGTTGTTGTATATGTTTGCATTCTTTGTAACACTCTCGTCTGTTTCACTTGAATTATAGTTTAATATTATTCCCATATGAGATGTTGCGAATGTGATGTTTGAGAATCTATTATTATATACTGAAACATTATCAGTATGCGCTAAGTGAACTCCCATATCATCATAGTTTCCTGCACCCACACCAGGATGTAAATCATGAATATCATTTTCATATATTCTTATATTACTGACCCAACAAGCAGCGTTTATCTTTACACCAGTTGTTACATTATATATATGATTATTATATACTTCACCATAATTAGGACATCTCGATGCACCGCCACCAATATATACTCCATGCGAACCTATAGACCGCCCATTCTCCCAAAAATGCAACCCATTATCAGCAAAGATGTTATCGTGTATGAAAAACCTGTTATGACTTTCAATAAATATACTAGCCAAGCCACCACTTTGCAATATCGTATTATTGTAAATATAAATGTCCTCACTCATTGTTACACCTGTATAATCAGCAATATACATACCCTCAGCCCAACCAGAAATAATACAATTCTTTATTGTAATATTGTTTATATCAGGATTTGCAGCATTAGTTTTCAAAATTATTCCAGCAGACCAATTAATAGGAGTCTGTTGCAATAATGTCGCACCATTACAATCCAAAACCATATTATCAGAAATATTGAGCATAATAGCATTACTCGTCGAAAAGTCATACACCCCATTACACAATACAGTATCACTAGAATAATAATTAGTACTTGATAAAGACGGAATAGTACATCCGCCCGTGTATCCTTCATCATATATACTGGACTTTTCTGCAATGGTCAAGGCCCTATCCCATATCTTAATTTGAGTAATTCTACCTTGATAAGCAAAGCTTCCAGATGGGGATGCTCCTATGCCCATTCCTGTACCACCACCATTACTTGAACCAGTAGTTCCAGTAGATGTTGCATTGTTTAAATATCCAAACATCGTTCCATTATATATCAAGAACAAATTATGCCAGGTATTATTACTTACACCAGTCCATGATATTGATTGCAAATAAGTATTTCCATCTACGCCAAGATGAGAAACTCTCAAAACACCAGCTGATAACGTAGCCGTAAATCTATCAGTAGTATTAGATGCAAACCACCAAACAGTATCGGTGACATTGGCGCTAACATTAAACCATATACTAACAGTAAAATTCTTAGCGCCAGAAACATTATTCACTTGAGAAGTATTGGCAGTCAAATAATTTGTATTGTTGAAATAAAAAGAATTATTGTCAATACCTACATTACCGACATTACTTAGAGCAGTTCCAGTAACAAGATCATTCAAAGAATTACCACCCCAAAAATGATTATAATCAGTCGGAGCAACAGCTATTGTTAAACTAGTTAAAAGAATAATTCCGAAAAATAACAATATTAAATGTTTCATCTTACCCAGAACATACCAGCCCACCAGAAACATAATGTTGACAATTTATGTTTGTAATATTTCCGCCGTTCAAGTCTATATTACCTCCAAGTAATGTTATGCCTGTCGCATTTATTATTTTATAATATCCCTGTAAGTTCACATCGCCTTTAGGAGTGAATGCTATTGCAAGAACAGATCCGACAAGCAAGACTGCAACAAATATTAATAATATTATTTTCTTTTTCATCGTTCCACCACCATTATGACGTCTGAGTCGTCTATAACTACATTAACCATTACGAAGTTTGAACCAGTTATTTCATATTCATTGTCTGAATCTGCAGCGACTCCCCTAAATAATGGTCTGCCGCCTACAAATAGTATTGTGTTTACCGCAATTGCTCTAGTGTGTGTTAATGTTTTTGTAGGATTGGATCCTGTAAAATCTGTGCCGTGATATATTGTTGGAGACAATGGATTATCAACTGATGATGTGGTAGTTCTTACTTTGATTATAAACACGACTTCATAGTATGCAGGCAGGCTCGATTCATATTCAGTATATGCGGGAACTACATCATTATCTTGTGTTCCTCCGACATCTCCATCTCCGCTAGTTATTGCGTGCCTGTGTGTATCGCTTCCTCCTGTTGTTCCTGATGTTGATGATCCCCTAAGAAATCTTTTAGTAACATTCAAATTAGGCATTGTAAGGCCATTTAGTGGAGAGTCTGCATCGCTTAATACTTGACCATTACATTCAACCCAGCCGTCAGGTATTAGTGAACTATCGAGTGTTTTTGCCCACGATAGAATTGTTTTTATTGGTAATTCAGAAAGAGATAATGCGGTAGGATCTACATATATCTCTCCGCTTCCATTAAGCTTTATTGTCGAGCCGTCTATGTTTGATAAATTGCTATTTCCAAAAGGCATGTTATTCTCCTCTAAAAGTATTTTTTGAATGAATCAAGATATTTGACTGCATTCTTTGTGGCCTGCGCTGTTGCTGCTTTCTTTACTTCTTGTGATTGTGGACTTGTTGCAGTGACTACATTTCCTGATTTATCTATTGGGGTGTTTGCGATCTTGTTTGCTCCGGCAATGTTTAATGATACCCCACCGGTTGCTCCTCCTGATTTCTTTTGTGCAAATGCTGCAGTTAAAACGTCGCTTGCGCTCAATTGTAATTGTGATTGTGTTGGAGTATAATCTCCTCTAGCCATTGCTATTGCTAAACTAGAATTTCTTGATATCCCTCCTCCTGTTCCCGTATCTTTGGATCCGTCATCTGTGGATTTTTGGTCTGTGGATCCATAATCTGTTGGGTGTCCTCGACCATCATTAAATATATTTATACTGCTACCTCCACCGCCTGATCCATCTGATGCATCTTTGCTAAAATACCATGCAGCGCCAATGGCTGTTAATCCTCCAATTATTAATATAACGTCCTCTGATTTCATATTGCAACCCCCGATCTATTGTGAATCACTCCTAATCTTTCGCCTATATCTATTGCTGGAGTTAATCCTAGACCGAATAGTGAAAATGATGATCCTGAAGCAATTGATGCTACCCTAGCTGCAGGCGTTGCCGCTGCAGGGATCCCTTTAGCATCTATAACTATCTGTTTTATTGTTGGATAAAACCATTTTGTTAATGCTCCAACACCGACTATTCCGCCGGTTGTTACTGCAGCGATCCCTAATGCGCTTGTTTTACCGCCTTGTCCAGCTAATGCTTTTAATTGATCATTTGTTGCTTGTGTCGTGGTCGTGAATATTCCGCCGACTTCACTTATCGCGTTTGATGTTTGATCTGCAATTGTCTTGACGGTGTTTGATGCTGCGCCTGCTGCATCAGATATTGGCTTGGTGAGTTTGAATACTACATATGCTCCGGCTGCTATAATTCCAATTGCTATTAAGATCTCTGCGTTCTTGTTCATTTAGCCCCCAAAAACTTATTTCTTAATTGTTCAAACTCATTTTTTGTTAATCGCATTCCTAGAATTGCTACTTGCATATTTCCTGATCCGCTTGATACTCTAGAATTTACAATTATTTTCTGTCCAGGCTCGACGTATACGAACATTTTATCCCCGTTGAAATCGAATGTGTAATTGTTTATCAATTGCAATTCGTTCTGTGGACTGTTCTGATTAGTTATATTCTCGCCATTTATCTCTATCTGCATATACCCATTGCCTAAGAATGTGCTATCCCCTGATATTGAAATCTCTGATATCAATAAATATTCTTGATCTTTTGCTTTCACAGAATATGTCGGGCTAGTATACGAATAGTCTGTATTTGACACGGCAGTCAAACTACTAAGTTCAGTAAGTGGTCTCATGTTTTACACCTCGAAAATAAATTTATTCAGAAGCTACGTTGTAGCCTCTGGGTGGCTACTTACTGCGGACCTATTAGGAATATGTCCATAGTGTCGGTGCTTGACGTGTTACAAGTGAATTGTGTAGCTGACGATATGTAAAATGATGCTACAGGCAATACGAATTGGTTTGTCACGTGTCCGGACACTAATAGTGCATTGTCTTTTCCCTTGAGTTGATTTACTGTCACGTTGTCAAGTTCCTTATTACCATCTGCAGTAAAGCCGAAATAATTGTAAACTGTCTCGTCGGTAACTCTCATTGCCAAATTATATACCGATATTTGTGATGGCAATTGTGAACTTAAGTTGTTGTCTCCACTTGCAATTGACAAATGCAATTTCTGGATCTTTTCAGTGACTGCCTTTTGTGTAGCGTCTGCATACCAGAATATTACTTTCAATGTTATTGTAGCTGCAGTAAGTCCTGATGTTGCAAGTGCTGCAAGAGTATTCAATGTGACTGTCAATTTTACTTCTTGATCAGATCGCTCAATGTTTAATGGTAGATCAAATTGTGTTGCTGCTGCATCTGCTACACTTGGATCTGTGACTGTTCTTCCAATGCTTCTTATTCTAGTAAGCATTGCAATATCGTTCCCGTTGATATTGTTTAGAATTTTCTTTCCATCTTTTGTTTCAAGACTCACATTATATATTGCAGTGCTTAAAGCGTTAGGGCCTGATATCGTTCCTGTAGTTGCTACGCTGATGTCGAATTCAACACTTGAAATATCAGCACCATAAGAAGGGATTGTGACCGTAGTCTGACTTTGTGTTGATGCAGTCAATGCAACTGACAATTCTTGTGCTACATGATTTTTTAAAGGGTTTCTTGCCATTTCTCATATTCTCCTTCGACAATTTTTCAATGCCGAAATATTTTTTTTTGCATAGTATCATCTAGAAAGCTTGTGCCATCTAGAACTGACAATAAAAAAAATGTGGGCTTATTGCAGCCCTTTCATTGTATCTACACTATCTTGTAGACGAATTTGTTGAACAGATAAACTGCAGCAACCGAAACAACTGCTATTAACAACATAGATTTCCATTTCATATAAAATCACCTTCCTAAGCTGTCTATAATCGACAATTCATAAATATGTAACGTCCTAAACCATACAATATCAGCCATTCATCAACGTTAGAGAGTAATCCAGTTTATGATGAAAATATGCCCTAGATTGTGTTAGAATGATACAAAAAGGCCCTTATAGAATGAGTTTATAGATGTGTATTTTTCCTTCAAAGTCTGCATCATTAAAAACTGCATAATGATATGGTAATAATTCTAGAATCGTATTTGCAGGGATCCCTGCAACTGCTTCTGCATCTGACGGTGAATTGTGTCTGAATGATATTGTGACGCTTGTTTGTGTTAATACGTCATTGTGAACGTTTGCCGGTCTTTGACTGATGCTCATTACCCCAATATAGTGCGGGTCTCCTTCTGCAACGGTTATTATAGTGTTGAAGTGTGTGGGGATTTTATGTTTTGTAGCGAATTTATGCACTTCCTCAACAACAAACAGTATATGTCTTAAGTGTGTATAGATCCATTCGCACACTGTGTTGAAATGGTCTATATCTAACGTGTTAGGTTGATAAATCAATCTAGAGCAACCATTTTTCACCGCTAGATCCAACTCTGATATGTTATGAATAATAGCCCCTAATGTTCCATACTGTCTTTTAACATCATAAACTATGTAGTTCCTGTATGTCGGGAGTAGTTTCTTAACCAGTGATGTCTTGCCGCTCTGTGTCTTTCCTGTCACAAATATCCGTTTGTTCGGTGCTATCTTCATATGCTGCCAATACCTCATCTAAATGCATATCTGTTACTGATAATAGATCATATAGTCCTTTAGGATCCTCATCAATTTTCTTTCTAGCTTCCTTAAATACGAAGCGTAGAATTCCAATGAACATGGCTATTTTCGGATTCTTTTTATCATCTGATGCTTCTGATTCTAATAATGCTATCTTCTCTAATACTTTTTGTTTAAATTCTTCATTTGTCACTTGATTCACCGCCTTCTTTCTTTATTGCTTGAACTACAAGTCCAGTCTCTAAAGCTATTCCAACAACGCAGATCCCATATGATATTTCAAGGCCATATTTTTCTAAAAGTCCTGATTGATCATACTTTTTTAATAATCTGCCGCCGAATTTGTTTATTGTTGCTAGACTATTATCCTTAACTAGATCAACCCTGCCCTTTGTTGCATGCTTAACTATCCGTGCTATAGTTTCATGAAATGCAGCTGCTACTTCTTGCAATTCTTCAATCGTGAATTCTGACATTACAGAATCATTGATCTTAGTATTCTTTGATTGATCAGTAGCAGTTATCAGCACCTCACTTGTTGATGGTGCTGATACTTGCATTTCCTGTTGTTGATCTATTTCAAGACTGTCAATGGTCGGCTTTTTCTCCTCTGGAATTGTATCTATTGTTTTCTTGTATTCATTCCATGCAGCGTTCAACTCTTTTATATTGAACTTTTTGCCCTTGCCTAACTTTTGGACGTAGTCTTTTTTGAATTCTCTATAATTCATTTTCAGTCATCCCCGAATAGGTCTAGATCATCATCGTCCTCTTCTACTGCAGTTGTTTCTTCTTCTCTTGGTTTCTCTTCTATCTTGTTTGGTTTGTTCATTTCGTCCTCCTGTGCTTCTGGCACTTTTTCTTTTTTGAATGGCTTACTTGTAGTGAATTCTTTTATGATATTCAATCGTCTTGATCCACAGTGTGTGCATCTAGGCTTCTTGCTCTGACTTGCCTGTTCATATCCACAGTATACGCATTGATATTTTATCCATTCTTTTTTTTCTTCCATGATTCTCGAACCTCTCGAATTAATATTTTTAAAGTCCTCGTCCCTATTTTCACATTAACTTTTTCTCCTCTAGGACTATTGATATTTTGTGTTAATCGCAATAATTCATCAATATATGGCAAGTGTCTACAATCAGTGCAGATCAATATTCCAGATCTTAAGTATACCCTGTTTGTCTCGTTGCATATATCACACTTATTCATTCTTTTCTTCCAGGAGCGGACATTTGCAAGTGTCCTTGTATCTATTGTGACAACGCCATCGTGGGCGACCTGAAAACACATCTACTAATCCCGTCATCGTCATATTTTTGTGATTTCTCTTTTTTCCGCAATAAATGCACGTGTGCCTTTTCATTCGTCCTCATTCTCACGCTTCATAACAATCATCACAATCCCTTTCTTCATCACACGGTTTATTCATTATTCTTATTGCACGAGCATCTAAAAAAGATGCACGCCAATTTATTTTTTTACAAAAATAATCCCATTCTTCATTTGTGAATATTTTCATTTTTCCTCATTTCTTCCAAGCTCTAGATCAAACTCTACTTTTCCGAGCATTGCTGATTCTCCGGCAATATGTAATTTTCCCGATTCTAAACTCTTAAATTTATTATATAATTTTTCTAGATTGTCTTTGATTGCTGCAGCTTCTTTTTTTGTGTCTTCAATATTTCTGTTAAGTTTAGAGATCTCCAAATATGCAAGATACATCTTCTGTCCTACTTTACTAAAAACTATCGCAAGACCAATTTCTATAATAGCCAACACTGCAACAACATAAATCAATGGATCATCCATTTATACCACTCCTAGTCAAATTATTAAAGCATGAAAAACACATATATTCGCAATCATCAGGCACGTGTTGCGTATCTCTGATTAATGGCTTCCCACACCTACACATCACTATTTTTATTGCCATTTTAGTAATACCCCACATCAACAGTTTCTCCTGTTGCGATTTGTTTTTTTTGTTTGCTCCATGCTTTTTGTCTGCATGGATAACATACAGGCCCGATCTTCCCATCTAGCTCATAAGATCGAACTAATTTACACTGCGAATTAAACAATCCACATTCAACACACTTCTCACGACGAGTATAATCAGTCATTTTTTTAATCCCCTACTTTTATGATCTCTACAAACAGGGCATATCTCACAAAAAAAATATACTGGTATCCCGTGTTCTTCACAGTGATTCATGGTTTTCCCTCCTGACATTTTTTTTCCCAATGATCCCAACATAAATTCTTGCCGAGATAAATTATATCAACAGATCCTCTACAATGTGGCATATCACACTGCTTCATTGTCTCTCTCCTGACGCTTTTTTTTCAATTCTTTAATTTCATCGTCTATTTCATTCATTCTTATTACTATGGCACGTTTTTCATCCATCAATCTATCGACGGGGTTTCTTAAATATTGTTTTCCCAATTCACATATTAGATTGCTTACTGTAGTGTTGCCTTTTTTTGCTGCAAGTTTGTATGTGTTTAGTGCTACTGCATCAAACATTACATTTACTCTAGTTTTTTTTGCGTTTGACATATTGTATTTCATTTGTGCTTCCTCTAAAATTGGTGTGGGTGTGTATACACACCTTTTTTTATTGGTGTGTAGGTATACGATTTTTACGATTTTTACGATTTTTATAACGCACTTATAATAGGTAAAATAAATATCATATATTAAAAAAATAATTTGATTAAATTATTTTAGCAGTTAAGCCCTTTTTGTATACCTCAACAAGCGAAAATATAGGTGTGGGTGTGTATACACACCTTTTTGTGTGTATAGTTATACACACCTTTTTGTGTGTATAGTTATACAC
>Ga0208958_1003534_pt1 | contig 12066 bp, 11 predicted proteins | sample RifOxyB1_FD_184032 | JGI IMG/M metagenome (GOLD analysis project Ga0208958, IMG submission 184032) | Soil microbial communities from Rifle, Colorado - Rifle Oxygen_injection B1 (SPAdes) | ecosystem: Environmental > Terrestrial > Deep subsurface > Rock core/Sediment | place: Rifle, Colorado...
ACCTTCAGCTTTGCGCATGAAACCTTTCTCCGAAGTCATAATGTTAACACTTTTTTTGGCGTCTTTAATTAATAAATCCAGATGATTATAGAGGTTGTTTCTGCCGCGTAAGCAGCCGCTGATATCAGAAGGTTCAACCAAACTTATGCCTTGACTGTGCAAAGTTTCTAATTCAGTCAATAATGGAGAACCTTTGACTGTTTCCAAGCGTTTAATCTTTTCCTGGGCATTGAACTGCATGTTTTTCTTAACACGGTCGACAACTTCGTTAGGAGGAATAGCCAAATACTTAATTGGTTTCCCCAGTTTCATAACCACAAAACCTTTTTTTTCTAATGATTCTAAAACATCATAACTACGAGAACGAGGAACATCAGCGATGTCCGACAATTCACCGGCGGTAGAAACCCCGCGGCTTAATAAAGCGGCCCAGAGTTTAACTTCATATAAGTTCAAATCAAAATATCTTCTTAACTTACTTAACAGCTCATCTTTCACAATCATTTTCCCAAACCCCCCTCTTTTTATTTTTTTATCCGACGCCAACATCTAACTTTTATTTTTGTTACTGGTGTATAAGTAAAACTAACTACTATTAAAAGGTTGTGGTTATTGAAAATAGAGAGAATTTAATAATTATTGAAGAAAATTATTCTCGTCGATTATAATCATTTTAATCTCTTTTTTTTATTTCCAAGATAATTTATAACGAAGAAGAGCGGCTATTCCTCCTAAACCATCTAACTTTCTTCCGCCTTCCTGTTCCGAAGAAAGCAAATGCACTTCGCCTTGGAGAGAATCTACTTTTTTCATCAGTTCATCTAATAAATCAAATTTATTTTCTTCCCGTTTCTTTTTAAGAAATTTTTGGGTAACCAATAATTTATGAATCGCTCCGGCTTCGGAAGCTTTGAGCACTTCTTTCCAGCCGTAGGCGGCTAAATTTTCTTTGCTGATTTCATTTAACAATTCGTCTACGAGTAATTCTTCCTGCCGTGTGCGAGAGGAACGTAACGTTTCCGCCAATTCGGGGCGCTTCAAAACTTCATCTAAACCTCGTTCGCTAATATCGGAACAGATGGCTAAAACAATTTTCTTTTTTAATTCGGGAGAAGTTATCTTTTTGAACAAATCTTCTTTATAGAAAGCGGGAGAAGCTAAGATAATTCTTTCCGGCAAGTAGCGTTGAGCATATTCTTCCAAAACTTTAATAATTTCTAGATAAAAATCCTTTTTAAGATCTTTCTTCTCGGCAGGCGCTCGTTTTTTAGTGACTTCCCCGGCGATTTGTCCTAAAATTTTATAACCGAAATTCTTAGTTAAAGCCAAGAGGGCTTCTTCGCGGTCGAATAAGCAAAGGAGGTAGGTGTATTTTTTTTCGGTGGCTTCTTTTAATTTTTGTTTTTGATATTCTAACCATTGCGGTTTTTCCAAAAGAAATTCGCTGTTTTTTTCCAGAGCTAGCGCTTGATAGCTGCCTTTAGGCGCTTCTTCATGTTCTTGGACAATTTTGCCGTTGACCCTCAAGACATCCCCTTCAGGAGTTAACTCTACTGTTTCCGCTTCAATCTGTAAAGTCATTATTTTCTTCACGGCGGCGGCATTTTCACTCTCACCAATCTTTATTTTGCGGGTAGCTTTCCCAGTAACTAAATCTCCTAAATCAATGAGATGGCTCAGATACCACAAATCTTCTGGATCATTAATTTTCAGTTTAACCTGTCCTTTCTTAAAATTAGAGTTAATGATTTGCATAACTTCTAGAAAATAAACCCATTATAAAAGATTTACTTAATTTCTGAAGAAGAAAGAAGAAATAAAGGAAGAAGAAATAATAAAGGTGATATTGAAAAACAGAATATTTTATATATAACAAAAATCTTCTTCCAGAGAAAGAAGGTGGGAATGAAGATGAAAAATAAGAGAGCTCAATCTGCTGCTGGTGCAGCTGTTCTAGTTGTAATTATTGCCGTTTTACTGATTATGTTTATTGCGGTTATGCCTCCTAAAGAGCGGGCGGAGCTTTTAGGTGAAACGAGTGCTAATGGAAGCACTACAGGAACAAGCAGCAGTGAGGGAATAGAAGATGCCGTTCCGGAGAAAATTTTGCTAACGACCACTCCCGGCCGTATAGATTACTTAGCCCAAAATGAAATGGAACATCCTCTTCCAGTAATCAATGTTTATACACGCACTGATGCTCAAGTCTTAGGAGAAAAGAAAACTGTTTATGCTAAAAAAAGTTCTTTTTCAGAGGAAAAGAGTACCTTGAAATTTGAGATTCCCGATTTAACCCATAGCCAGAATTTCTTGCTGAACTTTGCGGTTTTGGAAGTGAAAGGGCGTTTAGTTATGATGCTTAATGGAGAAGAAATTTTTAATGCAGAAATTGAAACTACTTCTCTGCCTTTAACCCTACCCAAAAATCTGCTTCAGGAAGAAAATGAATTAGTTTTCAGCGCCGTTTCTCCTGGGTTGGCTTTCTGGGCTACCAATGTGGTTTCTTTAGAGAATGTCAAAGTCGTGGCTGATGTTACGGATGTTGGGGCACAGAGCGCCAAAAATATTTTTTTAGTCTCGGAGATGGAAAAAAGAAATTTGGAGAAAGTAATTTTAAAATTCCAGCCTACTTGCAATTATGGTGAAGTTGGTCGCTTAATGGTTTACGTCAACGGCGAAGAGATTTATTCTGGTATTCCTGACTGTGACTTAGCTATGGTTCCGATTGAATTTTCTCCAAATTTAGTTTACGAAGGAGAAAACGAATTAGTTTTTAGGACAGAAAAAGGTACGTTCTTGCTTTCACATGTGATGGTGCAGTCCAAATTAAAAGAAGTGGACTTTCCCACTTATTATTTTGAATTGTCTTACGAACAATATACGGCCGTGAAAGATGAAGACCGTCGAGTAAGATTAGAAATGGATTTTGTGGATGTGGTTACGGCTAAGTATGGAGATATAGTGTTTAATGGGCATCTTTATCCTTTTGATACTAAGGAAGTAACTTATACAGTGGATTTGAGCGAGGATATCGTTCGGGGTAATAATGCCCTTAAAATTAAACCTAAAAAGTCGATTGAAATCCGTGAATTAAGAGTAGATTTGGTCAAATAAAGCTAAATAATTTTTTTTGTTTCTTTTGTTATTTCTTTTGTTTTTGCTTAATTTTTCTTTCTAAATTTCTGTTATTGTTCATTTCTTCTTTCTCATTGGAGTAAGCTTTTTATAGCCTAAAGATTTAATCAGATTAAAAAGAGGAAGAAGATGGTTTCTCGGGAAGAAAAAGAAAGAAGAAGAGCTTTAGAAAAAGCAGAACTGGAAAAAAGAGTATTAGCCGGGGATTTTACTAAAGAACAAAGTAAACGTCTCGAAGAAATCTGGGATAAAGAAAAAAGAGGAATATCGGCTCAAGCAAATCCTAATTCTATGCAAAGCAAAGAAAAAGAAAGTCCCTCTTCTGGTAATTCTAAAAATAATCAATCTCCTGAAACTCAATCTGCAGATAACTCTTCCAATGATAATAATAACAGCAATAATAAAAATAATAATTCTAATAGCTCTTCTCCACTTCAACTCCCTTCTTTTGGTAATCTTGGCGTTTCTTCCCGTAATAGAAGTTTTGTTGACCCGCTCAAAGCACAGAAGACGCTTAATGTTGTTGCGATTATAATTATTTTTTTGGCTTTAGCCAAATATTTTTTAAGAGTGGCTGTGCCTTTATTTAATACGCTCTCTTCTTTTTTGCTTTTCTTTTTAGGAGTTTATGCCGTTCTGCTTTATTATCAGAAAGAAGGAGCCACGGGAAAAACCTGGGGCGCGTGGGTAATAGTTTCCGCGGCGCTCATCATCTTATTTATTTTTCGCGGGCAGCCGCAGTTAACTTTAATTACCATGGTTACGGCAGGAATTCTAGTATTCATTTGGGTTAGCAAACAGCAAGTAGGAGAAAGTGCGGGTGTACTTGCCGTCTTGATTATTCCTGCCTTAATTTTTGCTCTAGATTTTCTTTTACCTTATGCCTCTGTTAATTTTGGTCAATGGATTCCTCAATATTTCTTATTATTTTTTTATACGATTCCTTGGTGGCTGTTATTTGGCTTAATTGTCTTTCAGCCGGAAAGTACGACTTGGAATCTGGTACGCGTTATTGCCATTATTGGGTTTATTATCATTGGTGTGGTTTTACCGCTTTCTGAGGATTTAGGCGGTTATGCTGCCTTTTTGCCCGGTGCCGAGGAATATGTAAAAGCGCAAGAGAAATTTACAGAAGTGGCAGAAAAATTCCAGCCTAAAACTGAACGCAGATTAGTTTCCCAGCTCGCTTGTGCTTTACAATTTACAACTATCGATCAGACCATATGCATTAAAGAACGTCAAGCGGAATCAGGTTATGCCTCTATTTGTAAGCAAGAAGGATTTGTAATTAACAGTCCTGAATATGAGCAATGTATAATCAGAGAAAGACAAAAAGCGGCTAGTAAAGAACTCATGGCTGAAAGCATTATTGATCAGAAAAGAGAGCCAGTAAAATTAGAGTTTAGACCCGTAACTTATCCCAGTTCTAACCGTCGCAAAGCTGGAGAATTACCCCAGATGGAATATCCTCTTAGTTTAATTGTAGAAAATCCCACCGGAGAAAAAATTACTGTGGGCGTAAGCTGTAAACTGAAAAGGGGAGAAGAAATCATTGCCGGAATAATTACCAATAAGCAGCCTTTCTTTGAAGTGGGGGAGAATCCCCTTTTTGCGACTATTACCTGTAGTCCGCCTAAAACTGACATTTATAATAATCCTATTCAAGGACGCTATCAATTTATCTTTGAAGCGGAAGCTAAGCATATTAAAACAACAACTACTCTAAAGCGAGTTTTCATTGGCGAAAAAGATATTAAATGGAAAGAAGAATGGTTCCCTAAGATTATGCAAGCACATTTTTCCGGTAAAAGTTATCTTTCTGAGGCCCCAGACGATCCGGCCCGCATCAATTTTGCGTTTGGTATGGAAAGCATTACTACCTCTTCTAAGCTAAACTCTTTACGTGATCAGTTCAGCCGTTCTTTAGATTTCCCTTTTATTGAAAAGAGCGGAGATATCCCTCTTTCTGTGACTTTAGAAAACGTGGGGAAAGGGAAAATTACTAAAGTGAACGGATATACGTTAACAGATTTTAGCGGATTTGGGTGTGACACAGCTCCTTGCAGCGATACGAAGTGTATTGCTAATACTGCGGTTCTAGATCCTCTTATAGGTCCGTGGGAGAACGAAAAATTAATTTACTCCCGTTATTTGGAAAAAGAAGCGACTTTAGCACTCTGTCGTATTAATAAATTACCTTCTGAATTAGAAAATCCTCAATCCGAAGAGGCGGTAGAATATATTTTAAGAAGTTTTGAAGCAGCTTTAGATTATGATTATTCTATCCGTCAAGAAACACCAGAATTTGATTTTATTATTGATCAACCAACGGTGGTTGCGCAGACAACTTCTGCTCCTGCAGAAAGTGGAACGGAAACAAGTTAAAATGAAGAAGAAATTATTTGTTTTGTTTGTTTTATTAACTCTATTATTTTCTCTCTCTGGCTGTAAAAGAAGCGGAGATGAATCTCTCGCCAATTATAATTTTAAACAGGGATATGGAGAAGTAAAAATCTCACTTTTACCTAATACTCCTCCGGAAAAAATTTATCCTGGTTCTGATTTTAAGATTATTGCGCAGATAGAAAATCTTGGTGCTTATGACACAACAGAATTAAAAGTAGGGGTTAATGGTCTAGATAAAAATTATTTTATTTTAGAGAATTCTGTGCAAAATATTCCTCTTTTAGAGGGGCGCAGTTTACTGGCGCCCAGCGGCGGGAAAAACTATTTAGAATTTTCTGGAAAAGCACAAAAGCTCAAGTCCAACGTTTTAGAATATCGAGGAAAATATTTTATTGTTTTAAAATATAAAAGCACTTTAGATTTTGCGGATACTGTCTGCCTTAACCCCAATTTTTATGAGGTTTATGATGCTGGATGTAAAGTAGAAAGCAAAAAGACTTATTCTGGGCAGGGAGGGCCTTTAGCCATTACGGAGCTGGAAGAAATAATTATTCCCGGAGATACTCCTAGTGTAGAGTTTCGTTTTACTTTAGAAAATAGAGGTCAAGGAAAAACGGGGAAAATCACTTTAACTACTCCCGGTAAAATGAGCGGAAAAGAATTAACTTGCAATTTTAAAACTACAGAAGAAGAGCAGAAAACCATGCTGGTCTGCAAAGGTGCTCTAGAGAAAGGTAATTCTTATACTACCACTTTAACTGCAGGCTTAAGTTATGATTATTCTTATCAGGAAGAGCACGAATTAGTGATGATGAGATAAAGTGCAGTCAATAAATCCTATTAATAAATCACAATTCTTTTAAAGAAGAAAAGTTCTGTTTAGTGATGATGAAGTTTGCTATCTTGGGTGGAGGAAGTTGGGGTTCGGCTTTAGCTATTCATCTTGCTCATAAACACGAGGAAGTGAAAGTATGGGAATTTGTGGAAGTGCAGGCACAAGAAATGCAACAACAGCGAGTTTGCCGTTTATTGCCCCATGAAAAATTAAAAGAAAATATTTTTGTTTCTCATAAATTGGAAGAGGTTCTGCCCGGCAGTGAAGCTATTTTAATCGTTGTTCCTTCGGATAAAGTAGAAAGCACTTTACAGGCAGCTGAGTCTTTAATCAAAAATAACTTATCTAATCCTCCGCTGATTATTTGTTCTAAAGGCTTTGCTTCGGAATTGCGCCTGCTAAGCGAGATTCTTTCTAAGATGTTTCCACAAAATAATCTTTATGGTCTTTATGGGCCGACGCACGCGGAAGAAGTGTGTAAAGGTAAGTTTAGTGGTATAGTTTTAGCGGGAAATGGTGCAGAAAGAAAAAAACTAAAAAAAGAATTAGAAGCTCCTTTCTTTAAAGTAGAGTTGTGCAAAGATCTCATCGGTGTGCAGGTCGCGGCAGCTTTGAAAAATATTCTAGCAGTTTTCGTTGGTGTTTTAGATAGTTTGGATTTGGGAGACAATGCCCGCGCTTATATCATGGCTAAAGGTACGGAAGAAATTGCGGCTATTGGTATGAAATGGGGAGGAAAGAGAAAAACTTTTTTGGGTTTAGCGGGGATGGGAGATATCATTGTGACCTGTAGCAGTCAGCATTCGCGCAATCGTTATGTGGGAGAACAAATCGGTAAGGGGCGTAACTTGGACGACATTTTAGCGGAAATGAAAATGGTAGCTGAAGGAGTAACAGCCGCGAAATATATCCCTCAGCTAAGAGAAAAGTTTAATTTACGTCTGCCGGTGCTTTCGGGATTGTATCAAATTTTATTTGCGGGAAAAAATCCCGTCGAAGTTCTGCATAAATTAAAATAAGTTAAAAGATGTAGCTAAAATAAGAAAGAAAAATTAAAGATAAAAATGAGTTAGCTTATTTGCCCCCATATCGTTTAAGAGTATCTTCTAATTTCTTTTCATCAAAACCAATGATGATTTCTCCTCCAATCTCAATCACAGGCACGGCCATCTGTCCAGATTTTTCAATCAGTTCGTCGCGGTAAGTATCGCTTTCAATCACATCCAAATCCTGAAAAGAAACTTTCTTTTTTTTGAGCCATTCTTTCAGACGCTGACACCAAGTACAAGTAGGGGTAGTATAGATTTTGATTTCCATGATTTTGCACCTCAAAGATAATTTTGTTTTTTTAAATATTTTATTTTTTCTTTATTCTTTATTAATCCATTCTTGCTTATTTTCTCTTAAAAAGATAGGTTTATATATAATTTTTTGTTTATTTCCAGAATAATGGTAGTAAAGAGGGACAAGAAAAAATTCTGGGTTATCCTCAATATTTCTTTAAGTTTAGTCTTGCTGCTCCTAACGGCGACTTTTTTTGGTTTAGAGCTACCTAGTGTGGGCGAAGCGCGTTCTTGGTGGGATTCCAAAATTGGTTCTAAGATGGATCAAACGCCTCCGCTTTGTTATGTGCAATGGAAAGAAGAATCTGCTCTTTTGGATTTAGAGACTTGCTGTTCTCAAGTACGTCAGCAATTGAGTTGCAGCAAGATTTCTTTCACTTTAGATCATCAAAAATTAGATTTTCTTTGTCGTAATAGTGAGAAAAATGTGGTTCAATATCAACTCAATCAAAAAGCACAGAATTATTGTAATTCCTTTTTCAAAACAAGATGAACAAAAAATCAAGAAAACAACAAAAGAGAAAAAGTGAAGCGGAGAGAATAAAACGGCAAAAATTTATTTTCTTCGTTCTACTTACTTTAGTTTTTATTTTAGGCAGTTTAAATGTGGCCAAAGCTAAAGGCTGGTTAATTTCATCTGACCCGCAGATTGAAATCAGAGATAATATTATTATTTTGGATGATTTGACGTTAGAACGGAAGATTGCGCAGATGCTCATTGTTCACGGCGCACCTTACAATCGTCTCGCTTGGCAGAAGTTGGGAGTGGGGGGAATACATCTTTTTGCTTTAGAGACCCCTGAACTTTTCCGCCAAACAATTGCGGAGTTTCAGGAGGGACAGCAAATTCCTTTCTTGGTCACGGTAGATTTAGAAGGCTGTTTGAATCCTTTTGCTAACTTTCAAGATTTTCCCGCAGCGAGCGAAATAAATACCAGAGAGGAAGCTTACGAAAAAGGCTTAAGTGAGGGAATTTTTTTGCAGGATTTAGGGATTACCATTAATCTGGCACCCGTAGTTGATTTAGAGGATAATATTTGGCACTGCCGCACTTTTCCGGGAAATACTTCTGAGGTGGCACAATTAGCCCATGCGTATCTTTCCGGTCTGCAAAGCAGTTCCGTTTTAGGTACGGCCAAACATTATCCTGGTCAGGCTTTAGCTTTGTTGGATCCGCATAAACAGCTTGTTATCGCGCAAATTGAAGAAAATGATCTTTATCCTTTCCGTTATCTGCGAGAGCAAGGAATTTTAGAAAATATGATGGTCAGTCATGTGATTGTTTCCGGAGCGCTTGATTCTGGAAGCAAGCCTGCAGTAGTTTCTGCCAAAATAATTTCTTCATGGCAAGAGAATTTTTCCGGATTAGTAATTACTGATGATACCATGATGCAGGGTTTGCGCAAATTTTATTCTTCTCCCGAAGAGATGTATGTTGATTTATTTAAAGCGGGAAGTGACTTAATCATTAATTTCAATGATGATCCTCTTGAAATCTTCAATTTAATTGAAGTGGTCAAAGAAGCGGTGGAAAAAGGAGAGATTTCTGCAGAAAGAATCAATCGGTCTGTGCGTAAAATTCTCTTGGCGAAAGGGTTTGAGGTACAATAAGACAATTTAAAGTTTGCAGAACAGCCAAAACTATTTTAAACTGTGTAGTTTTTCTTTCTTCTATGAAAAATAAATTGTACTTAGGATTGTTGATGATAATGTTGGCTGCTTCTTTGTTCTTAGTGGCCTGTACGGATACCAGTGAGCAGAGCAGCGCTCCTTCTGTGAGTAGCAGTACTACTAAACCTACGACTACTTCCAGCACTTCTTCCAGCAGTGCGGCAACGGCCCCGACCTTTTCTTCCGAAGTAACCGCTCTCTTAAAGAAAGGCGCTTCTACCACCAATTATCAATATTCATTCCAAGGTTCTGTGCGTAATAATAATGAAAATTATGAGCAGACTACAGTTCCTAACATTTATATTAAAGATAATTTACAAAAGAAATCTTGGGTTAATCCTCAGAAATATGAAAGAAATTTAAATTATGATAATATTTATTTAGAATCTGTGCAAAGCACGGCTACAGCTATTTGTGCTTCTCTTTCAGCACTTTCTTGTGATGGTTTGGAAAATAAAGCTTTCAAAGTGGAATTTGCTCCGCAAGAAGTAGTTTATTTACACAAATTGGTTACCAACTTGCCGGCGGATACTAAAGTAGTTGGCGAAGAAGTATTGAATAGTCGTAATTGTTTGATTTTAGAGTATGCTATAAATAGTGAGAAGAAAGAACGCCTTTCCATAGACAAATATTATGGTTTGCCTTTACAAAGGGTTCTTTATGTTATTGAAAATGAAGAGCAGATAAATTTAGAAAAAGACAGCTATAAGATTATCTCGGTGAATACGGTCAAAACCAGTGACGTCACTTTACCAGACGGATATGCTTTTATCTGATCTTTTAGTTGAATTTTTCTTCTTTTTATTTTTTAATTGTTTTTAAGAGCAACCTTTTTAAATAAACCCTCTCTGGACAAAGATATCGGGTATCTATATATTTAACGAGGTTTATGATTGAAGAATGGCACAAGAAGTCGAAGAAAAGAAAGTCGTCAGCAGAATCAAAAGTAAGAAGAAGATTTGGTGTAAAATTATTGCTCCTCAGGTCTTTGGTAACCGCGAAGTGGGAGAATCCTATTTAGCCAGTGCTACCAGCGCCGTGGGCAGAATCATGTCCGTTAATTTACGGGAACTTACCGGCAACATGAAAGACCAAAATGTTTATTTATATCTGCAAGTGACCAAAGCGGAAGGAAACCAGTTAAGAACCGCGGCGGTAGGTTATGAATTACTTCCTGCAGCTGTACGCAGAATGATTCGCAAAGGTAATTCACGTTTAGACGATTATTTTACAGCAAAAACCAAAGGCGGAAAAACAGTTATTGTTAAAACGTTAGTCATTACTTTAAACAAAGCGCAGCGTGCGGTGAGTGCAGCGGTGCGTAAAGAATTAAAGAAAAGTTTGATTGAAGAAATCAACCGCTCCAGTTTTGATAGTTTTATTACCAATGTCGCTTTCCAAAAAGTGCAGTCTGCATTGAAAAAGAAATTAAGCAAGATTTATCCTTTACGCGATTTGATTTTACGTGTTTTACGCTTAAAAGAGAATGGAGTATATCGGGAAGAAATCGTGATTGAGGATAAAACTGAAACTAAACCGGCTGAAGCCAAAATGGAAGAAAAAAGCGAAGTTTCTGAGAAAAAAATAGAGGAAGCAGAAACCGCAGAAGCACAGAGTACTTTGGTGGAAGCAGCTCCGCAATAAGTTTATTAATCTTTATTTTTAATCTTTTTTATTATGAAATTTTTAGCCTTTGTGGATTTGCACGAACAGAAAAAACCATTGCAAAAGCTCTTAGCCAGGGCGGCAGAAAAAGATATTGAGTTTATTGTTTGCGCCGGGGATTTATCTTGGTTCGGACGCAATTTACGTTATGTTCTGAAACAGTTCAACGAGTTGGGTAAGAAATTTTATTTCATTCCCGGTAATCACGAGACCAATGAACAGCTGCAGGAAGTTCTCAAAGGGTTAGAGTATTGTGAAAATATTCATCGCCGGGCAGTAAAAATAGGCAATTATGTTTTCTTTGGTTACGGAGAGGGAGGTTTCTCTCGCGAAGATGCGGAATTCCGTAAATTAGCCCGAGAATGGTATGGCCAATACAAAGAAGAAAAAACGGTTTTGGTAACGCACGGTCCGCCTTACGGCTGTAAAGTTGATTTTATCGAAAAGCGTCATGTGGGCAATCTGGATTATCGCAAATTTATTGACCGGATGAAACCGCGTTTGGCTCTATGTGGTCATTTGCACGAAACGGCTGGTGCTTTGGATCAGTTAGAGAAAACGAAAGTACTCAATCCCGGCTGGGACGGGATGGTTATAGAATTAAATTAATTCTCGAATAATTATCTCTAAATTATTTTTAAAAATAATTATAAGGGTTCCATAAAAACTTTATTTACTTTTACGGCTACGCCTTTTTCTTTGGTGTTAATTTCTACGGCTGAAAGTACCGCTTCGCCGATGCCGACCAATTCTCCTTGGAGAGTTAAGATAGCTACGGTTTCGCCTTTGCGAAAATTTTCTAATTTACTGATGCCGGGAATGGATAATTCGCGGCCGTGCGTTAAACTGGGTAAAGTAGAATCTAAAACCCAACATTTAGACAAATGAGTCAGCGCATTTTCGATAGGCTGAAGACAATAATCCAAGAATTTAGGATTATTTTCTGTTTTGTAATAATAATAAGCATCTTCCAAATCATTGAGAGTAATTAGTTTATCTTTTTCACCGAAA
>Ga0208958_1003535_pt1 | contig 12059 bp, 10 predicted proteins | sample RifOxyB1_FD_184032 | JGI IMG/M metagenome (GOLD analysis project Ga0208958, IMG submission 184032) | Soil microbial communities from Rifle, Colorado - Rifle Oxygen_injection B1 (SPAdes) | ecosystem: Environmental > Terrestrial > Deep subsurface > Rock core/Sediment | place: Rifle, Colorado...
GCCAGAAGCCCAGCATGGTGCTGGAGCCTTCCTCGTGATGCGGCTCCTCTTCCAGATGGAAGACGTTCGGGTCGATCTCAGTCGCGGTCGCGCTCATGGATCAGGCCTCCGTTCCGGCCAGGGCGCGCGTGCGCGCCTCTTCGGTTTCGCGCACCTCACCCTCAGGGATGTAGTAGTCGCGCTTGTAGTTGAAGGTGTGGGCGATCGAGACCGCCAGCACGCCCACGAAGGTCAGGGCCGCCAGCCACCAGATGTACCAGATCAGCGCCAGACCCATCACCAGGCACAGGCCCGAGATGATGACCCCCGTGCCCGTGTTCGAGGGCATGTGGATGGCGCGATAGCCGGAAAGCGGACGCTGATAGCCCTTCTTCTTCATGTCCCACCAGGCGTCGGAGTCATGGATGACCGGCGTGGAGGCGAAGTTGTAGGCGGGCGGAGGTGAAGAGGTGGCCCATTCCAGGGTGCGGCCGCCCCACGGATCGCCCGTGATGTCACGCAGCTTGTCGCGATTGATGATGGAGACCGCGAACTGGATGAACATGGCCGCGATGCCCAGGGCGATGACGCCTGCGCCGATGGCGGCGATGACGAACCAGATCTGCAAGGACGGGTCGTCGAACACCCGCATCCGGCGGGTCACGCCCATGAGACCCAGGACATACAGGGGCGCGAACGCCAGCCAGAAGCCCGGCACCCAGCACCAGAAGCTGACCAGCCCCCAGAACTTGTTGAGTCTGAAGCCGAAAGCCTTGGGCCACCAGAAGTTGATGGCGGCGAACAGGCCGAACAACACGCCGCCGATGATGACGTTGTGGAAGTGGGCGACCAGGAACAGCGAGTTGTGCAGCACGAAGTCCGCCGGCGGCACCGCCAGCAGCACGCCGGTCATGCCGCCGATCACGAAGGTCACCATGAAGCCCATCGTCCACAGCATCGGCACCTCGAAGCGGATGCGGCCGCGGTACATGGTGAACAGCCAGTTGAAGATCTTCGCGCCGGTCGGGATCGAGATGATCATCGTGGTGATGCCGAAGAACGAGTTGACGCTGGCGCCGGAACCCATGGTGAAGAAGTGGTGCAACCACACCAGATAGGACAGCACGGTGATGCAGACCGTGGCATAGACCATCGACGAGTAGCCGAACAGGCGCTTGCCCGAGTACGTGGAGACGATCTCGGAGAACACGCCGAACAGCGGCAGGATCAGGATGTAGACCTCCGGGTGTCCCCATATCCAGATCAGGTTGACGTACAGCATGGCGTTGCCGCCAAGATCGGTGGTGAAGAAGTTGGTGCCCACGTAGCGGTCCAGCGTCATCAGCGCCAGCACCGCGGTCAACACCGGGAACGACACCACGATCAGTACGTTGGTGCATAGCGCCGTCCAGGTGAACACCGGCATCTTCATCATGCCCATGCCCGGCGCTCGCATCTTCAGGATGGTCACCAGCAGGTTGACGCCCGACAGCAACGTCCCGACGCCGGCGATCTGCAACGCCCAGATGTAGTAGTCCAGGCCCACCCCGGGGTCCTGGTTGCCCAGGTTGGACAGCGCCAGCCAACCCGAGGTGGAGAACTCGCCCAGGAACAGCGACAGCATGACCAGCACCGCGCCGGCGGTGGTCATCCAGAAGCTGAAATTGTTGAGGAACGGGAACGCCACGTCGCGTGCGCCGATCTGCAGCGGCACCAGGTAGTTCATCAGGCCGGTGACCAGCGGCATGGCCACGAAGAAGATCATGATCACGCCGTGGGCGGTGAAGATCTGGTCGTAGTGGTGCGGCGGCAGGTAACCCATGTTGTCGCCGAAGGCCATCGCCTGGTGCAGGCGCATCATGATGGCGTCGGCGAAGCCGCGCAGCAGCATCACCAGGCCCAGCACCATGTACATGATGCCGATCTTCTTGTGGTCGATGCTGGTGAACCACTCGCGCCACAGCCAGCCCCACAGCCTGTACCTGGTGATCACCGCGACCAGCGCAAGGCCGCCGATGCAGGTGCCGACGAAGGTCGCGGCGATGATCGGGTCGTGCAGCATGGGAATGGCGTCCCAGGCCAGGCGACCGGTGATCGGGGAATGCGTGACGGTGCTGGTATCGAAAGCCATCTTGCTGATCCGGTGAATCCAGGAATGCGGCGGCCGGGCGCGTCAGGGCGCCTTCAGGCCGCCGGCGGTGGGAACGGGAGACATGCGGTCCGCCGCCCGCGCCGTCTCGACCGTGCAGAGGTCGGCACGGACGAACGGACCGGCGGCGAGGTTGCCGCGGCGCGGCCGCTGCAGCGCCTCGCTGCCATCCAGGCCCCGCCCGCCCATGGCGTCGTAGGCCATCATCTGGTCCATGCACAGGCGGTCGGTGTCCACGCAGCGGTTGACCACCGCATCGAACAGCCCAGGATCGACCGACGCGTACAGGCGCGCCGGCTCACGTGAACTGGGCACTTCCAACTGCAGGTACTCGGCGCGGGTCAGTGCCTTGCCTTCCGTCCGGGCTTCGCCGATCCAGCGGTCGAAGCCATCCCCGGACAGGGCGTGGAAGCGGAAACGCATGTGCGAGAAGCCCTCGCCGCTGTAGTGGGAAGAAAAGCCCTCGTAGTCGCCTTCCTTGTTGATGACCGCGTGCAGCTTGGTCTCCATCGCCGGCATCGTGTAGATCATCCCCGCCAGCGCCGGCACGTAGAACGCATTCATCGTGGACGAGGACGTCAGGCGGAAAGTGATGGGACGGTCGACCGGCGCGGCCATCTGGTTGACCGAGGCGATGCCGTACTCCGGGTAGACGAACAGCCACTTCCAGTCCAGCGCGACCACCTGCACTTCCAGCGGCTTGACGTCGGCCGGCACGGGCCGTCCCTCGCCGATGCGCCCCAGCGGACGGTACGGGTCCAGCAGGTGGGTGCCGATCCAGGTGACCGCGCCCAGCGCGATGATGATGAGCAGCGGCACGCCCCAGATCACCAGCTCCAGCTGGGTGGAGTGGTCCCAGTCCGGCTTGTAGGTGGCGCGCGTGTTCGCGGCGCGGTAGCGCCAGGCGAACCAGAACGTCATCGCGATCACCGGCACGATGACGATGAGCATCAGCACGGTGGCCACGATGATCAGATGGCCCTGGCGGGCCGCGATGTCGCCGGCCGGGTTCAGGACCAGCAGGTTGCATCCCGACAGCATGGTCGCGGCGGATATCGCCACGGCGGCCTGCAGGAGTCTGCGCACGAAGGACATGGGCATGGGGGGTCTGCCGATTGATCCAGATCAATGTAGTGCGCCCCGCTTTCCGGGAGTATTGGACGTTTTGTCCTATCGCGGATGCGCGCCCGGTCTGCGAGTCTATGGTCGCCCCTCCCCTGTCCGGCCCGGCGGCCCCTGCGCGATGTCGACCCTCAGCCCCACCCGCTCCACCCACGACCATGGCACCAAGGCCGATGCCGATGTCGCACCGGGCGAAATCGCCGTCGGTGTGGTGATCGGACGCGCGTCGGAATACTTCGACTTCTTCGTCTTCGGCATCGCCTCCGCGCTGGTGTTCCCGGCGGTGTTCTTTCCGTTCATGGACCGCCTGCAGGGCACGCTGTGGTCGTTCGCGCTGTTCGCCCTGGCGTTCGTCGCGCGTCCGCTGGGCACCGTGCTGTTCATGGCCCTGCAGGCGCGCTGGGGCCGCGGCGTCAAGCTGACCATCAGCCTGTTCCTGCTGGGCACGGCGACCGCGGGCATCGCCTTCCTTCCCGGCTACGGCACGCTCGGCGGCACGGCCATCGTGCTGCTCGCCCTGTTCCGCGTGCTGCAGGGCCTGGCGATGGGCGGCTCGTGGGACGGCCTGCCCTCGCTGCTGGCATTGAATGCACCCAAGGACCGGCGCGGCTGGTACGCCATGCTGGGACAGTTGGGCGCACCGGTGGGATTCATCGTGGCCGCGGGCGTGTTCGCTTTCCTGTATGCCAGCCTGGAGCCGGCCGACCTGCTGTCGTGGGGCTGGCGCTATCCGTTCTTCGTCGCGTTCGCCATCAACGTGGTGGCGCTGTTCGCCCGCCTGCGCATCGTGGTGGCCGAGGAATACCAGCACCGCATGGGCGAACTGGAACTGGAACCCACGCCGGTGCGCGAGCTGTTCCGGGCCAAGGGACGGCATGTGGTGATCGGCGCGTTCGCGGCGCTGGCCAGCTATGCGCTGTTCCACATCGTCACCATCTTCCCGCTGTCGTGGATCCTGCTGTATTCGCAGCAGTCCATCGTCAGCTTCCTGCTGGTGCAGATCTTCGGCGCGTTCATCGCCGCCGGCGCCATCGTGGCCTCGGGCGTGATCGCCGACCGCTTCGGCCGGGCGCGCACGCTGGGCGCTTTGGCGGTGGGCATCGCCATGTTCAGCGGGTTCGCGCCCACGCTGATGGAAGGCGGACCGGTCGGCCAGGGCGCCTTCATCCTGGTGGGTTTCGCATTGCTGGGCCTGTCATACGGCCAGGCCGCCGGCGCGGTCACCGCCAATTTCGGCCAGCGCTACCGCTACACCGGGGCCGCGCTCACCTCCGACCTGGCGTGGCTGATCGGCGCGGCCTTCGCCCCGCTGGTCGCATTGGGCCTGTGCGCCAACTTCGGGCTGGCGTGGCTGGGCGCCTACCTGCTGTCCGGTGCGCTGGGCACGCTGGTCGCCCTGGGCATCAACCGGGCCATGAACTACAAGAGCTGACGACGGCGCAGTCGCACTACAATCCGGGCATACCCCGCCCCGGAATGTCCATGCGCCTGACGCCCCTGCTGCTCGCCTGCCTGTTCGCCCTGCCCACTGCGCACGCGGCCGAGCCGCCGACGTACCCCAGCGCCAAGGAGATCCTGGACGCCTCGCCCGACGCCGACTGGCGCACGCTGGATCCGGCCAACACGCTGTACATGGACGTGCCCGGCGGACGCGTGGTGATCGAGCTGGCGCCGGCCTTCGCGCCCGAGCACGTGGCCAACATCCGCACGCTGGCGCGCGAAGGCTTCTGGAACGGGCTGTCCATCTACCGCGCGCAGGACAATTTCGTGGTGCAGTTCGGCGATGCCGAGGCGGAAGACGCGGCGAAGGCGAAACCGCTGGGTACGGCGAAGACGAAGCTGCCGGCGGAATTCGCACGCACGGGCGAAGGCGTGTCCTTCACCCGCCTGCCGGACGCGGATGGCTGGGCGCCCGAAGTCGGTTTCGTCGATGGCTTCCCGTCGGCTCGCGATCCGAAGACGAACGAAGTCTGGCTGGCGCACTGCTACGGCGCGCTCGGCGCGGGCCGTGGCGGGCCGCCGGACAGCAGCAATGGCAGCGAGCTCTACGTGGTCACCGGGCAGTCGCCGCGGCAGCTGGACCGCAACATCACCCTGGTCGGGCGCGTGGTGAAGGGCATGGAACTGCTCAGCGCGATCCCGCGCGGCCCCGAGCCCATGGGCTTCTACGAGAACGCCGCCGAGCGCACGCCGATCGCCGCCATCCGCCTGGCCAGCGACGTGCCCGAATCCGAGCGCACGCCGCTGCAGGTGCTGCGCACCGATTCCAGCACCTTCGCCGCCGCCACCGAGGCGCGCCGCAACCGCCGCGACGGCTGGTACGTGCGGCCGGCCGGCCATATCGACCTGTGCAACGTGCCGCTACCGGTGCGCACGCCCCCGACCCGCTGAGTCCCCGCAAGCGCCGCCCCGACGGGCGGTGCTTGACAGCCGTGCCTTGCACTTAGATATTTAGCAAATACGTTAATTATCTAAATTCACATGACGGTCGACCGCATCTTCGACGCCTTGGCCTCGCGCCCGCGCCGCGAAATCCTCGCCTACCTGTCCGCGCAGGAACTCACCGCCGGCGAGATCGCCGCGCGCTTCGACATGAGCGCACCCGCCATCTCGCGGCACCTGTCCGTGCTGGAAGCCGCCGGCCTGGTCAGCAGCGACAAGCGGGGGCAGTTCGTCTTCTACCGCCTGGCGCCCGACAACCTGGTCAACACGCTGACCGGCTTCGCGTTCGAGGTCTGCCCCACCGCCGGCCCGCTGAAGCGCGAAGCCAAGGCGCGCGCGCGCAAGACCGCGACACCCAAGCCTCGCTGATCCTCGAGGAGCCTCCATGCATCGCCATGCCGACGTCGTCCCGGGTTTCCCCATCGCCCGCATCCGTTCGTACTCGGGCGGGCTGCCGGTGGAAGTGGTGTTGCTGGCGCAACTCGGGCCGGGCGCGGGCGATCGCCTGCACGCGGAAACCGGCGCGCTGCAGCGCGCGCATCCCGGCTTCGTCGACGCGCTCGACGAACCATCGGTACGCATCGCCGCACCGGATTTCGATGCGGGCGAACGCAGCGCGCTGTACACCTTCACCGTCGGCGCCACGGGCCATCCCTTCCATCGCCACGCAGGCCATCGCACGTTCACCGCGGTGACCGGCAGCGGCGGCGCGCGCCTGCGCTTCTCGACGGCATCGGACGAACAGATCGCACGCGATCCGGCGCATTTCGCCGCCGCGCTGCACCATGTCGATCTGCCCCCCGACGCGCTTTTCAGCGTGCGCTTCGGCGGCGGCACCTGGCACCAGTTCGCGCCGCTGCAGGCGGGCACCACGCATCCGGTGCTGTTCGCGCTGTCCTGCCACAAGGACGAACTTGGCGGACTGCCAAGCGGTGCCTTGCAGGACCAGGTGCTCGCCGGCGAGGCGAACATCGCGACGCTGACCGAAACGCTGCCGCCGGCCGTGCAAGGCTGGCTGGCGGCCCATCCTGCGCACGCGCAGCGCATTCCCACCGTACGCCTCGCCCTGCATGCGCCGCCGGGCAGTTGGCAGCAGCATCTCTGCGCCGCGCTGCGTGCGCGTGCCGGGCGACTGCGCGCCCGCCTGGCCGGCTGGTGCGCCGAGATCGGCTTCGTCGAAGGCCGCGCGTCGCCGGTGAAAGCGCTGCCGTCCCCGCCCTCGGGATCGCTCCTCCTGGAGCAACTGCCGGGATTCCATCACCAGGACACCTTCAGCCTGCGCCTGCAGGGCACGACGAACGCGACCGCATCGGCCCTGATGGCGGACGTGCTGGAAGGTTTCCTGCAGTCCCGCCCCGCTGGCGTTACCCAGCTGATGCGCCTGCGCAATGCGCTGGTGCGCCCGTTGCGGCTGCGCACCTCGCCGCTGGGCTGCCCGGTGTCGTCGCTACTGTCGCCGGGCGACGGGCCATTGTTCGCCGGCCGCTATCCGGTGCTGGCGCAGCGGATCGATGCCGACGGGCAGCGCGCACAGGTGATCCTGGGCGCGGACGATCGCCATCTGGCGTTCCGTTCCTGTGTGGGCGTGCAGATCACCGATACCGGCGTGGAGATCACGTTGGGCACGCGCGTGCAGTGCGCCAATGTCTTCGGGCGCGCGTACATGGCCGCGATCAGCGGTGTGCACCATGCCTACATCGCGCCGGCGATGCTGCGGATGGCGGTGGAGGGTGCGGTGCAGCGGCACGCACCGCTGTCGCTGGCGCAGGGGCTGTTCGCCTGACGCCCGCTCACGCGGCGCGCTGGCTGGCGGCCACGCTACCCAGGATCAGTACGCCGGCGGCGAGCATCGCCAGCGTCACCGGCTCGCCCAGGAAGGCCCACGCGAATCCGGCACCGAACAGCGGCACCAGGTAGGTCACCGTCGATGCGCGCGCCGGGCCGATGCGCTGGATCAGCCGGTAGTACAGCAGGAAGGCATAACCGGTACAGACCACCCCTATGGCGATGGCCGCGCCCCATGCACCCGGGGCGATGGGCGTGGTGGGCCAATGCGTCGCCGCGAAAGGCAGCACCAGCAGCGCCGCACAGCCGAGCGTGGCCGCGGCCGCGGCGGCGGGCGGAATGCCGGCCAGATGCCTGCGCACCAGGTTGACGCCGACGCCGTACAGCAATGCCGCCGTGGAGCCGGCCACCACCGCGCCCCCCACGCTCAGGCCACCGGCCTTGCTGGTCGCCAGCACCACCACGCCGACGAAACCGACCAGCAACGCGAGCGAACGGCGCGTGCCGATCTTCTGGCCGAAGAACAGGAAGCCCACCAGCGCGGCGAACAGCACGGTCATCGCGTTGCAGATCGCACCGATCGCGGCAGGCGACCGTTGCGCCGCCCACGCGAACAGCAGGAACGGAATGGCCGAATTGACCGCACCGATCATCGCAAGGCGCGGCCACATGCCGGCACGGAAGTGCGCACGCTCGCGCCACAGGAACGGCAGCAGGACCAGCGCGCCCAACGCCAGCCGCACCTCCACCAGCGCGAACGGTCCGAACGGATTGGCCGCGATGCGCATGAAGAGGAACGAGCTGCCCCAGATCGCGCCCAGCGCCAGCAGTTCCAGCGGCGTCCGCCAGTCGCGCCCGGCTACTTGCGGGAGGGGGTCCACGGTTGTCGTCGCCTGTGCCATCGCCGCACCCTCATTCGTGTCGGCGCCCATTCTGGCCGAACCCACGACCCGCACAAGCGCGTACCATGCGGGTGAGCCACAAATCCTGCTTGTGCCTGGAGCGACCATGAACCTGCGCCCCGCCCTGCTGCCCGCCCTCGGTGTTTTCGCCGCTGCCGCGCGCCACCAGAACTTCGCCCACGCGGCCGACGAACTGCACCTCACGGCGAGCGCCGTCAGCCACCACGTGCGCAAGCTGGAGGCGCTGCTGGGCGTGGTCCTGTTCCAGCGCCACGCGCGCGGGGTGAAGTTGACCCTGGAAGGCAGGCAACTGGCCGATGCCGCCAATGCGGCGCTGGGCGACATCGACGCCGTGGCCTCGCACCTGAAGCTGGCCGGCAAGACCACCACGCTGCGCATCACCACGCTGCATTCGCTCGCCTACTGCTGGCTGCTGCCGCGGCTGCCACGCTTCTGCGCGCGCCACCCGCACATCCGCCTGCACGTGGACACCGGCATCGCGCTGACGCGGTTCGACGACGAGGGGCCGGAGCTCGGCATCCGTCACGGGCCCGGGCACTGGGCGGGCCTGACCGCGCACCACCTGATGGACGATGAACTGTTCCCCGTCGCATCGCCCGCCCTGCCCGGCATCGACGCCGTACTGGAACCCCGCCAGATCGCCCGGCTTCCGCTGGTGACGGACCTGGCGCTGCAGGGGTGGCGCGACTGGTTCCGCGCCGCGGGCGTGCGTGGCCTGCGCCTGCCGGCGATGCACAGCTTCAACGACAGCACCGATGCGATGCGTGCCGCGGTCTATGGCGTCGGCGCGGCGCTGGCACGCCGGCATGTCGCCCAGCCCTATCTGCAGCGCTACGAACTGGTGCGCTTGCCGGGCCCCGCGCTGAAGGCCCGCTTCGCTTACTACGCCGTGCACCCGGCGCACAAACCACCCAGCGCCGCGGCGCAGGCGTTCATCGACTGGCTGAAGGAAGAGGCGCGCGACGAGCGCACGCCGCTGCCGCCGATGCCGGACGACTTCCTCGGGCGTGGCACGCGCGCCGCGCCGTAACACCCCAAGCGCTGCCAGCGGTCAGGCACGACGTCGCCGCAGCCGACGCCATGCGGCAACCAGGATCGAGAGCACGATCAGCACGGGGATCAGGAACGCGACGGCCCGGATCGTCCACGCGGTACCACTGGCCAGCGTCGCGAAGAAGTCACGCACGGCCTGGCGAATCTCGCCGCGACCGCTCTCCCCACCCGGCGTTTCAAAATGCAGCGACACCTTCTGCGTCTGGATCCTGCGCCGCTGCTGCGCGGCCTCCTGATCGGCCGCCTCGACTTGCGCCTCCAGCTTCGAGACCTGTTGCGACAACGCGATCATGTCCGCCACCGAGAGGTCGCGGCGCTGCTGGAAGGCCCGCAGGCCGGACAGCTCCTTCTGCAACCGGGACCGCGTCAGCGCGTTGTCGCGCACCGCTTCCGCCAAGTCTTCCGCGTGTGTACTACGGGCTCCCAGGTCGGCACCCTCGCTTGCGGCCGCGATCAAGGGTTCCACCCCGGCCGGCACGATGCGAACCGTCAGCGTCCCGCGGGGGTGGTCGCCGCCTTGCTGACTCACCTCCAAGACCGTGCAGTCGCCATACTGTTTGCGCATGCACGCCTCCTGCAACGTCTGCACGCGCGCCGCGATCCGCTCCGCGTCCAGTCGCAGCGTGACGTTGTGCTCGTAGGCTAGAAACTCGCCCGGGGAGGATTCGAGGACCACCGCGGCGCGCACCCGTTGACCACTCTCCTGCTTGGCGCATCCCATCACGGCCGCGACCACGGCAAACAGCGTCGCAGCCACCCGAAGCCTGTCCCGGCACCTCATGCACTGGCACCATCGTAGGCTGCGACCTTCAGCGTCGAGAGGTCCACATCGGGCAGGCAGCGCACGTTGACGGCCACCATGGGGTCGCCCGTCCTGGGGTTCACCGCCTCGCCATACGGCGCCACCCCGCAACGGGCACAGAAATGGTGCTGGATGTGGTGCTTGTTGAAGGTGTAGGTGGACAGGTCCGCCTCGGGCGTCCTCAGCGCCAGCGCGCTGCGCGGGGCGAACCACAGCAGTCCGCCGCGCCGGCGGCACAGCGAGCAGTTGCAGTCGACGACTTCCGCGATGTCGCCCTCGACCTCGAAGGCGATGCGTCCGCAGTGGCAGCTTCCCTCATGCTTCATGTCAGGTTCCTCCGGTGGACCCACCCAAGCGTATATCGAATGGCACGGGTACACGCATGACCTTCGGCCTATGCTGTGCCCTCCGCTCACGCCGCACCGCAACAGGATTCCCATGCGCAAGACCCTGCTCGCCGCCGCCCTGCTGGCCTCGATGACCGCCTGCCAGAAGGGCGAAGCTCCCGCCGCCGCCCCGGCCCCAGGGACTGCGTCCGCCACGGCGGACACGGCCAAGGCCGATGCCGCCTTCGCCGACCTCTCCAAGCGCGCCCTGGAGGGCTGGCTGCAGCTGTCGCCCGTCAGCGCCACCCAGATCGGCGAGCACAAGTACGACGGCGAGCTCGACGACCTGAGCGCGGCCGGCCGCCAGAAGGGCCTGGAGTTCAGCAGGAAGATCCTGGCCGAACTGGATGCCACCGACACCGCCGCGCTGTCGCGCGAGAACCAGGTCGACGCCGCCATCCTGCGTAACCAGCTGCAGTACGACATCTGGACCGCGGACACCCTGCAGAGCTGGGCGTGGGATCCGCAGGTCTACAACAACATCGCCGGCGGCGCGATCTACGGCCTGATGGCGCGCGAGTTCGCACCCCTGCCGGAACGCCTGAAGTCCGCTACCGCGCGCATGCAGAAGATCCCGGCACTGCTGGCGCAGGCGCGCGAGAACCTGGATCCGGCGCGCGTGCCCAGGGTGCACGCCGAAACCGTGGCCAGGCAGAACGCCGGCATCCTCAGCATCGTCGACACCTTCATCACCCCGAACCTCAAGGACCTGCCCGAGGCCGACCGCGCGCAGGCGCAGGCCGCCATCGACACGCTGAAGAAGGCCGTGGCCGAGCACCAGGCCTGGCTGGACAAGACGCTGGTGCCGAACGCGAAGGGCGATTTCCGCATCGGCCAGGCGCTGTACGACCAGAAGCTGCAGTTCGCCCTGCTCTCCTCGCTGTCGCGCGCCGACATCAAGCAGCGCGCCGAGGGCGAGCTCAAGCGCGTGCGCGAGGAGATGTACGGCATCGCCCGCACCGTGCTGAAGGACAAGCCCGGCGCGCCTCCCCTGCCCGAGACACCCAGCGCCGACCAACAGCAGAAGGCCATCGAAGCCGCGCTGGAACTGGCCTATGCCGAGCGCCCCGCGCGCGACAAGGTGGTGCCGGATGCCGAAGCCGCACTGGCGCAGGCCACCGATTTCGTCCGCAAGCACGACCTGGTCACCCTGCCGGACGCCCCGGTGGAAATCATCGAAATGCCCGAATTCCAGCGCGGCGTGGCGGTGGCGTACTGCGACTCGCCCGGCCCGCTGGACAAGCACCTGAAGACCTTCTACGCCGTCTCGCCGATCCCGGACGAATGGGACCAGAAGCAGGTCGACTCGTTCCTGCGCGAATACAACAGCCGGATGATCCACCTGCTGAGCATCCACGAAGGCACCCCGGGCCACTACCTGGAAGGCTGGCACTCGGCCAAGTTCCCGTCGACGCTGC
>Ga0208958_1003537_pt1 | contig 12056 bp, 15 predicted proteins | sample RifOxyB1_FD_184032 | JGI IMG/M metagenome (GOLD analysis project Ga0208958, IMG submission 184032) | Soil microbial communities from Rifle, Colorado - Rifle Oxygen_injection B1 (SPAdes) | ecosystem: Environmental > Terrestrial > Deep subsurface > Rock core/Sediment | place: Rifle, Colorado...
AACCAATTAAAAATGACTTTGGAAATAAATGGGGTTATACAGAAGCAGATGCCCTAAAAGGATTTTTATCTTCCCTTGAAAAATTAAAAGGCAAAAAGAATTTTGAAGTCCTTGTTAAAGTTCATCCAAGAGAAAATTTAGAAGAAGTTGTCAAGATAACAGAGGAATTTTCTTTTCCTGTGAAAGTGGATAAGCCCTATGATACTAAAAAAGCGGTTCTTGCTTCAGATGCAATTTGCTCGATGTTCTCGACGGTTTTAGTTGAATCTTCTTATCTTGATAAGCCATCAATTAGTTTCCAGCCAAATTTAATTGGAAAAGATTCACTTGTAACAAACTCAATTGGAGTGAGTATCCCAGTTTATAGCTTTGAGGAAATGGATAGAATCTCAGAAAAAATTTTATTTGATGAGAGTTATAATAATGAACTTGCGGTTAAAAGAAGAAATTTTTCTACAGACGGGAGAGCAACAGAAAGAGTAGTAAATTTAATTTATGAGATGCTAAAAGAAAATTAATTATTTTCTTCCTTCTAAATCCAAATATGCTTTCGCCTGTTGCAAAAACTCATCGCAATCTTCAGCGAGTTTTCTTTCAAATTGCTCAATCCTCGACGAAATCACCCATTTCTCATAAATGCTCCTCATGAATTTCTGAAAAGCATTTTTCTCAAATTTTCCGTTGTAATCTCTGATGAGAATTCCTTTAACTCCAATTTTAATCTGCCCGTCATTTGTTTTTATTTTCTTATTGCCGTCGGTGACTTCAACATTTTTCATTCCGGTAATTTGGAAATTCACTTTAACTTGGAATTTGAAATAATCAGTAACCTTGTCATTTCCAACCCATTCAACAACAATATTTTTTGCGTCTCCGCTTAATTTCTCTTCGTATTTAGCTTCTCCCACATCCAAACCTGTTTCTTCTGTCAGCCATTCATAACAAAATTGATAATAATCTTTGAAAGAAAAAAGCCCCTTGTATTTGATTCCGCTTGAAAAAATTGTTTCTTTTTCTGACATAATGCCCTCTTGAATATATTAAAAGAAGTTTGTTTAAATAGTTTTTTATCAGACGCGGTTGCAAGAATCGCATATCATCATGCCGTCAACTCTTTCTAAAATTCCGTGGTTTCCGCATTCTTCGCAGATTCCTTCAGAGACAATCCTATTAGCTGCTTGCTTTAATCTTTTTAATTTGGTTGATTCTTCTCTTATGCTTTTGAATTCTTCCAGTTCAGGGTAGAATTCCGGATTGAAATTCAGAATATCTTTTGCAGTGATTATCCCCGCAAGTTCTCCGTCGAGGATAACAGGCAACCTGTCGAATTTCAGGTTTTTCATTTTTTGTATGGCTTCCTGAATTGTTGCAGAAGGCCTTATTGTTGCAATTTTTTTCGGAGAAATATCTATTGCTCTTATTTTTGACAAATCGCTTTTGGATTTTTTTATCAAAGCCCAAAGAATATCTTGATGTGAAATAAAACCAACTAATCTTTTATTGCTGACAATCGGCAGGCTTCCGACTTTTTTTCGGACCATTTGCCTTGCGCAATCAAGGAGATTGAGTTCTGGCTTAATTGTTATAGAACCTCTTGTCATCAAATCCGAAACAAGGATTTCACCCATTTTTAGAGGAGAATTAACTTCCTTATAAATTTTACTTTAAACTTGCGAGTAGTCTATGTTTAACTTTATTACAATAATCTTTAAATATGACGATAAAAGGGATTTATAATGGAACAAATAAAACCTGCCGAAGTTTATGACCCTGTATGCAGAACTTGCGGAATTTTTAGAGTTTGGAAAGAAAAATGCCCTGAAGAAACAGAGCCCATTAGAAGAGATAATCAATTAATTGGACAAGAAGGAGATTGCGGATACATTTGCGGAGCACAAGAATATTTAAGAGAACAACACATAAATAATATAGACGGACGCGATTGCATTTGCAAAGAAATTTTGGAGATGAACGCAGTATAAAATGACAGATAAACCAGTTGTATTAATGCCTGAAGATATTCAGAGAATAATGGGGAAGAGCGCGCAGAGAAATAATATCATGGCTGCGAAAATGGTTGCAGAAGTCGTGAAGACGACTCTCGGTCCGAAGGGAATGGACAAAATGCTCGTTTCTCCGACGAATGAAATTGTTATAACTAACGACGGCGTCACGATTCTGAAAGAAATGCAGATTGAACATCCTGCTGCGAAGATGATGGTGGATATTTCAAAAACGCAGGACAGCGAAGTTGGAGACGGGACAACGAGTGTTGTTATGATTGCAGGAAAATTACTGGAGAACGCGGAAAAATTACTTGACCAAAAAATTCATCCGACGGTTATTACAAAAGGTTATAGATTGGCTGCGGAAAAATCTCAGGAAATTTTGAAAGAGATTTCATTAAGAATTTCTGAAAATGACGATGATATTTTGAAACAAATCGCAATGACTTCCATGACTGGAAAAGGCGCGGAGGATTCAAGGGAAAAATTCGCGGAGATGATTGTTCAAGCAGTAAAGCAAGTCAGCGAGAATGGAAAGTGCGACGTGGAAAATATCAAAATAGAAAAAGCAAAAGGAGACGGAATGAATGATACTGAACTTATTTCTGGAATTGTTTTGGATAAAGAAAAAACTTCCAGCGATATGCCCACCGTCGTGAATTCAGCGAAAATTGCTTTGATTGATTTTCCATTGGAATTAAAAAATCCTGAGATTGATACCAAAATTTCAATTTCCTCACCAGAACAATTGCAGAGTTTTCTAAACCAGGAAGAAAGAGTTATAAGAAATATGGTTGACAAAATTGAAGCGTCGGGAGCAAATGTTGTTTTATGCCAAAAAGGAATTGATGACTTCGCGCAGTATTTGCTGAGCAAGAAAAAAATTTACGCGTGCCGGAGAGTCGCGAAAAGCGATTTGGAAAAAATAGCGAGGGCAACTGGCGGAAAAATTGTAAGCAACTTAAACGAACTTGGAAGCGCTGAACTTGGAAAAAGCCAAATTGTCGAGGAAGTAAAACACGGCGAGAATAAATTAACTTACATTAAAGGATGCCAAAATCCAAAAGCATTAACAATTCTTATTCACGGAGGAACAGAACATCTTCTTGATGAAATTGAAAGAGCAATAAAAGACGGAATTGGAGTTGTCGTCTCGTCGCTGAAATCAGGTTTGGTTGTTCCTGGCGGAGGAGCAGTTGAGATGGAACTTGCAAGACGGCTTAGAAATTTCGGGCAGACGCTTAACGGAAGAGAACAACTTGCCGTCGAGGAATTTGCTTCTGCATTGGAATTTATTCCAGTAACCCTCGCTGAAAACGCAGGGATGGACCCAATAGATGTTTTAACAGAATTAAAATCAAAGCACGACGCTGGCGATAGAAACGCAGGATTGAATTTATTCACAAACAAAGTTGAGAATGTTCTTGAAGCGAGAATTTTGGAGCCGTGGAAAGTAAAATCGCAAGCAATAAATTCTGCGAGCGAAGTTGCAATTATGATTTTAAGAATTGACGATGTTGTTGCGTCAAATGGAAAAAGTTCTGGAATGCCGAGAGGAATGCCCCCTGGAATGATGGGCGGTTATGAATAAATAGAAAATTTTTTTGAGAAGAAAATTAATAATCTTTTAGGTTTTCTTTTGTGGGGAAGTAAGATTATTTTCTAATCCTCCACCTGGATATTTTTTGAATATTTCTACTTTTACTTGATTAAATGCTTCCTCAATCTCTATTCCTAACTGGTTAGCTAATCTGCATAATCCAAAATATAAATCTCCAACACCATCAACAAATATTTCCCTATGTTCTTGAATAAATTTAATTCTTTCCTCTTCGGACTTGTATCTCAAATACTGGCTCATCTCTATTAGCTCTTCATGTAAATGGTCAAATTTGTCAACATTTGGAACATCTTTCCAACCATTCCTTTGAGTAAAATATCTCGCTAATTCCTGAGATTGTTTGATAGTAGTGATATAAGTGTCTTCCATTGAAAACCCAATAAATATCGCTATTAAAACTTTTTTATATTAAATTGTTTAGAATAAGCAACAAAACTAATATCACAAAAAGTTATTAAAAATTTTCTAATTCAAAATAACATAAGCAATGCAGAGGATTATAACTAACGCAGCGACGATGTTTTTCATTTCTATTTTCTCTTTTAAGAATTTCCACGCGAAAAGATAAATAAATATCGGACCGAGCATGAATAATAATGTTGTGAAGACCACTCCAAGAGACAAATAACCATAATAAATTATCACTCTGTAAATTGCCCAAACAAATCCCAAAACTAAAAATTGAAGTTGAACTTTTTTAGTTAAGCGAGTTAATTGCGGTCTGAATATTACTAAGCTAATTAAAAAAACAGACAGACTTCTCAGGAAATAGAAAGTTATTGGAGAATAAGAATCAAGAATTAATCTTGAAAGAATTAGTTCAAGAGCAAAGAAAAAACTCGCGAAGATTTCTGCAATAAAAAATTTGTTGAAACTAATGCGGTGTTTTTTTATATGGGAAAAAACAAGTGCGGCCCCTGCAATTAATGCGGGAATTAAAACATTTAAATTTCTTTCATATAAAACTTCTCCGAATATAAAACTAAAAATAATCGCAAGAAGAACAACAAAAAGCGGTTCTAATATTTTCGCTGGTTCTAATCTGCTGACTTTCTCGCTCTTCATTGAAAACACATTAAATAAATTCGCGAATATTGAAAAAAGAACGATTAACAAAAAAATAAAAATATTTTTTAATTCATAAGCAGGCGAATCCAATTTCCAGAAAAAATAAATAAACGGAAGCATAGCGAGGACGATTGCTAAAAATTCCGCAGAGACATAAGTTTTCACTCCGATTTTCTTTTTTCTCAATACAACTTTTTGAATAATTGTTCCTGACGCAAGCGCCAATGCCCCGATAATTGGTAGATAAAACATTTCAATGCCCCTTTTAATTTATCAAGTAAAATGCGTTTAAAAAATATTTGATAAAAAGGAAGTTTTAAAAATTCTCATTTTTTAGAATTATCACGGCCCCCCTTATATGGCACCTTCAAAAGTTGTCATGGGCAGGATAAGATAGCACTGTTAAAGGTCCCATAGTCCAACGGCTAAGACGATTCGTTTACACCGAATAGACCAAGGTTCGATTCCTTGTGGGACCATGTTTAGAATCTCACCTACGGTTTCCCAAGGGATGACCTCTTTGAGGCCTCGATTCCTTGTGGGACCATTTAGAAAAAGAGGAAAGATGAAAAATCATTTTGATATAAAAAAGAGATTAATAAGCCACAAAAAGTTAGCTCAAGAAAGAACTATTCTGGCTAATGAAAGGAATTCATTAGCTTATGTAAGAACTGGATTTGGTGCATTTGCATTAGGGCTTGCTTTAATAAAATTGTTTGAAGAGCATATTAAATATGTCTATGCTGGTTATGGAGCAGCTATCCTAGGCGGGGTTTTAATTATTTTAGGGCTTGTCTATTATCCCTTGAGAAAAAAGAAAATTTTAAAATATTAGTGTAACAATCTATAGAACAAAAGTTCTATCTGAAAAAGTTACTAAAAGGATAATACTGTTTACACCGAATAGACCAAAGTTTCCCGAGGGGATGACCTCTTTGAGGCCTCGATTCCTTGTGGGACCATATCTTAAGATGAAAAAAGAAACATTTCAGAAAAACTGGTATTTCAAATTACTTCAAGTAATATTCTTTGGTTCACTAATATTATTCTCTCTTTTCTTAATCATTGCAGGAATATTCGATAGTGATGTAGAAATTGCGGGCTTCTTTTGGGCAGGAATTTTATGTTTAGTTTATTGGTTAATCAAAAGAGTATTTTATTTTTTGATGTTTAGAGAGAAAATTTTTGGGAAGAATCAAAAAGGAGTATCTATTGGATTTATTTTTGGTGTGATGGTTGCTCTTGTTTGGATTATGATAATGTCTAAAATTTATCCTAACGAAGATTTCGCAGAGATAGTTATTATTGGTTCATTAGTAAGTGGATTGATATTTGCTTTCGCAGGTTATTTAATTCAAAGTTATTTTAAGAAGAAGGAACTAAAAAAGTAACTCGAAAGAAAAAATAAATAAATTCTCTACTCCCACTCAATTGTTGAAGGAGGTTTTTGACTTTTGTCATACAAAACTCTATTTACTCCTCTAACTTCATTTATTATTCTATTTACAATAGGACCAATATCTGTATCTTTAAAACGATACCAGTCCGCAGTCATAAAGTCGTTTGTGACAACTGCCCTTAGTCCAACTATTCCCTCGTATGTTCCAGCATCACCCATAACACCAACCGCTCTACTACCCAAAAGTCCCGCAAATGCTTGACTAATTTCATAATATAATCCTCTCTTCATAAGTTCACTCATAAAAATATCATCCGCTTCTCGAACTATTCTCAATTTTTCTTCATTCACATCACCAATTATTCTAATTGCTAATCCTGGACCAGGGAAAGGATGCCTCCATACAATCTTTTTTGGCATTCCTAATTTCTCTTCTGCAATTTTTCTAACTTCGTCTTTGAAGAAATCTCTAAATGGTTCTACAACTTCCAATCCCATTTTTTCGGGTAAACCCCCAACATTATGATGTCTTTTTATTTTTGAGGAAGAACCATAAACTGGGGCACTCTCAATTACATCAGGATATAGAGTTCCTTGAACTAAATAAAATGCTCCTTGAATTTTTCTTGCTTCTTCTTCAAAAACAGCAATAAACTCATGCCCAATAATCTTTCTTTTTTCATCAGGGTCTTCAACTCCTTTTAACTTCTCTAAAAATCTTCTTGAAGCATCAATGTATTTTATGCCTAAATTAAATTCTCTTAAACTTTCCTCTACTCTTACAGCCTCATCTAACCTGAGCAACCCATTATCAACAAAGATAGGATAGTAGTTTTTGCCTATTACCTGATTTACTAAAACCGATGCTGTTGAAGAATCTACTCCTCCGCTAATTCCCCCAATAGCAACTTTTCCTTTTAATCTTTCTTTCAATCCTTCAACCATTTTATCATATTCTTTTGTAGGATCCCAAGTTCTTTGAGCATTGCAAATTCTTAAGAAGTTGTCTAATATAATTCTTCCATTTTCAGTATGGTCAACTTCTGGATGAAACTGGACAGAATAAATGTTTTTCTCTTTCATTTGCATAGCTGCAACATGATTGTTTTCAGAAATCGCAATAGTTTCAAAACCTTCTGGCAATTGTTCAACAACATCCCCATGACTCATCCATACTTTAAAATCACTTGAAACTTTTTGGAATAATCTACTTTCTCCAGTTCTTCTTACTTTTGTTTCTCCATACTCCCTGATTTGAGCAGGGCTTACTTTCCCTCCAAGTAAATGCGCAATTGACTGCTGCCCGTAACAAATTCCTAAAATTGGGACTCCAAAATTTAAAACTTCTTTTGAATATATAGGAGAACCCTCATCATAAACACTAAACTGTCCTCCAGAAATAACAATTCCTTCAAGGTCTTGTGTTCTAATTTTTTCAATAGGAGTATTGAATGGCACTATCTCTGAATAAACTCCTAATTCTCTAACTCTTCTTGCAATATTCTGCGTTAATTGACTTCCACAATCAATTATTTTTATCATTCTTAGATTTACAAGTCTTTCTTTAATAATTTATCCTTGAACTATTAATCCAAATTAAGTAATAAACATCTCCTTAAAAAACTAAGAAGAAATAAAAATAGAATTTTTAAACTCAGATATTCTTAATTTATTGAGGTGAAAATGTTAATTGTCGATTTAATTTTATTTTTATTATCCTTGTTAGTGCTAATTAGATTTGCAGAATATGCAATTAGATACTCGTCGAGAATCGCGAAAATTCTTCGTTTTCCGGAATTCATTGTAAGTTTTTTTATTGTTGCGTTGATTTCGATTCTTCCAGAAGCAACGATTTCGATTATATCTGCGTTTAATGGAAATCCAGAATTAGGAATGGGAACTTTGCTTGGTTCAAACATTGCGGATTTAACTTTAATCTTCGGGGTTGTTGCTCTATTCGCAAAAAAAGAAATTAAGGTTGAAAGTAAAATCTTAAAAAATAATTTTTTTTACATTGCTCTTTTATCCTTCCCGCTTATTTTGGGTTTTGATGGGGAATTTTCCAGAATTGATGGTTTGATGTTAGTGGTTTTGGGATTTTTATTTTTTATTCGGATCTATTCAGAAAGCAAAAAATTTCCCAGAAAAAATAATGTTAAAAAAGGGTCTCTCGCAAAAAATCTTTTGCTTTTATTGTTGAGCTTAATCCTTATCTTATTGAGCGCTTTTCTTACAGTAAAATATGCTGTAAATTTTGCGAATGATGTTAAATTGCCCGCAGTATTAATTGGGTTTACAATTTTGGCTTTAGGAACTTGCCTACCTGAATTAACCCTTTCCATCGAGGCTGTCAGAAAAAATCATGACGAACTCGCATTAGGGGATATACTTGGAACAGTGATTATCGACGCAACAATAATTCTTGGATTAGTTGCCTTAATCTCTCCTTTTAGTTATAACCCAAATAATATTTATATCACTGGAATTGGACTGTTCTTAGCAGGAATTTTTGTTACATATTTCATGAATTCGGGTAAATCAATAAATAAATTAGAAGGCCTGATGCTAATAACTTTTTATATCTTATTTGTCTTGATAGGTTTCTTCGCAAATAAAATTTTCGGGCTCAATTAAATAAAGGAGGTAAAATGAAAAAAACAAAAGAATGCGGAACTGGATGTTGTTCCACGAATAATGCAGTTTATGGTTTGGGATTTATCGGCTCTGCAGTTTATTACATCTCGCATGTGTCTGGTTTTTGGATGGGCGTGCTTGGATTTTTAAAAGCGATTGTGTGGCCGGCATTTTTAGTGTTCGATTTACTAAAATATCTCGGAGCATAAAATTAAAAAAATTTATATAATTCATTTTATATTTTATTAGATGGAAGCGTCGCAAATTTATATTTTAATTTCAATTGTTATCTTACTAATAATTGCTATTCTCGTATTTTCTATTAAGAAAAATAAAAAAGCAAAAAGAATTACCCCCTTAGCGAGTATTGCTTTTGCATTTATTTTGGCGGGAATTATCTTCGGGAGGAACCAATTAATAGGGTATAGTTTAATTGGTTTTGGGGTTTTATTTGCGCTAATAGATATAATGAAAAAATTAGGGGCTACATGAAAAAACCATATTTAAAAAAATATTCCACAATATCTAATTTCACTGTTTGGATTGCCGACGGGAAATACATTCGCGAGAACATCGATGAGGAATTTACAAATTGCGGGGCGCATTACAGATTCAGATTTATTCCAAAAGATGAAATCTGGGTTGATAAAGAACACGGGACTAGCAGTGAAATACAATTTTATATTCTCGGCTTGCTTACAATGATACGACTTCTAAAAAAAGGAAAAACCCACGCGCAAGCGGTAAGAATTTCCAATGAAATAGAAAAGAGGGAAAGAAAAAAATCAAAATTTTTCAGAGACACCATCGGGAAGACAAAAAAATATCCAGAGGAGATACACAAGATTCACAAGAAATTATTAAAAAAATACAGCAAGGGAAAAATAAATGTCTGGATTGTGAATGGAATTCTTGTTCGTGATTTATTTTTTATTGATTTTACCGAGGGCGGGCACGACAAAGTTTATCATTTCATTCCAAAAAACGAAGTGTGGATTGACGACGATATCAGCCAAAGAGAAAGAAAATTTGTTTTATTGCATGAAATTCACGAAAGGAATCTGATGGCAAAGAAATGGCCTTACCAAAAAGCGCATTTTGATTCAAGCAGGATAGAATTTTTTTGCAGACATAATCCAAAAGAATTGGATAAAAAAATATTTGAAGAAATTAAAAAAACAATTTAAATCTTGGAGTTTTAAGGAGATAGAAGAATTTTTAATCTGCCTGTTTCATTTTTATTTATGCACTTTCATATTATCTTAACAGAAAAATGCAATTCAAAATGCAAATATTGTTTTGAGAAGTCAATGCAAGAATTTGATAATGGACTGCAAGATAAATGGGAATTTGATTTGGATGCTCCTGTGAACTCTGAAATTAATATTGAAAAACTAAAAAAATTTTTGGAGCAAGATGAAAATCCGACGCTGATTTTTTACGGCGGAGAGCCGTTATTGGAAATTGGAAAAATTAAAGAAATTATGGATAAGGTAAATGTGAGATTTTGCATACAGACAAATGGAAAATTGTTGAATGAAATTCCAGAAAAATATTTAAAGAGAATTTCAAAAATTTTGGTTTCTATCGACGGCAATAAAGAAAGAACTGATTTTAACAAGGGCCAAGGAACTTATAACAAAGTTATTGACAATGTTAAATTAATTCGTGAGAGGGGGTTTGTTGGAGAGATTGTTGCAAGGATGACAATTTCACAGGAATTTCCAGATGTTTTTGAGCAAGTCAAGCATTTAGTTAATTTGAACATTTTTGATTCTGTGCACTGGCAGATTGACGCAGGATTTTACAAAAACGATTTTGATGAAAAAAAATTTTCAAAGTTTGTTGAGGAATACAAGGAATCAATTTCAAAATTAATTAATTATTGGGTTAGCGAGATGAAAAAAGGAGATATTCTAAAATTTTATCCGTTTCTCGGAATTTTTGAAAATTTATATTATGACAATAAAACCAAACTTATGTGCGGAAGCGGATATGCGAATTACACAATCACTACTGACGGAAATTTAGTTGCCTGCCCGATTATGGGTTGCATCAAAGATTTTTATTGCGGAGACCTGAACAGCAAAATAGGAGATTTAAAAAAAATTTCCGTAGGAGAACCCTGCATTTCGTGCGAATATCTTAATATTTGCGGGGGGAGATGCCTTTATTCAAATCAGGCAAAACTCTGGCCAGAAGAAGGAGAAAAATTAATTTGCAAAACAGTTATTCATTTAATTGAGGGGATAAAAAAAGTTTTACCAGAAATGAAAAAATTAATTGAAGATGAAAAAATCAGCGAAGGAGATTTTGTTTACGAAAAATATTTTGGACCTGAGATTATCCCTTAATCAATTTTCTTCTCAAGAATAACCATATCATCATGTCTTTTAATTTTGGATTTTTTATATCCCACTTTTTTAAAACCGTTTTTGAAATAAAATTCTCTCGTATCTTTGTAAGGGGCGTAAGAATCCTTATCAGTTAAAGTCTCAACTTCAATTATCTTTAACTCATATTTTTTAGATTCCTTTTCCAGCCAGTTCAAAAGAAATTTACCCACTCCTTTTCTATGAGATTCTCTTCTAATTCCCACCCAGAGTATTTTTATTTTTCCATTTTCACTTGAATAACATAAAAATCCTACAACGCGGTTTTTATCCGCGACGATAACTAAATTATTTATCTCAAAATCTATCTTCATATTTTTAAGTCCTTCTTTGTTAAACCATTCTTTAAGATTTCTCGCAATTACAAGAGATTCTTTTTTATCTTTTGGCGTCGCTATTCTTATCTTCATCTTGTCATTTCATAAAACATTGCGCGGGGGTCATTTGCAACACTCAATTTTAAACTTAAATTTTCAAGTTGCCTGACTTTTGATTTCAAAACCTTCAAATGCTTTGCTTCTTCTTTTTCCAAAAATGAAAATACTTTTTTTAGTCCCTTGTCTTTTGTCTGTGTAGAAAGATGGTCATAAAAAGGCGGGTCGCCTCTCTCAAGAACTTCTGCTTTCTTAACAAGGTTTATGTCATTATCTATCGAAGATGTTGCTCTGCGAAAATTTTTTTCTTTTTTAAGAAGTTTAATTTCATTGTCTTTAATCGCATCAAGATTTACTTGATTGAATTTCCTTAAACTTTTGATTTGTTTTTTCAAGAGGACATAATGTTTCTTCTCGATTTTTGCAAGTTTAATTAGAACTTCTTTTCCTTCAAGATTTGAAACTTCTTTGGACATATTTTTGTAATTCTGAAATCTTGTCCTTTCGAGTATAAGCGCCCTATTGATAAGAGATAAATCAACATCACCTTTCATTTGAATT
>Ga0208958_1003539_pt1 | contig 12054 bp, 18 predicted proteins | sample RifOxyB1_FD_184032 | JGI IMG/M metagenome (GOLD analysis project Ga0208958, IMG submission 184032) | Soil microbial communities from Rifle, Colorado - Rifle Oxygen_injection B1 (SPAdes) | ecosystem: Environmental > Terrestrial > Deep subsurface > Rock core/Sediment | place: Rifle, Colorado...
CTACAGAAACCGACCCATTCAAAAACTTCAGATTTTCCGAGATGGTGGGCGCTTCGGTGGATTTGGCGATTCTGGTTCGCATGTCTGACAAACTCGCACGCGTGGCAAATTTGCGCACTCAAGCGGCAGTTATTGCGGACGAAAGTATCCAAGACACGCTCATCGACCTCTGTAATTACGCAGCGATCTTAAAAGTCTATCTTGACGAGAAGAAAAAGGCGTGATACAACGACAGATATGAATCAACACATATCCTCTTCACCATGTGGGAGTATTCCGTTCTAACGGAGGGCTTGTGGTGTGTGTGGAAACCAGAAGCCCCCTAGAGGGGCTTTTTTGTTGGAAGAGTCTGGAGTGGCTATCCTCGCTTCTTTGCTAAAGAAGTAGCTATTATGGCTCGTGAGTTCGAATCTCACCTCTTCCGCATACGGGAATTAGTCCAACGGCGGGACGCACGGTCTGGGCCCGTGAAGAACATGTTCAATTCATGTATTCCCGACTTCATGTAGCCATGGTGAAATGGTGCTCATGCGTTCTTGCCAAGAATGCGTTGAGGGTTCGATTCCCTCTGGCTGCTCCGTAGGTGTAGTGTAGCGGCAACACATCACTCTTCCAAAGTGAAGTCGAGGGTTCAATCCCCTTCACCTGCTCCAAGGAGGGCTTGAGCATAGGCAAGCTTAGCAATCTTGAAAATTGTCGCCGTAAGGTCTCAGCGTTCGACTCGCTGGCCCTCCGCCATTGACCCGTTGGTAGAGTAGCTGATACGACCGTCCGCAAAACGGGAAAGGCTGGAGCATACCCAGCACGGGTCTCTTTGAGGCAATTAGCTTAGTGGCAAAGCACTTCTCCGATACAGAAGCCACATCTGTTCGATTCAGATATTGCCTACTGCAAGCGCCGCTCATCTAAGAGCAGGATACCATACTTATACCATGGGCATTGGGGTGCAATTCCCTGGCGGCGTACTAAGCGCTTGACGAGGATGTGATCGTTTGATAGGGTACATGTATGGACTCCCGTGCTCCAACACTTTCACTATCCGCAGAACGCACTCCACTACTTACCCTTCCAGCAGAAGTCGTAAAAAATCTCACAACTTATGAAGACCATCTTTCTCTTTATATTCAGCTTGAAGAAACATCCACCTCATTTTCTTGGCTGAAAGCAGATGTGCTTGCCCATATGGAAGAAACGTGTGGACAGGGCGCGCCGCTCCAGCTTTCGAGTACCGTCGGTGTTCCTCCTGGAACCATTTCAAACTACATTCGTGTTGCTCGGGCGTTTCCTCCAGAGAAGCGTGATCCAGGCGCTTCATTTTCTCTTCATTTTCAAGCATCCTTTGCTGATAAGTACAATGAAAAAACAGGGACATTCGCAACAGAGACACGATTCAAGTGGCGCGATAAATCCATTGATAACAATCTTTCTACGCGAAGTCTACATAAAGAGATTCGCAGAGCGCAGATTAGGGCAAAAGAAAAAGTCTTCCCGTGTATGCTGTGTGGGAATACTGAAGGGACAATGCAGTACGCACTCTATGCAGTGTTACTTGACGAAAAAATGCAATACTTTTACTTAGATAAACCCTGTTATAAAAAGCTCTGTCAGTTTCTCTATGGCAAAAAAAATCCCCCCACCACCAGCAAGTGAACCGCGAACCCTCGCGCAAGTGATTGCCTCAATTAATAAAAAAGCAGGTGAGCAAGTCATTGGGAAGATGAAGAATTTAAAAACACTCAATATCGAGCGTATTGCAACAGGCATTCCTGCCCTTGATGATGCGATTGGTGGAGGATTTCCAAGGAGACGGATTGTAGAGTTGTATGGACTTCCTTCTGGTGGAAAAAGTCTTATTTCCATGCTGGTGATTGCTGCGGCGCAAAAACAAGGACTTGAGTGTATTTATGTCGACATTGAAGATTCTTTTGATCCCTCCTTTGCGACAAAACTTGGGGTCAATGTGGATAATCTTGCAGTTGCCCAATCAAGTATCGGAGAGGATACCATGGACATGCTGTGTACATTACTAGAGGCAAAACCTGGGGTGATTGTGGTGGATTCTGTTGCTGCAATGATTACTCGGGGAGAGATGACGGAGAGCTTCGACCAGGCGTTCATGGCACCAAAAGCACGGCTCATGTCTCGTGGACTTGCAAAACTCACGGCATTGAATACAGAAACACTCATTATCTTTATTAACCAGCTTCGCTCAACCATGGCGCTCTATGGGGCAAAGACCACTACCACAGGGGGAAGAGCGCTGGGGCACTACGCAAGCATTCGGTGCGAGGTCAAGCGCGGCGATCCTATTTTCCTTGATGGGAAGAAGACGCAAGCGATCATCGGGCAAGTGGTTCAGTTTTATGTAGTCAAGAATAAAACACATCGACCATTTCTCACTGGAAGTTTTCAATTTTATTATGATGATGGGCGGGTAGTCATATGATCACTCTTCTAAAAAAAGACGAAAAACGACTATTAGAATCGGTCGATATTCGTAACATATGAAACCAAGATGGAAATCCTTTGAAAACCAGCTCGCAAAGGCTTTTTCTGGAAAAAAAACAACGGGAAGCGGAAATCGGTGGTATCGTCCTGGAGATGTCCTCACCTCAGATCATTTTCTCATTGAAGCAAAACAAACCAGCAAAGGGTCATACAGTGTTTCTCAAAAAACTTGGAACAAGGTAGCAAATGAGGCGCTCTTTGCTTTTCGGTTTCCCCTCTTAGCACTTCAAATTCAAGAGACAAACCTTATTGTGCTTTCGCTTGAAGATTTTTTACGACTTATGGAAGACAAACACGACCCAGGAGTATAGATAGAGAGAGAAGAAATACCCCTGAGTCGTTTATGTATTATACCTGATTGTTAAATTTTTTCTGTAGGGTTGCAATGAAGTTGCTTTTTTGCCCTGCTTCTTTTAAAACAGTGTTTTCTTTGCGCAATGTTTCTAATTCCTCATGAAGAGCAGCCTCTTTTGTTGCAACTTGGTTGGTAATTTCTGTTTCCATAAAATGAATAATGGCATCTTGAAATGTGGTAAATGCAGATTCAAGCTCTGTAAATGCTGAACGTACAGCTGGAGCATGCCCCTGTGATGGCTGCACGAATTCTTTCTTTGGCGCATCTAAGAGTTGAATTTTGCGTACTGCAGTTTTATACACAGCGCTGATTTTCTTTTTCTTTGGTTGTAAATTAAGTAAGTAAAGATGAAGATTCTTTTTTGCTGCATGAATTGTACCAGAACTAATATTGAGACGTTTTGATACCTTTGCTATTGGTTCCATCCTCCGACGGCTTAGTTCAATATCTACGAGATCGTCTGCAGTAACGCGAATATTTGGCATAGTGCTCCTTCTTTTTCTTCTATTAGGATAACTATACCATCTTAACACAACATTGTCAAGCAGGAACACAGGTCACGAGGACTTTTTCATCTGTTTTATGGGGCACTTTAATTTTTGTTACCATCAAAGAGGTTACAAGGGCATCATCTTGCATAAGGCTTTTATTCTGTCCACAGGGGCATTTTTTTCTTGTCGATCCTTTTTGGAAACACGCAAGGCAAACATTTGAAAGAACATCAAGCACAGGTTTAAGAAATCCGTCAATATCTTGGTAGCGTGCGGTATGGAGTTCAAGGGTGAGTGCAATAGGAACAGTGAATGGAAAGATGGCATCGGGATATTGTGCGGCAAGTGTTGACGCGACAATCCTTGAGGCAGCAGCAAACCATTGTTGTCCTGCAGCGCTTATGTACGAACGAGCAAATCCTCCAGCAGAGGAGTATTTATATATCGTATTCACTGTTGGGGGTTTTGGAAGCGAAAAAACTATGCTTCCTCCACGCGATCTTCTCCCTTGCGCCACCATCCCATGCGGTGCTCACGCATGTACGCTTTTGCACAGAGGTTTGAACAGAACTTTTTCTTCTCGAAGCGACTTTGACTTTCATGCGAACGCTTCTCTAGCAACTTCCCACACACCAGGCAGGTATGCATGTATTTCCCGTCTCTCGTCTCACAAGAGAACTAGGATTACACTATCATACGAACAAGAAGTGCGCAAGAAGCGCTCCGAATAGCCAAAAAACCGTGCATGGAATGAACAGGGCTACCCACCCCCCATGCACGGTATGACGTTGTTATGAGTGCGTTGGCGTATGGACAAACCCATACTCTGTACGAATTTTTTGTTTAATCGTTTCTTTTTCTTCCTTGGTGTAAATGCGCCACGGCAATGAGCTCGTAGTGCGTTTTCCAGATGGAAATGTGAGCCGATCTTCAAGGCGATAGAACGTGACCCGTGAAATTGTCACTCCCTCTTCCTTGAGTTCAGCAAGAATTTGTCCAACGGTAATGTATGGAAACTTTCTCACAGTATCATTCCTTTCTTCCTATTAAAATGGTAAATCATCATCTCCTGGTGCGGGAATATCTTGCGATGGCTCTGCTTGGGTTGTCTGCTCCCCAGGTCGCTGGTACACTTCAAACTTATGCCAGAAGTATCCGCCAGCCTTGTATTTCCCTAATTTTGCTTTGGCTCCGCACTTCTTACACACAACATTAATGTAGGTATTCCCCTCTTTGTCTTTGTTTGAGTCAAGCGCAAAGTACTGATTATTCTGACACGCGTGACAGTACTGCGGAGGATTTCCTAACACCGCCATGCGATGCATCGTCTCCATCTCATCTTTTTCCTCAAATGTCATGCTGTAGCTGACATTACCGAGCTTGGTTTGGACTTGTCCAACCATACATCCTCCTGTTCGTAGAGCGTCAGAATCTCTGGGTACGCAGTCCGCAGTGGGACTGGCCGAATGACTCCTCCGTTCAATACTTTATATACTTCAAACACTTTCATAAAGTCTCCAAACTCTAATGGACGACCGCCAATCTCCATCTTCGTCATGAAGGTCCACCCTTTTTTTGTCTTATGATTCAGGTGCAAAATCCCAACATTCGCGTTCACTCCTGTCATTTCAAGATACGCCTGTTGATAGGCAATCAGCTGGAGCTTGTGGCTATCATAGATGCCAGAGGTTGTCTTGAAGTCAACAATCCATGGCTCGTTCTCAATCATACAAAAAAGATCCAGTGTTCCTGCAAATCCCGCCTTACTAGCAACCACCATCTCGATGTGATCAGGCGATACTACCGTTGGATGAAGTACGTTGACCCAATCCACAAAAGAGGTGATGCATTTTTTCTCATCGTACTTTGGAAAGTCGCGCTTCAGATTCACAGGTCGGGCTCGCAATAAATCTTCACACGCTTGATGGATACGTGTTCCTCGATCTGCTGCAACTTCCATACGTGCTTGCGCTTTTTCACTTCCCAAATCACCAATCCATTGACGCAACTGCGGTGCTGTTGGCAGTGTTTCGTGGAGAATGGTGGTCACTCCAGGGACATACTCCCCGTCGACAAAGTAGTAATGGCTATCATCAATCACTTGCTTTGTAATAATGGGTTTGTATATGGCGTTCATATGTTGTTCTCCTATATTATACTATACTATATTATGTGCGTCAACTAGGGTATGAGTGAAGGCGTTTCCAAGATACGCGCGCTGTTCGGTCGTACGTAAAAAATGCTCAATCGTCAGGGCACCAAGCGCTGCTACGCGAGTGATAAATGCAGCGGCTCCAGGCATCTCACAAATATCCATTCCTGTATCAATATCACTTGGAACTTGATACTGTTCATCCCACGCTATTTCAAAGGTAACTTGGTCACTGAAACCAAGATGAATCACTGGTGGTTTAATGTTGTGAACCATGTTTCTGGCACGGTAGTTATCAAAGCAGTCAATCACAAAGTCGTAGGTATTCGGATCAATGTCTATGATATTCGCTCTCTGCGCAAGAATCTCTCGCTGGTACGCCTGGTAGATGTTATATTGGAGTGCTTCTACTTTTGGCAGATCAAGTTGGTCTGGAGTATACCATTGTGTTCCCGCAATGATATTGCGCTCTTCAACGACATCATCATCAAGAAGAGTGAGCGAGTGGGCTCCCCGAAGATCAGGAACTAATAATCTCGTGAGATTGCTTCCCAGCGCCCCACAACCACAGAGTAAGATGTTCATGAGATGACCTTCCCACTCTTACTCCATAACTCATCAAGTGCTGCGTCCAGCGCTACATCATATTCTGCATCCTCTGTTTTTGTAGGATTGAGGACCATCTCTCCCCGCGCTTCTTGTTTGCCATTGGAGGGGAGATGATACGTGACACACCGTGCAATGTCCTGCGCTGCTTGATGTGTAATCGGGTGTGATGCAAAGGTAAGTTTCCAGGGGAGATGCTCCTCTGTGACGCGTAACGGGGAAAACACATCCGCGCGAAAGAACATGTCTCCGTGATAGTTTGTTACTAATGAGAGCATCCAATTATCAATGGCAAGTTCACTATCAAAATCGGCAATCGTCTGTTCATCTATTCCACTAAAAAATGTCTGCATGTCGGCATGGGAGTGCCACCAGAGTTTCCACGCAGAGAGATCACCTTCTTCCTGAATAATCGTATCATAGAATGTTGCTAATTGTCGTCGATCAAGAATTGTTTCTGCCGCTGACACGGTTTGTTGAAAGATCCGTATATCGAGCACTCGAATGGTTGTTCCATCGACGGCAATTTTACCAAGTCCACTAATTTCTCCATCAACACCCTCAACATACGCGCGCAATTTTTGGTACAAATGGATGGGAAAGAGAATGATCATCGGGAGAGCTCCATTGTCGTTGAGGTTGAAAAAGTCCCACTATAACTCGAACTAGGATAAGATGAAGTCACTTGCCATGTCACTGTGTACCCAGATAGCCTTTCAAGAGTTTGACGCGCATGGGCAACTTGTTCTGCGCGGAGAGCTTGGTGTTGTTGCGTAGTATATTGTTGAGCATCATCAAACTCCTGTATCGTGCCAAAAAAACGAGGATAGTTCTCAATCCATCTTCGTATGGCATCGTATTCTCTTTGAGAAAGGACATACGTACACGGTGGTTGATATTCCATTTCTGCTTCTCGACAAGGAATAGCAAAGCAAAATACTCGTTCTCTTCCTCCCTCTTGAAGAAACTCAATGATATATTCATTCCCTCTAGTTTCTACTCGAACAACAGAAAAAAAGAGTGGATAATAATTCTCAAGATTATTGAGATATTCATAAAAAATGTGTTCGTAAAAAGATTGAGGATGTGAAGTGCCCGTTGCCATCCCAAAAACATCCCTGAGAACATTGTTGAAGATGATTCCTCCTTGACGTCTCCACCGCAGAAGTGTCGTGTGAGGATTTCTTGGTAAATTCGAAAGTGTTCTCTCGTCCATACGATCGTCCATCATTCCTATAGAAGCTGTTGGGGGATCAAAAAAAGACTGACGAGATCCTGCGGGACTTGCGTGCTCAAACCAGGTATCCCACCCGTTAAGTAAGAATCCATTCTTATCGTTTGGACTTTGAATGTAGTCAAGGAGATCTATGCAGAGTTCATCAATGCGATGGCTTGATAGATCTTGAAGGAGATCATCCTCAATATTGCCCCAACAAGGAAAAGTATCATTAATTGTGGGACTATCATGAAAATTGCTGTGTTGCGTGAGATTGAGGATCCGAATTGGTGCATCCATATTCTGTTGGTACATATTTATGCGAATCTTATACACTCCTGCAATTTTTTCCTTATTCCAAGAAGGTTTGCGAATTGCAAGTGGCGTAGTAAAGAGGAGGATGCGCTTCTTAGTATCGAGTGAAAAACGATCAATGCGTGGATCTTTTTCAAGACGCGCGAGCATCGGGGAGAGTGCTTGTCTGTTGCCGACCCAAGCTTCAAGGACATTCTTCACTCGTGGTGGGAATGGGGAGCGTTTCTGGCGCTCCCCCAAACCAAACACTATCGCCCACCTTCAATGTTTTTCACCAAGACGATGCGATCACCGTCTTCTAGGGTGTAGGAGTCAAACTCATCACTGTCGAGTTCTTCTCCATTGACGCTGACGATTTCAGTTGATTTCATCTGAAGCTCGGCAGCTTTGAGCGCGGCATCAATGGTGCGATCGCCATTCAGGGCAACTTCAACACCTTTCGATCCTGCTCGATAGACTTTTACAATAATATCGCGTGAAGACATACATCCTCCTTTACGCGTGATAAATGGATACAGTGGCGAGATCAATTGTGTACGAGAGGGATACCCGCTCGTGTTTTGCAAACTTTTTGACAAAGTTGGCAATCATCCCGCCGCAGACAAACGTGTTATAGATCACACTGCGCTCTGTGCATTTCCCTGGATCAACAGGGCGCGATGGATCAAGAGTACGTTCATACTGGTCAAGGGAAAAGGGAGCTCCTCTGCTTGCAAGCAGCACGCGAATGTCGTTATGGTGCATACGCACGTCAATGAGAAGCTTCCACGGTGCGATAGGACGTTTCAGGATGTTCCAAATTTCTCGGCGCTGCTCAAGAGAATCAACAGCACAAATGATCACATCGGGTGTGGTAGTGTATGTTTGAAATGGTTGAGGATAGGCGTGTATGTCTACTCCCGTCATCTCCTGAATAAGCTGTTGGAGGGCATCGACTTTTTTCATTCCGACAGAAGATAGTGAAAAACATTGCGAGGGGAGATTGTGTTCTTCGACGATATCATTGTCATACACGGCAATATTTGAGCATCCCATTTTTGCAAGTGCGAGGGTCGCCCAGCTTCCAATGCCACCAGCACCGATGACAGCAATGGGGAACGCAAGTTCTTTGGGAGTAATAATGCGAGACTGTCGCTTATATGCACGGGAGCTATTCATATATATATGATATATCATATTATGCTATCGTATGCAAGTAGGAATTATGCGTATTGGGGATAGCTTTGTGCAGCAAGGACGTGATAGTACGAAGGCGTCTGCTCATCAAAACAATCAATGATGTGTGTTGATTCTAATAAGATGGTGACTATCCGTTCTCCTCCATGAGCTTTCCAACACGATTGCGGTTCAAGAGAAGCCCAATAACAGCGTTCTTCTAAGAGTAGTGGGAATGCTTGAGAAGATGCAAGGATCTCTCGTGGAGCAAGGACGCTGAGTCGTATAGGAAAAGGATACAATGCCCACGCAAGAGCAATAAGGAGGCGTTTGTCTTGTGTACTTGCCTCTACCACCCCAGGAGGATGGGTGTGAATCAGTTTTTCAATATTTCCAGGAGCACGACGGTGAAGATCCCAGAGAAAATCTTCAGGAAATGTGACCTCTCCTTGAGTTCCTTGGAAAAAGGCAAGAGGCATGTGGTTCACTCCAATGACGGCGCCGAATTCTCGAAGAAAGGTGAGATCGATTAGTTCCGCGTTTTTTCCCTTTTTTGTTCAAGTTTCTCGAGGAGATCAGCCATATCTGCATCTTCTTTAGATAATGACTCCTTGTTTTCTTGCATGATACGAGATTCTTCTGCTTGGACCATACTTATTTGTCCTCGGAGAAAGACAGTATGACCAAAGCACCGTTGCGCATACACATTGGTTGCGGGAGAAAAAATAGAGACAATGAGTCCTCCAAGAGCAATACGCACATCAATATCGTGTTCTGCGTGCAAGAGCTCCATGTATTGTTGCCCCAAGGCATCAATTTGCTCAAGAATTTTTTTTGCCTGTTGCACAGTAGTCTTGTTCATACACACACTCCTTTATATATATTCCTCTGTCTTCGAGCATAGCCAATCCTTGTTCGACTCGCCATGCTCGGAGTCAGATGACTCCGCCACATCCAGCGTGCATTGCTATATAGTAGATATACCATCATTACTCATCCTTGTCAAGAGAAGCTTTTACTCTCGAGTAATGTATAAGGGATTCTCTTTTTGAAATGTTGTTGCCAATTGTGCAAGAGAAGAAAGGCTGTGCGATGTATCATCTCCACTCAAACAAAATCCCGCACTGCGCACTCTGAGATCCTCAGAAATCGTACTTTTAATGGTCTGTCCTCCAAGTTCCCATGTCACAAGGTACCCTTTTCCTTGTTTCACAAATGATTTGAGTATTCCTCCTGCTTGTATGACCGCATCACTCAAACGATCTTTGAAGTCTGTTTGGAATGATTGAAGACGGCGTCGGAGTTCTGTAGGATCTAACACTAAGCGTTGGAGCGCTAGAAGCGCTTCGCGCGAGCGCTGTTCGAGTCCTACAAGAATACAGTAGTAGCGCAATTCAGGGGTAATTCCAGGAAGGTTGGGAAGCGTGTGGTGATCTTCATATGCTGCGCGTACTTCACGCAAGAGCGTCCGCTGAAAGCGCGCATCTTGGCGATCCATGTACCACTGCCCATCTTCCCATTGGACAATGCGTACCACAGAAAAAGGATTTCCTTGAAGGAAGTGGACGGGGAGTGATTCTTTCATCTTAAAAGGAAGTGCGAGGGTGCGCTGCGTGACAATACCTTCACGTCCAAGTGGGTACACGCGTAGCGTTGGAAGCTTGTGCACAGCATGATGACGCTCTAGGAGGGTTGCTTTACGGACGCGTACTTGTGAACCCTCAAGTGTCACATGATACCAATCATCAGGAACTGAGACAGTAAACTTTCTCCCACGCAATTGCCCCCGCGTGTTGATGATGGGGGCAACGCCTTTGACTGGTTGGCTAAAGCGCTCGAGATGAATCATTGTTGAGGGATCTGAATGAGTGCGGTACTAACACCCATCATATAGGTTGGTAACACACCATCCCATCGCTCAATCCACATCTTTTGAAGAAGGGTTTCAGAGATCGTTGAGCGCTGAAGCTCTTGTTCGCGCGCTTGTCCCTCTGCTTGTGTAATACGAGCTTCTTTTTGAAACTTCGCTTGCTCAGCTTTATTCTTCTCCGTTTCTACCTGCACTGCGGCAATTTGTTTTGCTTCAATGGCCGTCACATACTCATTGGTAAAATTAATTTCTCGAATACCTACAGAGTCGAGGATGAGTCCATTCTCAATGAACGTAGGCTCTAAGGCTCTGAAAATGTCTTCTTGCACAGTCTGAGATCCGTTCCCCGTGTAGAGATGTTCTGCGCTGTAGCGTCGTGGAACATTCCTGGCCCAAATACGCGATTCTGTTTTCACAACCTTTTCGATCAAGGCATTTTGTGACCCAATGTTTTGGGCAACCCAAGACGCTTTTGTAGGATCAACAGAGAAACGCACGGTGTAGAAAATATCCACCCGCTGCCCATCTTCTGTATTGGTATCGACAGGGTAGTCTTTATAATCGGCTTGTGATCCTTTTTGTTTCTCTTCAGCCGTTGTTTCATAGATGACTTTTTTGGTATTGTAGTACAGTGTCCCTTCAACAAACGGGGTAATCGTATGCGCCCCTGGTTCAAGGATGCGCCCTGTTACGCGACCAAACCTCGTGACTACGGCGACCTCTCCAGAATCTACCTGGCGAAATCCCAAGAATCCTCCAAGAAAGAGTACGATGGCCATGATGCCAACGATTGTGAGTATTTTATTCATAGAGACTCCTTATCTTTTGTAGGCTTATGTGCATCTTCTTTCCCCTTTAAGTAGACGCCCCAAAGAATGCAGGCAATGCTGATAATGAGGAGAAGATCGGTGAGAAAAAGAATGGTACGCATAGGTGGTTATGTTCCTTTCTGAGTGAGTACGTGGTAATACGAAGGCAGGGTGAGGAGAGGGGTGTCCATAATCTCATCAATGACTGCACGTGGGCCTTTCATTGCCTGGCGCACGGCTTCGGTGACGAGCGCAGCTTCGGTGAGCGTGCTTGGTTTGAGGACTGCAACAGGAATGCCGTTTGCCGCATACGCATGCTCAATGGCCTGTACCTCAGCTCCCCAAAAGTCACCATTGGGCTCAAAATAGACGATCACACACGCTTTTGGCTTCATGAGCTCTGGATGCTGGTCATGAAACATGCGGATTTTTTCTGTGAGATTCCCATCCGTATGCAGTTGATCAGTGACGAAGATATCAATATCTGCGCCAAAGGCGCGGGCTTGTGGGTAGAGCGAAAAACAGTTCGTTGAGCCATTTGGAACTCGACCAAAGAGTTGTGCGCGAAACGCATCTT
>Ga0208958_1003545_pt1 | contig 12032 bp, 10 predicted proteins | sample RifOxyB1_FD_184032 | JGI IMG/M metagenome (GOLD analysis project Ga0208958, IMG submission 184032) | Soil microbial communities from Rifle, Colorado - Rifle Oxygen_injection B1 (SPAdes) | ecosystem: Environmental > Terrestrial > Deep subsurface > Rock core/Sediment | place: Rifle, Colorado...
TCTTTATTTATTCCAATAAGGTCTTCTTTAAAAGAATCTATTTTAATACGCTCTCTAAATACTAATTTAGCCTCAACTGGAAAAGAAAGTATACCAGAATCAAAATCAACTCTAGGAACTCCATATTCAAAATCAAAAGAATATAATTCTTTGGCTAATAATTCTGTTTGTTCTTTTTGAGCAAAAGTCGCAAATAAATCTTTTATATCTGATTTTTTAAAAACAAGTACTTTTAAAATTCCGGTTAAATCAGCTTGAAAAGTATCTGCTTTATCACCCACTTTTAATGAAAATTCTAATTTTTCAAAAGAAAAAACTTTAGCATCATCTAATATTTTAAAACCGTCTGGTAATTTACTAATCAATTCTTCTTCTAAAGATATTTTGGCTAAAGAAATTAAATCAGCCTTAGCTTTATCTAAATCAGCTTGACTAGCTACTTTGGCTTCTCCAATATAACCACCGGTCATAGCATTTTCTGATTGACCATAAAATTTTTCATATTTATCAGTTCCTTTAAAACCAGGAATGGAAAACTTACAAGGACTAATATTATATTGCTCTCCCGGTTGATCAGCTACTACTGCTACCTCAATATAAGAAGGAACTATGGATCCGTTTTGAATTTTTGCACCCGGTACAGTAACAGCCTTAGTAATTCTAAATATTTTTCCTTCTGGAGATAAAAATCTAGTATTAACTATTAAGGTTTGAGGACTAGAACTATATGCATTATAAATTTTTATTTTTCCAGAACTTTTTACAGAAACATCTTTAATGCCAGTAGTTTGAAAAGTTTGATTTACCTGACGAGTTAACTTCATATATTGAGCTGGTATTTTTGAATTAATGGCATCATTTTCACTGATCACTTTAGATGCTAAAACTGAAGATTGTTTATTCCAATTAGTTTTTTTACTAATAATTGTTAAGTCCGCACTAGTTAAAAAATAAAAAGACAAAAAGATTATAATCAAAATACCAATTAAAAATCCAAAAACCACAAATAATTTTTTAGATGCTTTCATGGATATTGTGTCTCTTTTTCTCTTTTTTATTAATTCTCTAGCTGTTATTTCTTCTGTAGGGACAACATCAAAAGAATCAATAATATCATTTTTATAAATTGGCTTGATTTTTTCTTTTGTTTTATTTTTTATAGAATCTATTTCTTCATCTTGCTTGAGCATAACTTTTTTTCTAACAGATTTCTGCGGAGGAGCAATGTCTCTAAAAAAAGCTGCCTTAGATGTTTTTGGTTTAGAAGAAAAAACTTTCTGTTCTAATAAAGGAATACCCGCTTCATTAACCATATTTATTACATCTTCTGAATCGCTTTGTAATAATATTTTTTTACCAGCGGATTTTGCTTCACGTGCTAAAAGTTTTAAATTAATTAATGATTCGGTTAATTTGGAATTATCAGGAATAAAAATAACAATATTTTGATTTTCGGAATTTAAAACTCGCTCAACAACGGTTGAGACATCATCAGTATCTTCAATATATATATTTTCAAATTTTATTTTCTTTTCCAATATTTCAAATATTATCTTATCCACTTAAGTCGACGCCTTAAAATTTTATTTAAATCTGGATTATATGACTCCGGTAAGAATAAATTAGCCAAAAAAATCGCTAAAATAGCATCAAAATCGCTATTTTTCACATGTTTATCAATGTCTACATTTATCTTAGCAAATATTTTGTCGCTTGAATAGTGGCTAACTAATGGTTTTTTCTTAAAAATTGATTTGGTCCAAGTATAAGATTTTAAAGTTTCTGTAATTTTAGGAAAATTAGATATTTCTCCAACAAGCCATATTTCTGAATGTAATTTTTCTCCATCGGTTAATGAATTAAAAAAATTCTTAGCCGTTAAATTAATACCTTCGGCTAATATTTTTAACTCGGAAGCAAAAATTTTTTCAAACCATTTTCTAGCAGAAACACTCATTTCTCCCTGTCTATATTTTTCTCTTATAGATTTAGCGCATTGAAAACTAACCCCTAATTCTTTAGCTATAACCGACGTAAGATTTTTACCCCCCCAATTAAATCTTTCTGAGGTTCTTAAAAATCCCCCCATTAATCCTATTTTCGTCTCCTCTTCATCCAAAAAAATAAAAACTCCTTTTTCGTCTAAGGCAGAAAAAGTTTTATCATAAATTAAATTATCTTCACTGACAATTTTTGTTTCACATTTTAAATTACTGACTATTTTAGACAATTCTTCCCAAAAACCCTTAGCTCCATAACTATTTTCAAAAGTAAAACCCAAACGCCTACCAGAAAAACCTAAAGGATTTAATATCTTTCTTCCTTCTATGGTTGGATCTTTAACAATAGAAGAAATTAGAGCCAAATCCATTTCTGAAACACCGAGAGTACGAGCTACAATAGCCTTTTCTCTATCTTGCAAGCGCCAAGTTAAATTTAAAATTAAATTTTCTAATTCTGATTCTTCAATGGCCATCAAAGGATTGTCACGCAAAATAGAAAAATTAGAAAGAGTGGATTTTAAAAATGGCTTTTCTAAAAATAAAAGAAAATGATTATTCTTTTTGCTGGAATTCAATGCTTCTTTCAATATATTAATAATTTGTTCACAATTAAAATTCTCTCCAAGTGGAGGATGCAAAGTGGCTTGATCTTTTATCTTAATTTTACGAGACAAAAAATTGACTTCCAGTTCCCAAATTTTAACAGATTTTCTTCTGCCCCAAAAAATTAAAACTTTATTCCATTTTTTCGAAAAAATTTTCTCTAAACCAAACATCTTATAAATATTATAACATTTTTTAAAAAACAAAAAAAGCAGCTGTTTTAAAAAACAACTGCTTTACTACTTTACCTTTTTGCCCTACGAGCACATTTTAACGCTTCTAAGGCAGCATTAAGATATTCTTCAGCTTTTTCAAAATCTCCACGATCTAAATAATTCTCCGCTAAGCTTATAAAAGATCTAACCTCTTTCTCATATTGATTCTTAGTCAAACCATTATATTCAGCCATATTTCCTCCTTTTTAAAATATCCTATTATGATTATAAAAATAATTCTAATTTTGTCAAATTATTCTAAAATAGCTTTAATTCTTCTTACACCAGCTGAAACTGCTTCTTCTTTAATAATCTTAAAATATCCTAGTATACCAATATTTTCTACATGAGGGCCGCCACAGATTTCCTTAGAAAAATTACCAATAGAATAAACCTTTACTTTATCACCATATTTTTCTGCAAATAAACCAATAGCACCTGATTTTTTAGCATCTTCCAAGCTCATTTCTTCCATTTTTACATCTAATTTTTCTTGAATTTTTTCATTGATAATATCTTCCACTTGTTTAATTTGTTCCGAAGTCATTTTTTGTCCATAAGAAAAATCAAATCTTAATCTCTCAGCATTTAAATTACTGCCTTTTTGTTCCACCGTTTGTCCTAAAACCTTTCTCAAAACCGCGTGCAAAAGATGAGTAGTAGTGTGATATTTTACTACCATTTCTGAATTATCAGCCATTCCTCCTTTAAACATTCCCGCTGAAGCAGTGCGTGATAATTCCTGATGTTTTTTCATTTCTTGATTAAAACCATCAATAAGCTCTTCGCGCTCCCTTGATGTAAAAACATGACCTTTTAATTTCAATTCTTCAAAAACCATTTCTGGCGGAAATCCAAAAGTCTGATAAAAATCAAATAACCACTCGCTTTCAATGCGTGGCGGTCTATAATCCCACATTTGTTTATTATCCTGTCCTTGAATAAAACCTATATTTTGCAATTCATATGGCTGACCTGGTTTTATTATCTGCGTTTTAAGTTCTTTATTTAATATACTCAATCCTTTTTTTAAGGTCTTCTCAAATTTCTCTTCTTCTCTTACCAATTGTTCTTCAATAAAATCTTTATTTTCTTTTAATTCAAAATAAACGTCTTTGTAGATACTCGTAACTGACTCAACTAATTTATGAGTAAAAGATTCTTTAATCTCTAATAATTTTCCATATCTAACAGCCCGTCTAATCAACCTGCGTAAAACATAACCCCTACTTACATTAGATGGTTCTAATTTCTCTGCTAACATAAAAGTCGCGGCTTTAATATGGTCAGCAATAATTCTAAATTCTTTTTGATAATCTTTATATTTTTTACCTGACAATTCTTCTATTTTCTCAATAATCGGCACAAATAATTCTGTTTCGTAAACATCTTTTTTGTTATTCAAAATAGCTAAGGTTCTTTCTAAGCCCATGCCAGTATCAACATTTTTTTGTTTTAATAAGTATAATTTCCCATCATCCTTTTTATCCGTTTCCATAAAAACATCATTCCAAATCTCCATCCAATTATCATTTCCTAATTTAAATTTTTCTGGTTTCCCTCCTTTTACCCAATAAAACATTTCAGTATCTGGGCCACATGGTCCCCCAGCCTCTAGCCCCCACCAATTCTCATCTCTACCATAATCAATCTTTAAACTAAAATCTAAATTTTCTTTTTTAAATATACCTTTCCATACATCCTCTGATTCAACATCAACACCAACTCCATGTTGATTGCCTCCGAAAACAGAGACGGCTATTTTATTTTTATCCAAATTGAGCCATTTTTTATCAGTTAAAAACTCCCAACTCCATTCAATAGCTTCTTTCTTAAAATAATCTCCGAGTGACCAATTTCCTAACATTTCAAAAAATGTTAAATGAGAATCGTCTCCCACCTCTTCTATATCTCTTGTTCTTATGCATTTTTGCACATTTACTAATCTTTTTCCTGATGGATGCAGTTCTCCCATTAAAAAAGGAATTAAAGGATGCATACCCGCTGGAACAAAATGAACAGTTGGATCATTTTCCGGAATCAAAGGAGCTGAAGGAATTCTTTTATGTCCTTTGGCTTCAAAAAATGATAAATATTTTTCTCGTAATTCCTGATGCGTCATATTTTCAATATATCACAAAAAAATGAGTAAAAAAAGCCCGCCTAAAAGCGAATTTTTCCCGCCGCAGCGGGATCCCGCCTTCAAATAATTAAATAAATAAGTGGCGGGACAACTTTTTATTTTAAACTTTTAACTACCTGTATACCAACTTAGCTGACCCTCCACCAACTAAAATAACACTATCCAAACTAATTTCATTAATCGGTTTAATCCAGCCCAATTCTGGAAAAATTACTAACCAACTGTGCCCATCTTTATTATAATTATTCCCAATTGCCTCTACGGCCATTAATTGATTAGTATTAGTAGTAAAACCTATTTCTATATTTCCAATTGCTCCTACGGTCATAAGTACATCATATAAAGTTAATCCAGTATTTGGTACTTCTCCCTCAAAAGCACGTTTAGTGCCATCTCCAAAATCAACCAATACTTTAGCTGTTTCCATTTTCTTTTTTGTTTCCCTTGCATTTTCTATTATTCTTTTACTAACAGCCAAAAGATAAAAATCAAAAACAATAGTAATAATAAATATTGCTAAAAATAAAGCCAAAATTATTCTAAATACACTCTGTGTTGTTGAATTATATTCCATTTTTTAATTTTAATTAGGAAATAGCGACAAATAAAAATTAACTATTGTCTCTCCAAAAATAATAACACTTAAAACTCCTAATGATAAAAATGGTCCGAATGGTACAGCTCCTTTTAATTTTTTCTTTCCAGAGCTTATTAAATAAACACCAACAACGGAACCAATCACAAAGGCAAGCATAACAGCTACAACTCCACTTATCGGACCCAACATCAACCCAATCAAAAAAGCCAACTTTACGTCTCCAAAACCAATAGCTTTCCCTCCTGTAATAGCAAAAATAAAAAATAAAAAAGCAGATAAAATCACAGCACCAATAAGATAATAAAAAATAGGATTTATAGAAAGGATAAATGGGTCGGCAAAAGCTCCAAGAAAATTAACACTATATTTAGGAAAATTTAATTGTGGAAATTTATCCAAAATAAAAAAACCGACACTAGCCAAAAACGCAACTATAACTCCCAAAAAAGTAATCTTATCCGGAATAATATAATGACGTAAATCAATAATAGAAGCAGCAATTAAAATAGCGGCAAAAAAGAACCATAATAAAACTAAAAGTGGCGCCCAAAAATAGATATCTGGTCTAGAAAATAAATAATAATTCAAAAAATTAAGGTTCAATACTTTATAAGCTAAAAGGATAAAAGTTGTTGATGTTAAAAGTTCCACTATCGGATACTGCCAAGAAATTTTTTGATGACAAGTGCGACATTTCCCTCTTAGAAAAATAAAACTAAAAATAGGAATTAATTCAAACCAAGTTAATTGCCTATGACAATGCGGGCAATAAGAACGACCGTGAAAAGCGCTTTTAAACTTATTGGGCTCATCTGGGCTAAAACGCAAAGTAAGAACATTAATAAAACTGCCAACAATTAATCCAAATAAACCGGAAAAAATAAGAAATAAATAAAACATAAAGCGCTAATTTAATTTTTTAAAACTGGACACAATAAACTGTATCGGCATTAGCATCACCACAATCTATACCAAAAATAGTTCCATCTAAATCATTCTTCAAGCTTTGACTAGAGCTATCTTCTAAAATTACAGCTATCACATAACTTTGTGGGTTACTTCCATCATCAGGATCGCTAGCATAAGCATAAGAATGTTCCTCACCTAATGGATCTTGGGAAATTTGAGTAATGCCAATCCCCGCCCCAGTAATAGCAGCGGTCATAGTGTTCCAACTATCTAAAGCGCTAGTATATGATACTACTGGATATTTAGTTTCTTTAGCATAATAAATCTCTAAACCATTTTGCGCTTGTTTTACATCAGAAATACGGCGCGCATCACGACCACGACTTCTAAAAGAACTTAAACCAACTAAAATCATAGAAGCTAATAAACCAATAATAGCTACCACAATCAATAATTCTAACAACGTAAAACCTCTATTATATTTTTTTGCTTTTATCATAATATTTTTTTAATAAATAATTTTTCGACAAATTAATTTTAAACTTTAAACTTTGAACTTTGAACTTTGAACTTTTCCTAGAATACCTGCGCTAAATTATAAATCGGAATCAAAACCGCAGCTATAAATAATCCAATAAAAACACCCAAGAAAACTATTAAAATTGGCTGAATTAATTCTACTGCGCTATTAATAGCATTTTGCACCTCATCATTATAAAAAGAAGATACTTTATCTAATAATTCATCTAACTTACCAGAATTTTCTCCAATAACAATCATCTGCGTTACCATGGGTGGAAAATATTCTGGATAACGAGTAAAGGTTCCGGAAATTGTTCCTCCCTTTCTAATATCATCAGCTGTTTCATTTAAAATTCTTTGATATAAGGTATTACTTACTACTCTTCCAGAAATTTCCAAGGAATTAGCAATCGGAAGACCTCCACGCATTAAAACATTAGTAGAAGTAGCTAGCCTAGTAATGGCGATTTTTTTACTCAAACCACCAATAACTGGAATACTTAAAACAATTTCATCCCAAACTTGTTTTCCTTCTTCGCCTCTAAAATACTTAACAGCAAAAGCAATAATAACACCAAAAATAATTAAAATCGCCCATCCCCAAGAAGATAAAAATCCTCCGGCTCCCATAAGAATTCTGGTTAAAAGTGGTAATTGCACATTAACTTCATCAAAAATTGATTTTAATTGCGGAATAACTACTGTTACTACCACCGCTAAAACAACCACAAAAATCACAATGACAAATATCGGATAAATCATGGCGTTCCTGATTTTATCTTTTAATTTCATTTCTCTTTCCAAATAATCAGCTAAAAAGAGCAATGTTTGTTCTAATCTTCCAGATACTTCAGCAGAACGAACCATATTAACGAAGAAATCAGAGAAAACATTAGGGTGTTTAGATAAGGCTTGAGATAAATATAAGCCTCCTTCTACATCAGTAGAAATATCAAAAATTGCATCTTTTAAAACTGGTTTAGTAACCTGTTTATGAAGAGTTCTTAAGGCATCGGAAATCGCCACTTCCGCTGAAATCAAAGTGCTTAATTGTCTTGTAAAAAGCATTAAATCTTTAACATTAACTCTTTGGAAAAAACCAAATATTTGTTCAGGAAGTTTTTTCTTTTCAGTTGTTTCTAAAGATAAAATATAAAGCTTATTTTCTTGTAAAATACGAATAGCCAAATCACGGCTAGCCGCTTCTACTAAGCCCGCTTGTACTTCTCCTAATTCATTTCTCGCTGTATATCTAAACTTTGCCATAATTGTAATGAGGGAGAAAAATTAAAATAAATATTTTAATTTTTCGACCGAATGAAATTATATACTTTTAATATAATTGTTGAAATTTTCAAGCTCATATTGCAGTGAAGAAAATTTCACTACAATTATGAGCACCCCGCACCTTTTCTAACGATAATCTTTATTTTATTTATACCTAAGCCATTAAGCGGCTTCGCTCTACAATCTTTAATATAATATTACGTATCATTGGAAAAGGTGCGGAGTAAAGGTTTTGTTCCCCGCCTATGGCAGGACAAAACCCTTTATTTATCTTGATAATAACGTCGCTAACTCTGCTGGATTTAATGAATGAAGTTGTGCATTTTCTAATGAAATCTCTCCTTGTTTTACTAAATTAGCCAAACAACGATTTAGAGACATCATTCTCTCTTGAATACTAGTTTCAATCACTAAGTCAATTTGATAAACCTTATCTTCGCGAATCAAATTTCTAATAGCAGAATTGGTAATCATTATTTCATAAGCTGGAATACGACCACCAGACAACCTCGGAATTAATCTTTGTGAGACAATACCTACTAAAGTAGAAGCTAATTGAGAACGAATTTGACCTTGTTGAGCAGCTGGAAAACTATCAATAATACGATCAACGGTTTGAGCAGCAGAATTAGTATGTAAAGTAGAAAAGACTAAATGTCCTGTTTCTGCGGCTGTAATAGCTGTTTGAATAGTTTCTGCATCGCGCATCTCTCCAATCATAACTACATCGGGGTCTTGACGTAAAATAGAACGTAAAGCACGATTAAAACTTGGAGTATCACTTAAAACCTCACGTTGGTCAATAATACATCTATCTTGAGTAAAAACATATTCCATTGGGTCTTCAATAGTAATAATATGTTCTGTTCTTTTATGATTAATTTCATCAATTAAAGCAGCTAGAGTAGTTGATTTACCTTGACCAGCCGGACCCACTACTAAAATAAATCCTTGTGAAGTTTTTATAAAATCATGCAAAACCGGAGGCATGTTTAATTCTTCTATAGTTTTTATTTTGGAAGAAATCAAACGCAAGGCTGCGGCTACATTTCCTTTTTGGAAATAAACATTAACACGAAATCTCGCCATTTCAGATAAAGAATAAGAAAAATCTATTTCTTTTTCTTCAAAAAATTGCTTTTGTCTATCTTGAGGAATTAAAGCCATGGCCAAACCCTCTGCTATCTCTTTAGTAAAAACTTCTTCTTTATTTAAAGTAGTTAAACGCCCGTCAATTCTTAAGGTTGGTCGACGACCAACGGCAAAATGCAAATCTGAAGCATTTTCCTTTGCCGCTAAATTTAATAATTCTTCTAATTTTGCTTTATAGTCCATAACTTATAAATTCCAAATCCCAAGATACAATAATCAAAATCTATAATTTATTTATTTTTTGATTATTAATTATTGGTTATTGGTTATTATTACTTGATTGTTATTACATTGTTTCTTTTAAAATCTCGTCTAAAGAAACTAATCCTTGCACGGCTTTGATAATTCCATCTTGTCTCAACGAAATCATCCCTTGTTTTTTGGCAGCTACTGATAAAGAACTTTCTGACGGATCTTTTAATATTGCTTCTTGCATTTCTGGAGTCATTCTTAACATTTCATAAATACCGATTCTCCCTTTAATGCCCTTATAATTACAAGCTTCACAACCCTGTGGTAAATAAACTTCATAGGGCTTTTTAATATTATACTTTTCTTTTATATTAGAAGGCAAGAGAGCCATTTCTTTTTCTACAGCCTCCAATAAACTCCCGGAAAGTATTGTTTTCTTTTTACACTTTTCACACAAACGACCCACTAATCTTTGTGCCATCATTAAAACCAAAGAAGCAGGTAATAAAAATGATTCTACTTTCATATCCATTAAACGAGGGATAACGCCAATAGCATTATTAGTATGTAAAGTTGAAAGTACTATATGACCAGTCAAAGCCGCATGCACTGCCAAGGCTGCTGTTTCATTATCACGAATTTCACCTACCATAATTACATCCGGGTCTTGTCTCACAATTTGTCTTAATCCAGAAGCAAAATCATAACCGATTTCTGGTTTAACTTGTGATTGATTAACTCCTTCTACAAAATATTCTACTGGATCTTCTAAGCTTACAATATTAATCCCTTCATTATTCATCTTACCCAATACAGCATAAAGAGTTGTAGTTTTACCAGAACCAGTTGGACCAGTAACTAAAACCATACCAAAAGGACGATCTATAGCTTCACTTAAAATCTCTAAATGATAATCATTAACACCCAAATCAGTAATACTTCTTAAGCCAGCAGTTGGGTCTAAAACACGAATTGCTACTTTTTCTCCTAAAGCAGTGGGAAAAGTAGAGACACGATAATCAATTTCTTTATTATCTATAACTGTTCTAAATCTTCCATCTTGAGGTACGCGATTTTCATCAATTTTTAAATCAGAAAGAATTTTAATACGAGAAATCACTGGCGGATGTAAATCTAAAGGCAAATCTAAAACCGACTTTAACTCGCCATCAACACGAAAACGAACTTTTAATTTAGTTCTCTGCGGCTCTATATGAACATCAGAAGCGCGACCATTAACTGCTTGCTGTAAAATAGTAGAAACTAATTTTATTACTGGGGCCTCTTCTGCTACTGCCCCACTAGCCTCATCAATCCTTACAATTTTTTGTTGAGATGATGAATATCCACTTTTATTTTGTTTTTTAAATACGCTTAAAACATCGGAAACCTCTTTTACTCTCTCTTCAAAGCTACGATATCCTTGCCATAAATTATTTAAATCACTGAGCGTTACTAAATAAACACCAATATTTATTTTTTTCTGTTTTGCTACCATTCTTAAAGCTTCTTGAGCGCGAACGTCATCAGGGTTTAACATTCCAACTAAAAGAGTTTCTCCTTCTTTGCCAAAGCTTATAATTTTATTAGCTTTCGCAAATTCTTCTGGAATAAAATTCAAAATTTCTGGCAATATTTTTTCGTCTTTTTTAAAAATTTTGAGAGGTATTTTATGATATTCACTCTTCGCTTTTCCAATTTCTTCTTCTGAAATAGTTTTTTTATCTGTTAAAATATTTTCCGCTGGCCGTCCTAAGCTTTCTGACTCTCTTAAAACACTCTCGGCAATAGCTGGAGTGATTTTCCCATTTTTAATTAAGATATCTAAAAGAATTTTATTTGGAATCATGCCAATGTTGTTTAAATTTACCAAGCTCGCTCAATGAAGTATCTATTCTATCTTTAAAAATTTAGTCCGTTTTTGAATGGTTAAAATTTAAACACAACATTGAGCAACTACTTTAAATAAATAAATTATTAAAACGGAATAAAGGGATTAGGTCTACCAGAAATTCCTTGGACTTCAACTGGTTCAGCGTAAACTTGTAGACTTCTATAGACAGAATTATTTAATATAGTAGTTGGGTCAAGTTTCAAATTAACAATTCCGCCAGTCACATCTTGCTGTAAATTTTTTGGAACCAAAGAATTATCATTACTAGAACCAAATAAACCACTCAAACCAGATTGACTGAAAAATATAAAATAAATAGCAATAATCGCAATAATTAAAATTATGATTATAACATATAAAGCAATGCTCTTTTTTGGTTTTTCTTCTGTATATTCCATAATATTTGAATATTGAACGTAAAATGTAGTAAGTGGTTTTTTATTAAATTTATTCTTTATTCCACTTTCTACCTACTACTTTCTATTTTATTGATAATAAACATTTAAAGATACTT
>Ga0208958_1003546_pt1 | contig 12026 bp, 8 predicted proteins | sample RifOxyB1_FD_184032 | JGI IMG/M metagenome (GOLD analysis project Ga0208958, IMG submission 184032) | Soil microbial communities from Rifle, Colorado - Rifle Oxygen_injection B1 (SPAdes) | ecosystem: Environmental > Terrestrial > Deep subsurface > Rock core/Sediment | place: Rifle, Colorado...
GCAGGCCCGTCTCGATGCCGGTGAATCCGCGGGCGGTGCCGTACTCCGGGTCGTCTTTCGCGGCGAGGTCCACTTCAACCAGCGGCTGCAGGATCAGGCGGTTGGTGATGCGCAGCGTGTACTCGGCCTCGACGTTGGCGGCGACCTGTCCTCCTTCACCGACGTAGGCGGTCGCCGAGACTTCGAAGCGGTAGGGCGCCATGCCCTGCACGCCGAACGCGGCCCAACTGCGTGCGTCGCCAGGCTTGAAGTCGTGCTTCACGCCGGCCACCACGTCCCACCAGGGCGACACGCTGTGGCCGTACAGCACTTCCAGATCGGCGCTTTCGGTGTGGCCGCCGACGCGCTCGCCCTCGCTGCGCAGCCACAGGCGGTCGGTATCGGTGCCGAACCACGCCACGCCTTCCCAGGCCTGGCCGGTGCCTTCGTCGGCGTCCCAGGCTTCGAGCCGGTTGAAGGTCACCTTGCTGTTGAACGCGGGGGCGTGTTGCATGGCATGGTGGTCGATGACGGGGAAGGCCGCCGCCAGGTCTTCCGCCGTGACGGCCGGGACCGGTTCGCGCGGCGCAGTGGATGCCGCCACAGGCTCGGCCTTGGACATGGCGGCATGATCGTGATGTGCAGGGGCTTCCGGATTCGGCGCATCCTGCGTCTGCGTTGCATGCGCCGAATGGTCGTGATGCTGCGCGTTGGCGGGCGCAGCGACACCCAGCATGACGGCAACGACCGAGGCGAGCCGGAGCGGGGCGGGGGAGAAGGTGTTCATGCCTCGATCCTCACTTCCCGCATCATCCCGGCTTCCATGTGGTACAGCAGGTGGCAGTGGAAGGCCCAGCGCCCCAGCGCGTCGGCGCGCACGCGGTAGCTGCGGCGCGTGCCGGGCGGCATGTCGATGGTGTGCTTGCGCAGATGGAAGCCGCCGTCCGCGTCCTCCAGGTCGCTCCACACGCCATGCAGGTGGATGGGGTGCTGCATCATGGTGTCGTTGACCAGCACGATGCGCATGCGTTCGCCGTACTTCAGCTTCAGCGGTTCGGCGCTGGCGAAGGGGATGCCGTCGAACGACCAGGCGAACTTCTCCATGTGCCCGGTCAGGTGCAGCTCCACGGTGCGCCCCGGCTCGCGTCCGTCCGGATCGTCGAACAGGCTGCGCATGGCGCCGTAGGTCAGCACCTGGCGACCGTTGTCGCGCAGGCCGATGCCGGGGTCGTCGAGTTTCGGTTCGCTGGCCGACGACTGCATGTCCACCAGCGGGTTGCCGGTCTCGCTGGCGGGATGGTCCGCTGCGCCGGATGTGGCGCCGTGCGCGCTGTGGTCCATGGCGCCCATGTTCGCGCCGCAGCCGCCTTCGCCCATCATGGCGCCGCAGCCGCCTTCCATGCCCTTGTGTGCGCCATGGCCGCCCATGTCGTGGCCCATGTCGGCCATGGTCAGCAGCGGGCGCGGATCGCGCGGCGGGACCGGCGCTTGCAGTCCGTCGCGCACGGTCAGCGTGCCGCGTGCGTACCCGGTGCGTCCCATGTCCTGCGCGAAGATCGTGAAGGCCTCCTGGCCCGTGGGTTCGACGATCACGTCGAAGGTTTCGGCCACCGCGATGCGGAACTCGTCCACGCTGACCGGATGGATGTACTGCCCGTCGGCAGCCACGACGGTCATCTTCAGTCCCGGGATGCGCACGTCGAAGTAGGTCATCGCACTGCCGTTGATGAAGCGCAGCAGCACCTTTTCGCCCGGCTTGAACAGCCCCGTCCAGTTGCCGTCCGGCGAGGCGCCGTTCACCAGGTAGGTGTAGGTGTGGGCATTGATGTCGGAGATGTCGGTGGGCGTCATCCGCATGCGCCCCCACATGCCGCGATCGTCGAGGGTCTCCTTCAGCCCGTCGCGTCGCGCGTCGCGCACGAGATCCAACAGCGTGCGCTGATAGTAGTTGTCGTGTTCCGGCATCTTCTTCATGCGCCGGTACAGCGCCGCCGGATCCAGGTCGGTCCAGTCCGACAGCAGCACCACGTGCTCGCGGTCATGGTGGTACGGCGGCGGGTCGCGCGGGTCCACGATCAGGGCGCCGTACAGGCCGGCCTGTTCCTGGAACAGCGAATGGCTGTGGTACCAGTAGGTGCCCGACTGCTTCAGCTGGAACCGGTACTGGAAGGTTTCGCCCGGGCCGATGCCGTTGAAGCTCAGGCCCGGCACGCCATCCATGTTCGACGGCAACAGGATGCCGTGCCAATGGATGGAGGTCATGTCGCGCAGGCGGTTGCTGACGCGCACGGTGACCGTGTCGCCTTCGCGCCAGCGCAGCGTGGGCGCCGGCAGACTGTCGTTGACGGTGATCGCGGGCCGGCGGCGGCCGGTGATGTCGACCGGCATCGCACCGATGCTGAGGGCGAACGTGGTGCCGGCCATCTGCGCGGCGCCGCCGCGGCGCGCAGGCGTGCCGGCGGAAGCGGGCAAGCGCGCCAGTCCCAGGCCGAGCGCGGCGCCGCCGCTGGCCAGTCCGGTGACGAACTGGCGGCGAGTGGGACGGAACGCGCCCAGGCGTCCCGCGGTGGGTTGATCGTGTTTCATGCAAACGCATCCTGTCGGTCAGGACGCACGGTCGCCCGCGCGGCGGGCGCCGTCCGTCGTGTGATGGAACCGGCGCGCCGTTGCGCATCCGGTCTGCGGCATCAGGCCGCCAGGATGGGAGGTCGGTGCCGGTGCGAAAGACGCGCCGAGGCGTGGGCCGTGGCGAGGTAGGCCGGTGCCTCCGCCTGCAGATACCCGGGCGCAGGCAACGGCGCCGGCCATGCCAGGGCGGGTGCGTGCTGGGCGCAGAAGCCGTCGCAGCTGCCGGCCTTGCAGCAATCCGGCAGGCCCGCATCGCCGTCGGGGTGGCCGGCGGGCTGGGGGCCTGCTTCGTCCACCAGCATGGCCATGTCCATGCCTTCGTGGCACGGTGGCGCGTCGTCGTGCGCCTGTTCCATCGCCGCCATGCCCCCCATCGCCATGCGCGTGGCGGCATGCGCGTACGCCGTGCCATTGAGCAGCAGCACAAGGCAGAGCAGGGCACGAAGCAGGGGGACGAACCGGGACATGACGGGATGATACGCCATGACCCGCGAGCGTGCGTTTACGCAGGGTGAGTCGCGCCGCGCCCCGCACCAGGCGGTGCCCGGACCGGGCGACGACACGTTATCCTTGGCGCGTACTTCAGGCATCGGGCGGCGTGGTATTCGCATGGCAGGCACGGCAATGATGGGCAGGGTGCCGACAGGCGATCACACGGAGTCGTCCCAGGATGCCCCGGTGTCCACCCGCATCATCGTGGCGGATGTCGGCGGTACCTATGCACGGCTCGGCTGGATCGACGCCGACGGCGGCAACGGGATCCAGGACTACCGCCGCTACGCCTGCGCCGAGCACCCGGACCTGGCCTCGATCCTGCGGGATTACGCCGCCGGTGCGCCCTGCCTGGGCGCGGTGGTGGCCATCGCCGGTGTGCTGGAAGGCGACCGGCTGATCAACTCCAACCTGCCGTGGCCCGTGTCGGTGGAACAGACGCGCGCGGGCGCGGGGCTGGCGTGGGTGCAGCTGATCAACGATTTCGAAGCCGTGGCCAACGCCGTGCCCACGCTGTCGCCCGATACGCTGTCGCCGCTGACGCCGACGGCCGTATCGGGCGCATCGTCACCGGCGCTGGTGATCGGTCCGGGCACCGGGCTGGGTGCCGCGGTCTGGATCGAAGGCCAGCCGCCGCGGGTATTGCCGACGGAAGTCGGCCAGGCGTCGCTGGCGGCCGGCAACGCGCTGGAACTGGACATCGTGCGCCTGCTGTTGAGGAATCGCCCTTACCTGCACAACGAGCACGTCCTGTCCGGGCCGGGCCTGATGAACCTGTACCGCTGTCTTTGCGAACTGCGCGGCGCCACGCCCGTGCATGCGGATGCCGGTGCGCTGGTGGCCGCGGCGGCAGCGGACGCGCTGGCCCGGGAAACACTGGAAACCTTCTGCGGCTGGCTGGGCAGCGTGGTCGGCGACCTGGCCATCATCTTCGGCGCACGCGTGGTCTACCTGGCCGGCGGCGTGACGGCGCATATCCCGCAGTTCCTGCACGACGGTCACTTCCTGCAGCGCTATCTCAACAAGGGCGTGATGACCGAGCAGCTTGAACGCGTCCCCGTGTGGCGGGTGGAACACGGACAACTGGGGCTGCTGGGGGCGGTGGCCTGGTATCGGCAGAACCGCAGGGACCAGGTGTGAGGTTCCAAGAGGTTGTCCCCCTCTGGCCGGAGGGCGAAGCTGATGTCGCCAAACACACAGCCTGCAGGATCGCAGCAGCCGGCCGCATTCGAGTCCACGGGCGACCGGGCCCCAGCGCAGGGCGCAGATCGAGGCGCTGCGTCGGCAACGGCGGACAGGAAGGCTGATTGCCCGGGAGCGGGAGCATCTGCAGCCCTCGTATCGCGCGTGCTGCGCCAAGCCGGCCTGAGCCGCTGGCGGGAATTGGAGCCGCAGGCACCGGCGCTGCTTGCGAGCGTTCCACGCCGGGCGAGCTGATCCACGTCGATACCCAGACGCTGGGCCGGATCGAGCGACCCGGCCATCGGGTAACGGGCAATCGCCGGGACCGGATGCGCGGCATCGGCTGGGAGTTCGCCCATGTCGCCATCGACGACCATTCGCGGGTGTCGCGGGTGGCCATGGCCGCGGACGAGTGCAAGGAGAGCGCCATGGCGCTCCTGGAGCAGAGGGGGGAGCACTATCGGGTCTGCGGCGTCAGCGTACAGCGGGTCATGACCGACAATGGCTCGGCCTACCCGTCTCGCGCGTTCGCGGCGGCCTGCCGGCGCCTGTGCGTGTGCCACTGCGCACCCGGCCATGCACCCCGCAGACCCACGGCAAGGCCGAGCGCTTCATCCAGGCCTGCCTGCGCGAATGGGCCTACGCCATTACGTACGCCTCGTCAGCTCAGCGCCGCGATGCCCCGCAGGACGGGTTGCATCACTACAACTGCCACCGGCCACACAGCGCCCCTGCTGGCCGCCCGCCCATCGGTCGACTGCCGCTTGGGCAAAACAACCGATTGAAACTCCACAGCTAGCGGCTGGATGGGATGGAGCGGCCGACCGGCGGCGCGTGCCATCCAACATCTTCGCAACGTCCGCTTCGCATGCTGTTGATTGGCCCGCGCGCAAACTCCGTTACTTGGATCACAACATGAGGAGTCGAAATGAAAGTCGGCGAGATGATGAGCGGCAACGTGCGCCTGGTCGCGCCCGACGACACCCTGGCGCATGCCGCCAGGGTGATGGCGGAACAGGACGTGGGAAGCCTGCCGGTCGGCGAAGACGACCGGCTGGTGGGAATCCTGACCGATCGCGACATCGCGGTCCGCGCGGTGGCGCAGGGATTGGGCGCCGACGCCAGGGTCAGGCAGGTGATGTCCGGCGAAGTCAAATACTGCTACGACGACGATGACGTGGAGGACGTCGCCCTGAACATGGCCGACCTGGAACTGCGTCGCATGCCCGTGGTCAACCGCGACAAGCGCCTGGTGGGCATCGTATCGTTGGGAAACTTCGCCCAATGCGGGGCCCCGCGCGCTTCGCAGGAACTGCTTGAAGGTGTTGCCGCGCGCCACTAGTGCGGGCGCGTTGACATCGTGTTCGCGTGGCCTGCGCTATAACGCCACCATGCCCGGCCTGCTTGAGCGTCGTGCCCTGTGGGCCGTGGCATCCCCTTTCCCGTCAGGTGTCCTCGGCCCCCATGGACTGGAAGGTTGAAACAGCCGCGCAGCTCGCCCCGCGCGGCTCGGACCGCCTGCTCTGGGGAGACCTCGCCAACGGCTACCGCCTGGCGGAGGAGGCGTTCGCTCCGGTCGCGCGTTCATGGCGCGACACGTGGGTCACCCTGGCGGGGCATGGATGGCTGATGGCGGCGATGGCGCTCGCCTTGGCGTGCGGCGTCATCGCAGTACGCGCATGGGCGCTGCCCGCGTGGGAGCGCCACCTCGAGAACGCATGGCGTGGACACCCCTTGGCCTTGTCGCTGCCGGCTTCGGCGGGCGTGCTGGTGCAGGGAGCGCTGGCGTGGCTGGCGGCGTCGCTGTTCCTCCAGGCCCTCGTGTGGACGGCTCCGCTGCCGCTGCCGCTGCGCGGCACGGCCCGAGCCCTGGTGGCCGTCGTTACGCTGGCGGCCGTCGTCATCGCGACCGGTCGAGGGATCGCGCGCTTGACGGTGGGACCGCAGGGCGGGCGTGCGGGCATGGCCGCCGCGCCCCTCGTCCTTGCGGTATCGCTGCTGCTGGTGGCGCTGCTGGACCGCAACCTGGCCCTCATGGCGGACCCTCCCGCAGCCGCCGTCGGCCTGGTCCACGCAGCGACCGCCTGTGCGATGGGCGTGGCGATCGCGTTCGTACTGTCCCGTGCTTCCGGCATCGTGCGGCGCGCGGCTTTGCAGACGCCGGGTCGCCGCCGTCTGGCGCACGCGGCGTCCGGCGGCGTGATGCTGGGCTGGCTGCTGCTGCTCGTGGTGGTCGCCAGCCTGGTGGCCGGCTACATGGCATGGGCCGCCTTCCTGACCAAGCAGATCGTGTGGACGCTGCTGGTGCTGGGGTGGACGTTGCTGGCCTGGCGTACCGTCCACGATGCCGCCGACTTCCTCGCCAGCCGCCGCCAAGCGCTGCTGCGTGCATCGCGCAGGACGGGCGTGGGCACGCGGCGCCTGCAGCAGGCCATCGTGCTGGTGAGCGGTGCGGCGATGCTGGGCCTGGCCTGCGTGGCCATGATGCTCATCAGCGCGCCTTACGGGCTGGGTCCTTCCGACCTGCTGGGCCGCATGTTCGACGCCGGCGGACACCTGCGCATCGGCAACCTGAGCTTCAGCCCCATGCAGGTGCTGCGCGCCATGGTGGTATTGGCGTTGGCGGTCGGGGCCTCACGCATGCTGGCGCAGTGGCTTTGCCGTCGCCTGCTGCCGACGACACGCCTGGATGCGGGCGTGCGGGCGTCCCTGACCACCCTGGCGCGCTATGCGGGCGTCGTGGTCGGCATCGGCATGGCGCTGGCGGCACTGGGCGTGGAAGCCAATCGCATCACGTGGGTGGTGAGTGCGCTGACGGTAGGCATCGGATTCGGGCTGCAGGCCATCGTGCAGAACTTCATCTCCGGGCTGATCCTGCTGGTGGAGCGTCCGGTGAAGGTGGGCGACTGGGTGGTGGTGGGCGACGCGGAAGGCGATGTCCGCCGCATCAACGTCCGCGCCACCGAGATTTCGCTGGCCGACCGCACCACCGTGCTGGTACCGAACTCCGAGCTGATCACCAAGGTCGTCCGCAACCGCACGTTCACTGCCGGCGATGGCCTGGTGAAGGTGGTCCTGCCGGTGCCGGCGGTGGCGGACGTCGCCCAGGTCGTCGGCCTGGTGCGGGCGGTCGTTGGCGAACACGGCGAGATCAAGCCGTCTCCCGCGCCCCAGGTCCAGGTGGAGGAGGTGAGGGACAACAAGCTGTGGATCGGCGTGTCCGCCTACGTGGAGGGCCCTCGCCAGGTGACCCGCATCCGCGCGGCCCTGCTCCTGGCCCTCGTGCAGCGCCTGCAGGCCGCCGGCATCGCGCTGGTCTGAGCCGCGTCCTCAGCCGCGGACCTGCAGGGACACGCGGCCATCCGGATCGCCTTCGATGAAGGCGGCCACGCGGCTGCCGGTGCTGCGGAAGGCCAGGTCGATGCGCTGGTCGCCCACGGCGAGATCGTGGATGGTGACATCCTGGATGCCGAACGGCAGTTCCGCGCGATGCACGTGGATGCTCCTTCCGTCGCCGTCCACCTCGATGCCCAGGCACGCCTGCAGCAGCATGAACGCCGAGCCCGCCGCCCACGCCTGCGGCAGGCAGGCCACGGGATAGGCGACCGGCGGCGCCCCCTGCGTACGCGCGAAGCCGCAGAACAGCTCCGGCATGCGCATGTCGAAGTGCACCGCGGCCTCGAACGCGCCGCGCAGCAGCCGTGTGGCGGCGCCGCGCACGCCCGTGCTGGCCAGCCCGCTGGCGCACAGGGCGGAATCGTGCGGCCAGACCGAGCCGTTGTGGTAGGAAATGGGGTTGAAGCGCGCCTCGCCCCTGGCAACGGTGCGGATGCCCCACCCGGTGAAGAACGCCGGCGACATCAGCTGCTCGGCCACCGCCAGCGCACGTGCCGGCTCGGCCACGCCGAACTGCAGCAGGTGGCCTGCGTTGCTGGTCCTGACCGCGCACAGCTCGCCTTCTCCATCCAGGGCCAGGCCGTAGTAGGCGGCACTCTCCATCCAGAAGCGGCGCTCGATGATGGTGCGCAGTTCCTGCGCGCGGCGTGCCCAGTGCGTGGCCGCGGGCGGGTCCCAGCGTTGGCCTAGCTCGGCCATGGTGCGCAGGGCGGCGTAGGCATACCCCTGGACCTCGACCAGCGCAATCGGCCCTTCCGCCAATCGGCCGTCGGCATGGAATACCGAGTCGCCGCTGTCCTTCCAGCCCTGGTTGGCCAGGCCGCGGTCGCTGGCGCGTGCATAGACCAGCAGGCCGTTGGGATCGGCATCGCAGACCCGTTCGATCCACTGCACGGCGGCCAGCAGCGCCGGCCACAGCGACTGCACGGTCTCGAGGTCGGCCGTCCGCTTCAGGTACGCCCCGGCCAGGGCGATGAACAGCGGCGTGGTGTCCACGCCACCGTAGTAAAGCCCGAAGGGCAGCTCCTTCATGGCCGACATTTCGCCGCGCCGGGTCTCGTGCATGATCTTGCCGGGGGCGGCGTCCAGGAACGGCGACTCCTCCTTGGCCTGGTGCCTGGCCAGGAAGGTGAGCACGCCCTTGGCCAGCCCCGGGTCCAGCCACAGCGTCTGCATGGCGGTGATCACGGCATCGCGGCCGAAAGGCGTGGAGAACCACGGAATGCCCGCATAAGGGTAGGGACCGGTCTCCAGTTCGCTGGTCAGCAGCGCCAGGTCCGAGCGCGAGCGGCGCATCCACTGGTCGAACAGCGGCCCGCTGCTGGACACGCGTGCGCCACGCCGTTGCCGCCGTCGCATGTTCCGCCGGGCATGCGATGCCTCGTCGCGATAGCGCTGCCGGGATGGCGTGGCTTCCTGCAGGACGCCGATCTCGGCATACAACTCCTCAGAGCCTCCCGGCGGCAACGTGAGCAGGAACTCGACGCAACCCGGGACAGGCTGCGCAGGCGGGCGCGAGAACAACACCGATGACGACCTGGCCACGCCATCCAGCCCCTCGTAACGGAACGCATAACCCCACTCGCTGCTCTCCGGCCCCAGCAGGCGCCCACGCGCCGGCCGCCGGCTGCCGCGCACCTCGAACATGTCGACGAAGTCGGCGTCCAGCCGGAAGCGGAGGGGCAGCCGGGTCGTCCGGTCGCCGTAGTTCATGCAGGTGAGGCGCTCGTACATGCGCTCGCGGCACAGGAAGCGGCTGCGGGTGATGTGGATCAGCCCTTCCGGAGCGCCCATCTCGTCCATCGCCGACAGGGCGCGGTTGGTCAGATGGGCGACGAACAGCACGTTGTCCTGGGTGACCGCGGAACTGAGCAAAGCCGGTTGCTGCTCGCCCAGGAGGAACTCGTAGCGGGACACGATGCGGGTGTCATGCACGAAGAAGCCCTCGGCGGGCGCGACGATGTCGCCCAGGCTGTTGGCCACCAGGAAACTGTCGCCGTCCTTGAGGACATAACGGGTCAGGGGTGCGCTGTCGCTGCTCTCCATGGTCAGGCTTTCATGCGATGGGTCGCGCCCTCCACCATGCGCACGTAGAGGGACTCGTAGTCCGCCGCCATGCGCAGGGCATCGAAGCGCTGCTCGAAACAGCGGCGGACCGCGTGGCGGTCCAGTTCCCGGCAGCGTGCCACGGCGTCCACGCCGGCCTGGAGGCTGTCGACGATGAAGCCGGTGCGGCCGTCGTCGACCACCTCGGGCACCGACCCTTCGTGCCATGCGATCACCGGCGTGCCGCACGCCATCGATTCGATCATCACCAGTCCGAACGGCTCCGGCCAATCGATGGGGAACAGCAACGCCGCGGCGTTGCCCAGGAACTCCGGCTTGCCCGCATCGTCGATCTCGCCGACGAACTCGACGCCGCCATCGGCCAACAGGGGTTCGATCGTCTCGTGGAAGTAACGGCGATCGGCCGTGTCCACCTTGGCGGCGATACGCAAGGGCAGGCCCGCCCGCCGCGCGATCTCGATGGCGCGGTCCGGTCGCTTTTCCGGCGACAGCCGGCCCAGGAACGCCAGATAGTCGCCGCGCGGGCGGGCTGGTGGCGTGAGCAACGCCGTCGGCATGCCATGCGGGATGGTCTGCCACCAGTTGGCCCACGGCAGAGGCAGGCGCTGGTGGTCGGAAATGGACACCAGCGGATAGCGCGACCAGCGACGGTAGGCCCGCGGGAGGTCCTGTTTGTCCTGGCGCCCGTGCAGGGTGAACACGCACTTGTGGGCGAGTTCCTCGAAGATCGGCAGGGGCAACAGGTCGATGTGGAAATGGAGCACGTCGAACTCGTCGGCACGCTCGCGGATGCCATGCAGCATGGACAGGTGCGCGGCGACCGGGGACTTGAGCGGCGCAGGGTCCAGCCTGAGCGCGATGTCGCGGAAACTGGTGAGGTTGGCCGAGGTGACGGAGTCCCCGCTGGCGAACAGGGTGACGTGGTGGCCACGCGCGACCAGCGCTTCGGTCAGGTACGACACCACGCGTTCGGTGCCGCCGTACAGCTTCGGCGGCACCGATTCGAACAAGGGGGAGATCTGCGCGATCCTCACGACGCCACACCCTCGGTCCGGTGCCTGGCCGGCGGCAGATCGGCGGCCGGCGGTGCGGACGGTCCCGCATTGCGTCGCAGGTGGCCCAGGAAATCGCGTGCCCACGCGGTGATGTCGTTGCGACGCAGGGTGTCGAGCATGGTCGACCAGCGCGCGCGACGTTCGCCCAGGGGCATGCTCCGCGCCAGCGCGATCGAGTCGGCCATTTCCTCGGTATCGTGGGGATTGACCAGCAGGGCTTCCGGCAACGCATGCGCCGCGCCGGCGAAGCGGGACAGCACCAGCACGCCGGGATCGGCCGGGTCCTGCGCGGCCACGTACTCCTTGGCGACCAGGTTCATGCCGTCGCGCAACGGCGTCACCAGCCCGATGTCCGCCGTGCGATAGAACCCCGCGAGCACGTCGTGGGGGTAGCACTGGTTGACGTAGCGCAACGGCGTCCAGTCGGGCCGGGCGTGCCGGCCGTTGATGTGGCCGGCGACGCGTTCCAGTTCATCGCGCAATGCGCGGTACTCCGGCACGTCCTCGCGACTGGGTGGCGCGATCTGCAGGTAGGTGAGGTTGTCGGGCGCGTGCGGGTGCTCGTCCAGATAGCGCCCGAACGCGTGGAAGCGCTCCGGCAGGCCCTTGGAATAGTCCAGCCGGTCCACGCCGATGGCGAGCCGGCGATCACTCAGGCTCTGCCGCAGTGCGGTCACCGCTTCCCGCCCACGTACCGATACGGCCGAACGCGCCACCTGGTCGACGTCGATGCCGATGGGGAAGGCCGCCACCTCGCAGGACGCGGCATCCACGCCCATATGCGCGAAATACTGCCGCAGGTTCTCCGCGTCCGCCTCGGTCTGCACGCCCACCAGGTCGTAACAGGCCAGCGCGGAAAAGACGTCCAGATGGTCCGGCAGCATGTACAGCACGTCCGGCGACGGCAGGGGGATGTGGAGGAAGAAGCCGATGCGCTGGCGGATGCCACGCGCACGCAGCGCGCGGGCGAGCGGAATCAGGTGGTAGTCGTGGATCCATACTTCGTCGTCGCCCCGCAGCTCGCGCGCGAGCGCGTCGGCGAAGCGGTCGTTCACGGCAAGGTAGCGCGCATACTCCCCCCGATCGAAGTGGATCAGGTCCACGCGGTAGTGCAGCAGCGGCCACAGGGCCCGGTTGGCGAATCCGTGGTAATACCCTTCGAACTCATGTTGCGGGACGTCCAGCAGGCAGAAACGTATGCCGTCGCCGATCTGCACGCGGGGCGGC
>Ga0208958_1003547_pt1 | contig 12026 bp, 13 predicted proteins | sample RifOxyB1_FD_184032 | JGI IMG/M metagenome (GOLD analysis project Ga0208958, IMG submission 184032) | Soil microbial communities from Rifle, Colorado - Rifle Oxygen_injection B1 (SPAdes) | ecosystem: Environmental > Terrestrial > Deep subsurface > Rock core/Sediment | place: Rifle, Colorado...
ACCGTTTTCGCCTTTTCCCTGTTTTTCCATAAGGGAGAACATCTCGGGGAGCGTCGTTTCCGACTTCTCTGCACCGCCGAGTTCGATGATGATAGGACCGTCCACAGAGAACTGCCGTAACTTGTGGCAGCGGAGTGTTTGTTCGCTGATCGGGTCTTCGATTTTGTCGTCGCCCGAGAGAAACCACGAGGTGAAGTTGTCACCGATGTAGCTGATTTTGACCGCTGTATTGCGGCAAGTGTCACGAACAAACTTAGAGGTGGTTGCCGAGACGGGGACCGTCCCGACGGCTTCGAGCAAAAGCTCGAGCTTGGCAGGTTCGACAGGAGTAGCCACCGGTTGAGGAAGGAGGCAATCTGCAAGATTTTTCTTGAGACTTTCCTGGTTGTCTTTCCACCCCAAGGCGGTTGTTTGATCAATCTCGCCGGGTCGGGGTGCTTGGCGCAAGAGTGCTACCTGGAATTCAATGTACCACTTGGGGAAGTCAGGTGAAGCTGTACTCATAATGAGCTGTTCCTCACTTTCTCGTTTTTTCACTTACCCGTCCGCTTTGCAGATTAGGGCTTTTTCAAGGTATCTTCTACCATTATAGCAAATTGGTGTAAAAAGTCAATACCCCGTAAATATAATAAACCCCTTTCTCTTTTTGGGGAAAATTACTCTATCTCGTAGGTGATGGAGACCGTGGAGCGGTAGATATTCTCCCCCACCGGGAGCTCTGGCGCTGCCGAGACCGCGACGCCTGCATCGCCGCCGCGTCCGAACTTCTCCATCATATAGGGCATCGGCGGGGCACCGCCCTCACCCTCTGTAAAGCTCACAATGCGGGAGAGTGCCACCCCGAGGTCGCTCGCAAGCTCCTCCGCCTTCCTCTGCGCGTTCACAATGGCGAGCGCTCGAGCGTCGCGCTTGGCCTTGTCGGGGTCATCAAGCGTGAGGTTGATGCCGCTCACATCAGTCACGCCCAGTGTACTGAGACCTCCCACAATCTCGCCCGCGCTGTCAATACTGCGCACCTTCACCAGTATGGACTCCCGCACTTCGTAGCCCACAAGCGTGCGATTGTCCCCCGGCGGGCAGTAGGTCGGAGAGCAGACTGTGTTGCGGTATTCATAGCGCGGAGAGAGGGAATAATTTTGCGTCTTCACATCTTTGTCGGCAATGTTTTTTTCCTTGAGGAAAGCGAGTGCCTTTTTCTCAATATCCCCCGCCTTAGTCTGTACATCGGCAACCTTTGTACCCTCGGCAACAATGGAGAATGAGACCTCCGCCACATCGGGCCGCGCGGTGGATTCGCCGACGCCAGTGACGGTCACCACATTGACGCTCCCGGGGATGCGTCCGATAAACTTAAACTGACGCAATTCGGTAAGCACCTTTGTGGCAACAAATACCGTAGCGACACCAAGAAAAATTACTGCAAATTTGGTAATTAATTTTTTATCTTCGGTCTCCATAGAGTTTTGTTTTAAATCCGCTGATAACCGTGTTGAGCGCCTCGGTAATAATCGGGTCAAGCTCGCCGACGCTCTCTTTGATGTAGGCAAGCACCGCATCGTCGTTGCCTGCATCGCACTTTTCCAAAAGCGTAGCCCGCCCATCTTCACTCATCCGCTCCAAAATTGCAAGATTGACAGCAGAGAGCACATTCTCCAAAAGCTCTCCCACTACGGTTTCTCTGTCTTCCTCTGAAAGCTGCGTGTGAATAATCTGTTCCCTGATTGTATTGCGCAACTGGGTATCGTCCACAATGGCCATACCGCTACGCTTCTCGTGAGGTGAGCGCGCGACGCAGCGCCGCTTCATGCGCAGGACTAAGCCCGAACGTGTCCATCCTTTCCTTGAGCTCCTGGCGCTGTTGATGTATCAGAGTCCGACATGACTCAACGCTCATCTCTTGTTGCTCGTGTTCTCTATCCCCTTCCATCTCCTTATGATACTCCAAGAGAATATGCGCGCAACTATTCACTATCTTTTTTCTGTGCTGTGCTGCGCCGCCGCGGCGGGAGAGCCCCCGACGTGAGCGGAGCAAACTGTTTGCCGAGCATAAAAGGAGTTTTAGAGACCACCATGAGCCAATTTTTATGCATGCGGTTGCCGGAATGCCAACGATTGAGGAACTCAAGCTCTGGCAGGCGGAAATCCTTCCCGTTCCATGGGTCGTTCATGATAAGGGCGCCAGTTATACGGCCAAAACCGAGTACCACAGAGTAGTGGCCGGCATCTTCCGACGGCTCAATGTAATTAACAATCACCGGGAACCCTCTCGTGAGGTAATACTTGAGCTCGTCGAGCGTCGCACCCTCATTCACGTAGACATGGAAGCCTTCTTTGCGGGCTGAATTAATCATAGCCCAATTTTGTGTGCCCTTTGTTTTGCGCGTCTTCATCGCCCGTGCGAGTCTTGCCTGCGACTTGATATGCCCCAAAAAAGAAAGCACCATGCCGAGTGTTGCCGGCCCGCAAGTATAGTCTTTCTTCTGCTTGATGTAGGGTAGTGCTAGGCGCATAAGAGTGTCTGTATCTGTTCTATCACCATCCGCTTAGCCTCTGCGAACTCTGTATTGATCATGGCGCCTGCGGCGGCGGCATGGCCGCCGCCGCCAAGCGCAGTTGCCACCCGCGATACATCTATACGTTCAGGGTCGCGTGAGCGCAAACTTACGCGGACGGTAGCGGGAGCGTTCTCCACCAAACTTGCGCAGATATCCCATCCCTCCACGGTAACAAGGATGCCGGCAATGCTGAATTTTTGCGTGTCGGTCACTGCGATTCCCTCCCGCATAAGCGCCTCATGAGAAACAAGGGAGAGCGCGGCGCGGCCATTGCAAAAAGTCTCAACGGATGAGAGGGCAAGGCCGCGGAAGCGGATGCTCCCGGGCGTCTCATGGTTATAGATACTCTTGAGAGCATCCAGGCAGTCAGGCGCCACATCAAGAAGTGCGGCGGCTACGCGAAAGGTGCCGGAAGAAGTAGGTGGGTAACGTAATCCTCCCGTATCAGTGTGTATTGCAACAAAAAGGTTGAGCGCCATGTCGTGCGTAAGCGTTACCCCCCAGAGCCCTGCAAGGTCATAGAGTATCTGTCCTGTAGCAGGGTATTCTGGAGCAATGAGATTGAGAGCGCCATAGCCGCTGTTGCTCTTGTGGTGATCAATGACAATAACGGTAATGTGCGAAGGAAAGGAGAAATCTTTTTTCTGCGTTACGTAGGCGGGATTGGAGCTGTCTAATGCCATAAAAATATCGTAAGCAGAAAGGTCGCACTCGTGGACAGTATTATCCAGTATGGAAGAGTGGCCAGGGAGTATAGAGAGGTGCGCGGGCAATTCAGAGTCTCCGCGCGCTATATCTGCCGCAACACCGAGGGACTCCAACATATACTTCATTGCGAGAGCGCTGCCTATACTATCTTCATCCGGATTGGGATGGCAGTGTAATAAAACTCGCTTTGAGGCAAGCAATTTCTCCTTAATCTGCGCCGCCATTGCGGCATTCTCCGCTGTCATACTTCAGAGTGTACTATAGAGCTACCCACCATGCGAGCGCGAGGGCAATGCGGTAGATGCCAAAGCGGGTAAAGTCGTGCGAGGAAATGAAGGAGACAAACCAACGCACCGCAATAAGCGCAGAGATAAATGCGGTGAGGCCCCCGAGCACGAGGAGTCCATGCTCACCCGCGCTAAATGCCGTGCCGCTTTTAATTAGATCAAGAGCAGTCGCGGCGAGCATGGTGGGCGCCGCAAGGAGAAAGGAGAACTCAACCACTGCGCGGCGCGAGAGTCCGACGAGGAGGCCGCCGATGATGGTCGCGGCGGCGCGAGAGACTCCGGGGACCATTGCGATGACCTGGAAACAGCCGATGGAAAATGCCTGCCGATAGCTCATCTTCTCAAGGTCAGCAAGAGTATCTCCTTTCTCTTTATATAGTTTTTCAAACAGGATGAGCGCAATGCCGCCAAGAAAGAGTGCGGCGAGAATGAGCGGGATGCTCTCAAAAAATACCGTCTTCACTATCTTGTAGAGGAAGAGCCCCCCAACTGCGGTAGGGAGAAATGCCACAAGCACATTTTTTTGTATCTGCGGATTTTTAAGAAACCGCGCTCCATAGAGTACAAGCACCGCAAGGATGGCGCCAAGCTGGATGGCAATCTCAAAACTCTTTACAAACTCTCCCGAGAGGCCAAGCAGCTGTGCGGTGAGGATGAGGTGCCCCGTTGAGGATATCGGCAAAAACTCCGTCACCCCCTCAACAATGCCGAGTATCAGCGCGTCGACAATGGTCATCCACCTATTCTAGCGGAGAGAAACACGATATGCGAGCACTGTTCCCTCGGGGCATTCGGTTCTGTTAAACAGTTCTCCGTCGTTTTTCTCAATCACGCGGCGTGAGGCTGTGTTTGATTTATCAACCGTGAGCACCAGCTCGCGCATACCGAGTGATTGCGCCCCTTTTACAGCAAGAGAAAGCAGGACGGTTGCATAGCCTTTCCCGCGCTCTTCAGGAATAATTTCGTAGTAGATGTGACTCGCAAAATGCTTGGGAAGATTCTCCGCCGCCGAGGGGACCTGCCGCAGCTGCAAAAATCCAACAATTTTATCGCCTACAGCAAAATCATATTCCCGCGTTGTTGGCATGTGCGGGAGTGTACGGAGAAAGACAAGGCTGCCTACATTATTACTCATCACTCATTATCCGGTTACGTCCGCGTTCCCCTAGGAGGAACCGCGTCCGACGCGGGGGTGCCTACTGGGATTTGAACCCAGACCGAGAGTTCCACAAACTCTAGTGCTAACCATTACACTATAGGCACCATGCAGAGTAGAGTGTAGCTAAAAGAGGGGTAAAAAGAAAGCAGCCTATACGAGGCTGCTGGGAATCACGGGGAGAGATTTGAACGTTGCAGGAATGTTCTGCGCCTGTGCGCGAAACGCAAGCTCGTCTTGCGAGCCCTTGATGCAGGCAATAAGCTCAAATCCGAGCTCGTCCGACTTTGAATACGGGTACCGCTTATGGCGAATCTGATTCGCTGCCTGCCGTGCGCTGTAGGCCATCGTCTCCCCCACATACCACGGCCGTGAGAGCGGCCGATGGTTATCTGCATAGACGACCCATTTTGGTCTCATTATTTCTCTCCTTTCGGTACTTCCTATAATAGAGTATAGCAAATGCGCAAAAAAATCCCAGTTCTAAATGAAAAAGTGGTGAGAGCAGGCGTGAGGAAAATTTATTTCCCGAATCAGTTTTTAATTTTATTCTCTAACAAAAAGAGCGGTTTTGCCGCTCTTTTTTTGTTCTTCCTTACTTATCGTATCCGTTAGGTGGCGTTGCGCCGTCCCAAGTTAAGCCAGTTGCCGTTACACCGGTTATTTTGGTTTCGTAGTGTCCGGATAGAGCATTTTTGTAACTGAATGTTACCATTCCATTGCTTCCAGTTGTGCCAGTGCCGCTTCCTACAACATTGTCGTTAAGTGTAAGGTTGATGGAAACCGAAGCATTGGCAACAGGATTGCCAAAGTCGTCAATCACCGCTATACGGATACTCAAGTGTTTGTTGCTATTTTTACCGCCTTCGGTTATATAGGTGATTGAATTTACTATTGCAGTAGTGGGTTCGGACGGGGCATGGCCAATTGAGAAATTCGCCGTGCCGCTACCAGAAATGCTTCTTGTATCCGTGGCCGTTACCTCAACTGTGTAATCGCCATCTGCCAAGCTGGAAATATCCAGATCGCTGGTATAAGTTCCCGGAGTGGCTGTTCCAGCAAAGCTGACAACCGTTGCTGCGCCATTTACCATTGTAGCGAAGTCAGACGAGCCCAAACCGCTTATCGCGCCTCCGCTTTCATCAGTTACTACGACCGTAAGCACAGCAGTAGTATCAACTTCACTCTCATAACTCGTTTTATCTGTGTTTACATTGACGTTTACCGCAGGAGAAGGCGGTACAAGAGAAGCAATTGCGGCCGCGACATTCACTAATCCGTAGCCGTAATGCGTGTCCTTCCCAACTGCCCCAATATCATCAGCCGTAGAGTTAAGTATAGCCCTTACTTCGTCGTTGATTCTCCCGTCAAAGTTGCCGTCCGTAACTCCGGCCGCAATCACAAGCGCGGCGGCGCCAGCAACATGCGGAGACGCCATTGATGTTCCACTGCCTTCCTTATACCAGTCGCCGTCCAAGATGGACGGCTGGGGGTTATGCGGGCTGTCGCCGTCGTTCCAGGAAGAGAGAACAGATACACCCGGAGCGGCAAGTTCTATTTCTTCTCCCGTGCTTGACCAACTTGGTCTTGTGTCATTTTTATCGGTTGCCGCAACCGCGATTACGGAAGCGTATTTTGCCGGATAAATAACATTATTACCTTTGCCACTCGGCGTTCCGGAATTTCCACCGGCGGCCACTATTACCAAGCCTTTTGCTTCCGCGTTGTCAAACGCGGCTTTTACCGTGCTTCCCGGGTCTTGCGAACTGCCAAGACTCAAATTAACAACCTGTAGTCCGTTTAATACTGCCCAGTCCATAGCGGCAATAGTTGTGCCCCAAGAACCGGAGCCGGAGTCGTTTAATACTCGCAGAGAATAAAGCGCGCAACCCGGAGCTACGCCGACTACGCCCAAACCATTATCTTCCGCGCAAGCGGTTCCGGCAACATGCGTGCCGTGCCCGTAGACGTCATCGGGGTCAGCATCGTCTTGGACGAAGTCATACCCTCCGGCATACACGCCATCTAAATCTTGGTGTCCGTGATCTACACCAGAATCAATAATGCCGATTTTTACGCCAATGCCTTTATTGCCACCGTCATGTACTGTACCGGAGCCGATTCTTTTTACACCCCAAGCGTTCTCAAGCTCGGCACCAACCGCGTACACCGTTCCGTCTAATTCAACGGCGGTTACGTTCGGATTACTCAATAATCCTTTGATTGCCGCTTCTGGAACACTCGCGGCTACGGCAGGAACAATCGTATAACTGAATCTCACTGTTCCTCCGGCGCGCTCCACCATTGCGTGCTCGGCAACGCCGGGTGTCTTGTCAAAACTGACAAAAACATCAACTTTATTGTTGCTTGCCGCCTGAACTTGCAAGCTTGTCGGTCCAATTACTCCGACAGTCGCCATGCTAAATACAACCCCTAAAATAAACGAAGACGATAGAATTTTTTTCATAATTACAAGTTATCTGTTATGTCTTTATGGTAGCAAGAGTATAGAACAAGTCAACTACCACGACCTGAAGGTCGTGGTAGTTGACAATCTTCTGGCTTTGAAAAAGCCGTTAAGTTCTGTTCTGGTGCTGTAATTATACACTTCGCGCGAACTTTCTTTGAGCGAAACTAAGGAAGCCGCCCCGCCCGCCGTGTTCTTGCGGGGACGGACGGGATTTTTGGCGGCGTTATTTTATTAGATATCAATGTTTAATTCTGAAACCTTGTCGAGTTCACTATTGATTGCGGACTTAATTTCCTCGATCTTTTTATACCTTTGTGCTATTTGTTTTTGAGATACCAAATCAAAATCACCATTTTGATCTATTGGAATTGATATTTTTATGTTTTTTATATCACTTATTCGTAAATTATTATTTGCACTATATCCCATCTTACTGATCTCTCTTTCAATAATATTAAGCATAGTTTGCAAAAAATCATCATCTAATTTTTTTTGAAATTCATCTTTCAGGGAAAATTTAGCTATCCTTTGATTTAGATAAAATTTTCCCTCTTGTCGCCATTTGGTTAATTTGAAGAATGAGCCAGATAATGGAAGCAAATAATCTCCTTTTTTGATTAGAAATTTATCATCTATTTCAATAGATTTTGGATAAAATACAAATTTCGGATTTTTTTCGGAAATATTTTGAATTCTTATTATAGGAGTATCTGACCTGTTCGCAGTAAATAAACTTTTCTTGAATGTAAAACCAGAGACGATATCAAATATCTCGTTAATATTCATTTCTTTGTAAGAAAAGGTTGCCTTTTGATTTATCAGTTCTGAGACTTCTTCTTTGTGTTCTAAAATATTATCAGCAACATCCTCTAGTAACTCTGGTAGACTATCAAAAGGCACTGTTTTTCTTTCCTCAAGAATTCCCAATTCAACCTTCTCTTCGTCGCTCCACCATTTGTCTATCAACCAATCTTTTTCAAGATTGCTTTCAATCTTTTCGATAGATTGAATTTTACATCGTTTGTCGGAATTTATTTTTGCGAAGCCTACTTTATTTACTTTGAAAAAGGAAAATAAGGTTACGGCTTCTTGTAAATCATTTTGCTCAATATTAAATCTATAGATATCTCGCGATTCGCCGATCTCGCTTACTAAGTAAGTAAAAACTGGGTCTTTTTGAATATCATGCTTATCGGTCTTTTTCGTAAGGCACAGAATATAAGTCTTTTTAGGTGTAGTAAAAAATGTACTTATTGGAAGCGAAATAATTCCTTCGATAAAACACTCATCTAAAATAAACCGTCTTAAATTTTTGTCATTTTTGCGATTTAGAATACCGTCAGGAATAACCACAAAAGCTTTTCCTCCTGGTTTCAATGCTCTAATAATCCATTCCATAAACAAACCCTCAACTCCCATTGCATTGATCTTGTAGTAATTCACGAGCTCACCGTCTTTCTTGATTTCGTCCTTCAAATTACTACTCCCTCTCGTAACATAGGGCGGGTTAGTTAATATCAAATCATATTCATTCTCTACTGGGTCAGATAGAGTTCCTAAAATGGAATTAGTTTTGAGGGTAAAACTATCGTTGAAAAGTTTTGCAAACTCTTTAGTATGCCCCGAGTTTTCTTTTATTAAATCGGAAAAATAGATGAGCATATTGGCTTTTGCCAATATGATTGTTTTTTGCTCATCCTTATCAAATCCCTTGTCAAATCCATGTATTGTGATTCGAGGATGTATGCCATCTTTGTCAATATCATAATAATCATCAAGTTTTGTAACCAAGGGCTCTAAAAGGAATTTACCAACACCGCAGGCTGGGTCGCAGATCTTTACTCCTTTTCTGATTTCACTCTTTGCCATTTCGACAATAGAACGAACAACTTTCAATGGGGTAAAAAATTGCCCCCAGTTTTTCTTACTGATACTCTCTTTTAGGAAACTCTCGAATATTTTACTTTTGAAATCGTAGTCAATATATTCGAGTTTTTCGTATTTTAGAAATTTTTCCAAAACGGTTCTAAACGTCGTACTATATCCCTTAACCGCTTTTTGGTCTTTACTTACAAAGATTGTTCCATTGATGATAGTCGTCTTATCAATAGGATTTTCGGGAAAAAGTTCTTTGATTTTTTTTCTAACAATGTCTGCATAGTGTTCCAATACTTCATTTTCTGTATTCGCCTCATACATCCCCATAAGTGTATAGAAATTGTAAGTTCCTTTTAAAACCTCCAAATCACTTAGATATTTGAAAATAAAAAGCTCTACAAAGGTATACAAGCAATTTTCTGGAGTCGCGCCACTTACTGACCAAATATCTTGCCAAATACTTTTAGCAAGATCAGTTGGATTTATAAGTTGTTTCGGTTTTATCTTGTCGCTTTGCTCATTTATTGAGTCATATATTTTTTCTATAAGCTCGACGGTTTTTTCTGATTTTGGATCAAATAGTGTCTGAACTTCATTTCCATTCCAATCCTTGATTCTGTTTTCTGTTAGTGCATTGACCCAAATAGTGTCTTTTGTATCTGTTGCAATAAAAATTTTAGAACCAAGTTTTTGAGCAACTTCGATTTCTTGCTTTATTGCTTTTGTTTTTTGTTCCTTTGTCCTGAACTCGGAAGGCTTTTTGTATTCGATAACTGCAATTACATTTTTGTTCTGCACAATCAGAGCATCAATTTTTTTCTTTTCAACATCACCATAATCAACATTGCGAATTATCCCGTACTCTTTAAGAGCTTTTACGGTTGTAGCTCCAATACTATAAAAATCCCACTTGCCGATCTTTTCGGGATTTTTTACGAGATTTCTTTGTAGCAATTCTTCGCTCATATTTATTTTCCGTTTAGCAAACTATCCACAGTAACACCAAGACCCTTGGCAATAAGTCGCAAGGTATCCACTCGTGGATTTAGGGTTGCGCCGGATTCGATTTTGATAATCGTATTGTAGGTAACTCCGGCTAGTTTAGAAAGCTTATCCTGCGATATGCCCTTTTTCTTACGATATTTTTTGATATTTTGGGCAATCATATTAAAATCTTTGGTGTGGGTAGTAAGTATTTACTACTAAATTGTGATATACTACAATAGAAATATGTTATCCACACCTATATACATAATATCACGTTTGCTAAATCTTTCACAAATAGCGGGTGTTGTTAATTATACATCCGCCAAAAATCCCGTCCGTCCCCGCAAGAACACGGCGGGAGGGGGTGTGGGGGGAATTCCGCCGTGTTCTTGCAAAAAATAGAGGCCAGCCCCGCCGCCTTGCTTGTCAAAGCAAAGCACCACAGAAAAATACTCTTTTCATTAAGAGAAGAAAAAATCCGGCGCGCGCAAAATGAAAATAGCAAAGAGTATTTTTCTGTGGTGCGGCGAGTGGTAACGAGCGGCGGCGGGGCGGCTTCCTTAGTTTCGCTCAAAGAAAGTTCGCGCGAAGTGTATAATTACAGCACCAGAACAGAACTTAACGGCTTTTTCAAAGCCAGAAGATTGTCAACTACCACGACCTGAAGGTCGTGTGTTGGTTGACAAAATGATGCAAAATAAAGATATGCATGGAGAATCTTCAAAAACCACGCCGCCTTTAAGAAGCACAGCCCTTCAAGATTTAATTCGTTCATACGAAACGCGATATCGTTTTTCTATTAGTTTTAGAACTTCTCTTATTTCAGATAGTCAAGAAATTTTCTCCTGGCAAAGCGACATGAGGCGACCAGCGGCCAGCTTGATGAAACTATTTGTGCTCGGCGCGTTAGCCGAGGAAATCGCTTCAGGAAACTACGACGCGCGACAAAAACTCACTGTGCATACTTTCGTCGGTGGTTCTGGTTTACTAAAGTATGTAGGTACACCTATCGTCCTGGCGCTCGAAGAATTAGCCCACTTTATGCTGGCTTACTCCGACAACAGCGCGACAAATCAGCTGATTGAGATTCTCACGGTTGATCGAGTGAATGAATTTATTAACAAAATCGGTGCCCACAACACAAAGATGATAGTTCAAATGATGCCGACGAAAGCCCATGGTCTAAAGGATTACAACCATACAACTGCCGATGATATTTTGCTTTTCTATAAAGGCCTAAGCAATGGTTTTCCGAAGTCGGTTCATCTCGGTTGCGTTCCGCTCTGCCGGAAATTTTTTGTTGCCAGCCAGCCGTCGTTCTTAAACACTATGACTTTTTTCACTTCCGATGTTCAGATGCGATGTTTGAAAGGAGTAGCGAAACACAATTTCCTTAGCTTGGGTAAATATGTCTACGCGCTTCTCTCAACATTTCGGGGTAAGCGGCTCACGAAGAACGTGGCGCATAATCGTATTATGGCGCAAAAGAGCGCGACGGATAAAACAATCTTCCATGATTCTTGTGCGGTTCGGCTCGGTAACGATTTCTTGTGCGTGGTTTGCCTGATTCAATGTGATGAAGGAAATTTTTACAAACCACTCACAAAGAGATACAGAGCAGCGCGTCGCCTACTTCGTAGAATTGGGAAAATAGCGTTGAATGAATTCACCAATGAGTCTGGTGGTGTTACGGAGAACGAAAAATAAAATCGGGACGACACACGAGTATCGTCCCGATGACCGCTCCGACACTGTCCGCTTACGATATCGCCAGAATCTCCGCAATCAAAGCACTTGTCTTTGAAGGCGAGTACCCGGGAAACATCTGCGCGTGCGACGGATGTTGTGAGCTCATGTCCACGTAGGATCGGATTTCGTTCAGCGAAGTGTCGCTACCCGTGAACACCCTTTGCAGTTCTGAACCCTGGATGAGCTCCGACAACAAATTCAGCATCACGAAATAGAAGACTGGGCGTGGATAGTGC
>Ga0208958_1003551_pt1 | contig 12019 bp, 7 predicted proteins | sample RifOxyB1_FD_184032 | JGI IMG/M metagenome (GOLD analysis project Ga0208958, IMG submission 184032) | Soil microbial communities from Rifle, Colorado - Rifle Oxygen_injection B1 (SPAdes) | ecosystem: Environmental > Terrestrial > Deep subsurface > Rock core/Sediment | place: Rifle, Colorado...
ACAATCCGGATACTTTGACACATACATAAACCATCGTTTGGAGGAATTCGATTCAGAAGCTTTTCATGGCGAACTCGACGGGAGGATTCAACAGGCAGATTTGCGATTAGTTGAACTTAACACTAGATTAAATTCAGGATTGCCTCTACTCTCTAGTTTGATAGATAGTGGTTTAATAGATGGTAATAGTAACGCTTATGGAACTGCGATAGGGATAATTAACAGCTTAAACAGACCTAGCCAAGAAGCTATTCGAGAAGACGATCCTACTTCAGAAGTAAGTAATCAGTTAAAGACAGAAATAGTCACTGGACTTGCCACTTGTGCCATGCCACGTGATCAAATTCAAACAAATTTCGAAGATTATTTTGAAGGGGATTGGCGTGAATCGACTTTGGAAACAATGAAATCGAAATCAGACAATCTAAACAAAGCACAAGAATTGCATGATAAATGGGATTTGTTAAGATACGAAGGGAATTGGCCTGAAGTAAGAGAAATTAACGACTTACTTATGCAATTGGGATTGGAAGGATTAGACCGTACAACTGCTGAGCAATACACAGGAACCAAAAAAGGCATTACACCTAGTAGGCATACAAGAGCTAATACACTGACTATACATATTGGACGAGAAATGGACAAGCTAGAAGGAATTATAAATTCCACTACTGGTAATCGACAGCTCGCAGCGGAAAAATTTCTAGAAACTAATTACACTATTTAAAGCATAATTAATAACGCTATCGCATCTGATTGATTAATACCGCTATACTCGAAGCTTTAGAAGAATCCAGCACACGGCTGTAACCCAGTCTTTTCAGTTCTCTCACTCTGGATTCTGCCCTTGATACTGGTCCGATTTTCCCTGTGAGACTAAGCTCTCCAAGTACTGCTGAGCTTGCCTTTATTTTCTTGGATTTAACAGAGGACGCAATTGCCAATGCTACAGCTAAATCAACGGCCGGATCTTTTATATTCAATCCGCCAGCCACATTCACATAGACATCTTTATCATAAAGCTTGACCTTCGCGTGTTTTTGAAGGATCGCACAAATCACCTGCAACTTCGAAGCAGAAATCCCCTGTGCTACCCTTTTTGGCTGGGTAAAAACCGTAGTATTTGTCAGCGCTTGAATTTCAACAACAAGCACACGATTTCCTTCTAAAATTGCGCTGCGGGCAACACCTTCGGAATCTTCGTCACTCGTAAAATATTTGCCCGCATCTCTAACGTCCTCCATCCCCTTCTCACCAAGCGAAAGTATACCAACTTCATTAGTTGTACCAAACCTATTCTTTAGGCTACGCACAAGACGAAAATCATTTCTCTCATCACCCTCTATCTGGAAAACAGCATCGACTAAATGTTCCAGGGTCTTCGGCCCAGCAATGTTCCCCTCTTTCGTAATATGCCCAATCAAAAGCAATGAAATATTATTCATTTTTGCAAAATTCACCAGTTTAACCGCCGAAGCCTTAACTTGAGAAATGCCTCCCGAGATACCCCGTGCATCCTGCGTAGAAACCGTCTGGATCGAGTCCACGACAAGGAATTTAACAGGATCTTTTTTCAAAATATCAATTATCGAGTCAACATCAAATGTACTCAAAATTCTGAAATTCTTATCTTTAACTAAATCGCCAAAAATCCTCTTTGCCCTGACAGCGATCTGACCCTCCGACTCTTCTGCAGAAGCGTAAAGGCATTTGTGACCAGCCTCAGCAAGCGAAGCTAACACCTGTAGCAGTAATGTGGACTTCCCTATTCCAGGATCGCCTGAGATAAGGACAACTTCGCCCTCCAGGAAACCGAACTCAGCACCGACCCCTTTGCCAGTACCCGTGCCTGTCCCTCCAAGCACTCTATCAAATTCACTAAATCCGGATGATATTCTTCTTGAATTTTTAAGATCGATCTGCGAGAGGGTTCTAGCTTTCAAAGCTTTTCTGTTGCCAGTACTAGAAGACAAACTTTGCTCTACTCCATAGATTTCAGATTCCTCTAATGTATTCCACGCATCACAGGAAGGACATTGTCCCGACCATCTAGGAAATTCATTGCCGCAATTCGAACATACAAATACAGAATTAGATCTTGCCATAATATTTGCTAAAATTAACAATTGATATTAACATATTTTTAGAATTCATTTAATTATTATCCAGAATATTTTGGCAGTTGTTAATATAGAAAATTTTGAACATTTAGCAGTTGCGCCTGAACAGCCCATGCAAAGATTAATAGAAACGGTGTCTACGGAAAATCCTGATTTAGGCGATGTTTTAAATTATGTCTCGCAAACAATTAATACTGGCTTCTTTGAACCGGGGGTCGAACATGATGCCAACCTTCAAGAAGATCAGTTTATATTAAAAGAACCTAAGATAGATCACAACATTGGAAACGAAGCAGTGAAAATTCACAATAATTTCGGCGAAATATCTTTCGACTGTACTGTCATACCTACCGATACACAAAAACTTCTAAAACTCCAGCAATTGGAAGAAGATAAGTATCAATTAGAAATCGAATATGAAGATATTTATTCCGGACGTATTCAAATAGGGATAGGCTCAATTAACATTGGACATACTCCCTTCAAGTTAATTTTGACAATTAAAAACACCAGCACGGACAGAACTAGCCCAAGTTACGCTATTGACAACTTAGAAATTCAATCTAACAAATTGAGGGTATATACAAATGAGGAAGGTCAGCAATCTTTTGAGCTTGTGTTTGACGATTCAGGTTATCCCACCGTAGCATTCCCAAACATGCAAATCCCTAATATTCGGAGTGTAGACTTTGATTCCAAAGGTATAATCAATTCAGTGTCATTTACCCAGGACACGGATAAATTCCCCACCGCAATGAAAGGTTACAAAATCATTCTGCATAGAAATCATCATATTGCTTTTAAAACAACTGCCGGAGAAATTCTTGTTGCATCATCAACTGATCATTGGGGAAGTAAGCTTTTCAAAAATAGCCGGACTAAAAAAACATATGATAAGTTTATGGCGACGAAACACAATCCAGAATATATCCCCAATGAACTCATTGAGAACCAGGATGAATTCGTACGTCTTATAGACGATTTAACTATCGATTCTTCAAATATAGCGACTATTTATTTAGCTGAATATTTAGCTTACTTCACGTCTGACCAGGAAAAACTAACACCGTTTTTGAACTATGAGCTTTATAAAGCAAGGGTTCGATTATTAGAAAGATTTCTTATTGAATTCCCAAAAGAGTTAGCTAAAGGTAATTCATATGATGATGTTTATAGCTATTTCTTGAAGAGGATAAAATCTGGTTTAGGTACCGATTTCTTACAGACAGAAGAAGGGGCTAGAGAATATAGTACTATACTAAAAAAATATAGTGACAAATTCACATCTTCTGGTTGGGGACCAGTTTTTAAAAATATACTAGATATCTTATCTAAAGGCAAATCCGGTGTAACTAATACAAGGTTTGAATCAATCATGATGTCAGTTCATAACAATGGTTTTACACTTGATAACATTATTAGCGAACCTGATTATACAGGCAGCCGAATATACCAAGATTACATACGTCCTTATCGCGCAATGATTGCTTGGCATAACGCACGTGAGTATGGTTATGGGAAGTTATGGCACTATCTTCCTCAAGAAATTAAATCCTATATTAGAATTCACGATTGGAAAATATTTTTAGAGATGCAAAACCATGAATTAAATGCTCCTATTACAAAGAATGATATAAGTGATTTACAATCTTCGATACAAAAACTTCCCAAAAAATATAGAGCTACAGTGATAAGCCAATTACTCAATTTAGAAGATAGAGAGCAATATCAAGAACAATTAAAGGAGTTAAGGCAGAACAACAAATAGATAATAAAGGTATTATCAAGCCTTAAATACTAACTCCTCTTTTTCTTTCCCATTAGTCATAGTAATTAAATAAACTGTTATAATAGTAAAACGAACACAAATTAATTTACTTATTGATATTAACACAACTTACAAATATGTTGGAACTAGAAACAATGCCTCACGGAATACCGGCAGGAGAAATATCAAAGGTATCTAGCTCCCCTATTGGTGGGCACCACCGCTTTGATGTAAGTATCGAGACTACATCCGTTGGAGAGAAAATCGTCAAAAAAATAAAAACTCCGGGGGATGAACAAGATTTAGATGATCAAGACCGTAGACATATGTTGGCTACTCTAAAAAATGAATACGAGGTATTAGAATATCTAAATCAAGACCCTCCTATATCAGGAGTACCTAAACCAGAGTTCATAAGTGGCAAACTTAGATCTATAGATATAAATAATCTTGCCAATATCGATCTCAATTCGCACGCTCACGATCTTATTAAAATCTCAAAAGTACCTGGTACTAGCCTTTCAGAACTATTAAAACCCACGGCGAATGAAACGAAAGATGAAAAAGTAGAATCACTTACACCTTCTGAAACCTTACTTGTGGTAACCGGAGTAGCTACGATTCTAAAACGTGCTCTGCATGAAAAATCATTAATCCACCAGGATATTAAGCCTGATAATATCATTGTCGACGTAAAGACCTTAAGAGAATTTATCGAAAAACAAAAAGGAAATTTGGAAGATATCGACCTATCAGATCCTGCCTCATATGGAGTATATTTAATTGATTGGGGAGGTGCAAGAAGATGTTATAAAGTGCCAGTAGTCGAGGGAGATGATGATGATTCTCTTTTCGCCGAACTTGATGCTCAGGATGGAATAGAAAAGCAAACAGCTCAAGTAGAAAAAGTCAATTTTGCTGAAGATATTAGTAAGAAGCAAAAAACTCCTAATGGACAAGCATATAGTCATAGCGAAGATGCAGCAACTGAACTGGAATACTCTATTGATCCAAATCACAAAATTATCTGGGGAATGATGGGACTAACTGAAATTCATCCTAAAGCTTCATATTTAGATACAGGCCTACAACGCGAAACAACAAGAGCTCAAGCGACTTTCATTGACAAATTCCACATTTCTTCACCACATCCAATTCAAGACATTTATACACTTATAAAAATTTTAGTAGACTCTTCCGGTTATAAGTCAGCTCAAAGAAATATTACTGACCCTGATATAGTAGTTAGGCAAAGAACAATGAATGAAGTAAACGAGGAAATTAGTGAAATAGCAGATTACATTCAGCCCTATACACAAAATGAAACAATTAGTAAAAAAATTGCAAAAGCATTTACATTGGAGCCTTATGTAACTACATCAAAGGAAGGAAATGCTGTAATTGTAAATGGCTACCATTACCTAAAAATTGAAGATTTACTAAATGACCTTGAAAACTTAGCTAAAAATCAACTTAGGGTGGAACCTAGATCTTAAAAACCAGCTCGTCATTATTACTACCATTGTCTTTATCCCCATCCTTTTCTTTACTCACATCAATGCCAATTGTTCTTATTTTTTGATCAGAGCCTTCTTTTTTAGACATCCCAAAATCTTTATTCAGCATCATTTCTGAAAGTTTCGTTTCAATTAGTTCCTGTATTTTCCTTCGCAGGTTCCTTGCTCCATACTCCTCACTAAAGCCCTGATCAACTATGTAGTTCAAAACTTTTCTTGAATAATCAACTTTAATGCCAAATTTTTCAAGGCGATTGTTCAACACACCAAACAGGAGCCTAGTTATTCCCCTCGCATCATTTTTATCCAATCCACGAAAGATCACAATTTCATCAATTCTGTTCAAAAATTCCGGCCGCATTTCCTCTTTCAATTCCACCATTAATTTCTTTTTCATCTCTTTGTATGCAACCTCCTCTTGTTTCCCACTCGTCTCTTTAACTAAATCCGGATTTGTCATATCAAAGCCCAGAACTGCATCATCACCAATTTCCTCGGCACCAATATTCGATGTCATAATTATTATCGTATTACGGAAGTTCACGTTTCTTCCTTTACTGTCGCGTATTTCTCCTTCATCCAGAATTTGCAAAAGAATATTTAGAGTGTCCGGATGTGCCTTTTCTATCTCATCAAAAAGCACAACACTGTAGGGTTTTCGCCTAACCTTCTCTGTAATATGTCCACCCTCAGAGTAACCAACATACCCAGGTGGCGATCCTATAATCTTACTAACACTATGCTGCTCCATAAATTCGCTCATATTGACCTGTAAGAGAGCCTTTTCATCGCCAAATAAGTATTCTGCAATCACCTTTGCAGTTTCAGTTTTACCTACGCCAGTGGGACCAAGGAATAAAAACGAAGCCAAAGGCCTGTTCTGATCCATCAACCCTACCCTGGCACGCTTAAGTGCTGCGGAAACATTCTCAACAGCCTCATCCTGCCCGATAATTTTCTCCTCGAAAAATTTTCCAAGTGTTTTCAAGCTTTCAATATCAGTTTTACTCATAGTGGTCACAGGAATTCCAGTAATTTTTGAAACCACCTCTTTTACATCTTCCGCATGGATAGAAATAGCCTTTCTTCTCTTAGACAGTTTTTTTCTTTCATCACTTATCTCTCTAGTAAGTTTCTTCTCTTCTATTCGTTTATTTGCAGCCTTAACCAGGTCGCCCTCTTGCAACAGCCTCAACTTCTCCTTGCGGATCGTATCTAGATGCTGTGTTAGTGTACTTTTTTGCAAAATACTTTTCTGAGCAAGCTTAACTTTCGCTGCAGTTTCATCCAGTAAATCAAGCGCCTTATCAGGAAGGAACCTGTCTGTAATATACCTGGCACTTAATTTCACCGCTTCTTCGATCGCTTCCTTGCCGATATTGATACCATGAAATTTTTCATACTCCTCTTTAACATACCCTAGAAGTTTGATCGCGTCCTCTTCAGAAATTTCATTGATAGTAATAGGCTGGAACCTTCGAGTTAGTGCATTGTCCTCTTCAAAATATCTCTGGTACTCATCAAAAGTAGTTGCACCAATCACTTTAATGTCGCCGCTAGTTAAATGTGGTTTTAGTAAATTCGCAATATCCATTCCTCCGCCACTACCTGCAGTACCAGCACCGATTATCATATGGATCTCATCAATAAACACGACTTTGTTTTTATCCTTACGCAACTCTTCGATGATTGCTAATAGTCTTTCCTCAACATCCCCACGGATTTTCGCACCAGCAAGTATCACAGCAAGATCAAGTTGTATCACTTTGTATTTTGCCAAAGCATCAGGCACATCCCCGGAAAGTATCCTCTGGACAAAACCCTCGACTATGGCTGTTTTTCCCACTCCAGCATCACCAATTAATACTGGATTGTTCTTATTCTTTCTGCTCAGAATATGGATCATTCGGTCAATCTCATCATATCTTCCGAAAATTGGTAAAAATTTACCATCTTTTGCCATCTGGTTCATATCCCTAGTGAAATACTCGAGTGCACCATTATTTTCCTTCATATCAGAAGGCATAGAGCTGAAAATCCCAGGATGATAGTTACCGACAGACATAACAATATTTCTCAGCATTTGATAAGTCGTGCCCTGTTGAATTATATCGTTAATGTCTTTAAGTTTTTTTTGTTTGAATAAACTAAGAAGAAGATGCTCACTGCCAACATAAACATGGCCTAATCTATTAGCCTCAAAAAATGCACCATAAATAACTTCATTGAAATCCTTAGCTGGTTGCACTTTCAGGGGCTTACTAGTCCTTTGCTTCAAGAGGTTTTGCATTAACTTATCAGTATCTACATGAAGTCTCGTAAGTGCTTTTACCGCAACGCTTTGCTTTTCCATCAGAATTCCGGCAAATAAATGCTCGGATGTCACAATGTTTGTGTCACCCTTTTGTACCAACTCGTACCTGGCAATATCATAAGCACGAAGCACAGCAGCTTTCGCATTTGTGTTCAATCTATTTAGCCCTTCGATTTCATCAAGTGTTTTAACGCTCATACCAATATAGCAATAATTATTTAACTATACTTGATTTTATCATACAAAGGCTATTTCTCTGCTTTTTCTGTTTTTCCTGTTTTTTCCGTTTTTCCTGCTTCATCTTCCTTCTCTTCAACATCTTCATCCTCGTCAAGAAGCTTTCCCAAACTTTCCATTTCAGGAGCCACTTGCGATTTCTTTTTCAAAGTTTTAGCTGTACTCTTATCAGATCTATTTGCTTTTTTAAGACTTAGCCCAAGATGTCTTTCCTCTTTTGAAACGGAAATTATCTTAATGTCTATTTCATCGCCTTCGTTTACAATCTTTTTTGGATCTTTAACAAGTCCATCGCTTAGTTCGGATATATGAATAAGTCCATTTACCTTATCATCTATCCTTACAAAAGCTCCGTAGTCAACGACTTTCGTGATAACACCTTTGACAACCTTGCCAACTGTATATTCTTTGACAATGTCATCCCATGGGTCATCCTGAAGTCTTTTGATTGAATATGCAATCCTCTTGCCACCATCCTCAATGCCGATTATCTGGACCTTAACCTTATCTCCTACCTTAGCGAAATCACCAGGATTTGAAACTTTATCCCAGCTAATCTCAGATAAATGGACAAGCCCTTCGAGTCCTTGCGCATTAACAAACAGACCAAATGGTGCAATACCCGTAACTTCACCTTTAAGAGTATCACCGATCTGACTGCTTTTGAGAGTTTCCTCACGTTTCTCAATATCTTCACTGGCTGTGACCAATTTTTCTGAGAAGATCACCCTATTTTTGTCTTTATCTATCTCAATTACTTTAACTTGAATTTTCTGGCCGATAAGTTCGGCAAGTCTACCCTGGAGCTGCTGTGTAGCATCCTCTTTCGAGCTATATCCTGATGTAGGATAAATCCTTGTATTATCTAATTGAGAAGTAGGAATAAATCCACGTAGTCCACCGCCAACATCTACAATTACTCCACCTGTATTTGCTTCGATAACGGTAACATCCAATGCCAAGCCTTCTGCTTCTGCCTTATCAAGCTCAAACCATTTTCTTGCTGTCCCAGTCTTTCTTATAGAAAGCTCTATCTGACCTTCGTCATTTTCACCGTTAATAACATAAACGAGAATTTCCTCGCCAGGTTTAACCTCGAGCTTTTCACCATCAAGTTTTAGGTCCCTGCCCGACACAATGCCTTCACTCCTTGCATTTATATCAACAAGCATCTCACCTGAAGTGACCTTTACAACTTTTCCCTTGATTATTTGGCCTTTCTCGTAAGTTTTCGGAGGTTGAGTTAACGAACCAATATATTGCTCAAAACCTTTCTTAACTTTATCTGAAGCTGAAGCTGAAGCTGAACCTGAATCTGAAGTTTTATTTACCATTTTAAAAAATTACCTCGCTGTTGAATTTTTCTCTTTAAGTTCCAGAAGAACTAGCTGAGAACAACGAAGTCCTTTCGAGATGTCTGTCTTTTTACAGACAAGTAATTATATCAGAAAATTTAAAAATTTTCAGCAGAAGAAGAGTATAAATTAGCAAGCAAATCTATAATGATTGTATAACATAATTAAAAATAGTAGAATCCATATTACTGCTATATTTACAAAAATAATCTATTCATCATGGCTATGTCAGATCCGCAGTGTGAAGCTGCAATACTTGAAGACAAATTTACAAGGAGGACACTCCTAATAAGCATGGCTGTAGCTGCCCCTCTAGGATGCCTAACATGCAGCACATTTGGCTTGCTTGCCTATGAAGTCGATCAAGCGCTTTCCTTACAAGAATTGCACAATGCTTTAGAGAAGGTTGATAATGAGTTATCCCAGTACAACTTACGTGTTTTAAACGGAATAAATTTCTCAACAGATTATGACAACTACAGTTTCCGCGCAGATGAGATCGATACAAATGATTTAACAGGGGCACGGGAATTATTAATAATAAAAAGGTTGATTCTTCAGGAAGGGAAAAAATATCCGAAGCCTTCTCCATATGGGATCAATCTAACTTTTATCTCAGTTGGCGACCATCGAGAACCACATATTAACGAAGAAAACGGCCCTTATACTCTCGGCAGTACTCTTCTTTGGACAGATAACCAATCAAATTTTGCATTTGAAACAGGGCTATTGTTCAATCCGTTTATGCGAGAACTAAAGGGTTATAGCATGCAACAAAATCAAGATTATTTTGGTCCCGACTTTATTCAAACATTTCATCACGAAATGTTCCATGGCATCCTTGGGACTATAAAACATGTTATGGGAGAAGAGTTTGTAAATCAATACATTTCGGAGTTTATGTCTATCGAAGGAGGTAACGAGGATATAGATGCAGTAATCGAAAATATGGCTGAATTTTTCGCCAGATTTATGGCAGAACCAACTCTAATCGATCAATACACAGATACTGATATGCACAAATTGCATATTATTAAAAATCTATTTGGTCAAGTTATCCCTGAGAAATACTTTGATGATTTACAATCAGGTAAAGCAAGAAATTATGACGAATGGAGTGAAACGAACGCCAATCTTCTCACCTATGGTAATTAAATAAGTAATACAGCTAGAAATAATATATAATATTGATTGTTTTATTATCTATCTTAGAAGAATTAGGAGGAATTAATAAAGCAGACTGTCTCAGGCTTAGGATATAGTTTGGAAAAATGCTTTAATGTCTTCAAGCCATGTAGGGATGATATTCCCAATGCCATGATGGAGTGAATAATTCCGATGCTAGTTTGACCTGATAATCCTCTCTTTTTTCTAAGCCAATTATTTGTTCAAGGGTATTGATTTGGTATTCAGCTGGTATCTTTGCAATAGCATTTTGCATAAATTGAATATCATCATCTGTTAAAGGTGCTTTTAACTCATGCTTTTGCATTTCTTCGAATTGCTCCCAGTCATTCTCTCTAATATATGATTTGATCTGCTGAGGAAGATAATGCCATAGCTTCCCCAAACCATATTCTCGTGCTCTATGCCATGCGAACATAGCCCGATAAGGGAAATTCCAATCTAGTCTTTTTGGATTTTTGGAATTGTATCCATCACTAAGTATCTTATCAAGTGACATACCATCATGATGGATTGACATCAATACTTTTTCAAACCGACTATGAGTTATACCCGACTTTCCCTCAGATAAAACATTTAAAATATTTTCATAAACTGGCTTCCATCCTCGGTCAATACCTATATCGGGAAGATGTTTCTCAAGTACTTCTTTATACTCTCTGCTACCTTGCTCAGTAAGAAGGAAGTCAGTACCTAGCCCGGATTCCATTCTTTGGACAAAGTATTCATAAACGTCATTACTTGAGTCTTTTTTGTCTAGTTCATGCGGAAATGCGATAAGGTAACTTTCTAGAAGTCTAGTTTTGGCTTTATTCCGCTCATATTCAAGAAAAGGGGCCAAAGTTTCCTGGCTGCTCGTAAAAAAACTCAGATATTCACCCAGGTAAATTGTGGCAATATCTGATGAATCAATAATTAAATCATCTATAAGACGTTTGAACTCTGTCGGATTTGCATTAATATAGTCAGCGGTATTATCTGATTCAAATATAATATCCATGAATATTGAGCACATATTTGTGTGATCTTTGCCTTCAAAGACAGTTGGAGCCTCAATAATTTTCTGATATATTGCACACATTTAATACATATTTTTAAAGTTCTGGTGATGACCATTAGGGTTTCCGATTTATCGGAAGAAAATTAAAGGTATTTTCCTTAACCCGCAGGGCATCAACAGATGAAAAAAAATATCCATTAAAGGATATTTTTTAAACTGGTGATGACCTATTTTCCCAACCCGTCTCCAGGTAAGTATCGTCGGCGCTGATACGTTTCACTTCCGTGTTCGGGATGGGAACGGGTGGGACCATATCGCTACAATCACCAGACTAATATCGTAAAACGAGATCAATTTGTGATCATTTTTACGACATCTGTCCGATGACTCTCGGCATTATATGCGCCAAAAGTTCTCTAAAAACTGGATAGTAAATTCATGAATTTCAGTAATCAGCTTCAGGGTATCAGCTATCAATTACGATATATTATATCAGTTACGACATAATAAGTTACGATAACTC
>Ga0208958_1003557_pt1 | contig 12006 bp, 11 predicted proteins | sample RifOxyB1_FD_184032 | JGI IMG/M metagenome (GOLD analysis project Ga0208958, IMG submission 184032) | Soil microbial communities from Rifle, Colorado - Rifle Oxygen_injection B1 (SPAdes) | ecosystem: Environmental > Terrestrial > Deep subsurface > Rock core/Sediment | place: Rifle, Colorado...
AATTTCCATCTCTTCAAATAAAGCAGCACCTGGATATTCCCCATACGCTCTTTCAACATATAAATCATATTTTTGTAAAGGTGCTAATTGTTCAGGATCATTATTTTCAAATAAATATTTATCTTTAGTTGGAAACCACCATGAAGACCAAGGGACAATTTTTGATTTTGCATAAAATTCACCCTCTTGGACCGATAATGTCCCAAATACTTTTGTTACTTGTTGGTGTTTTTCGTGAATTTTATTACTATCTATGTATATAATTCTTTCAACAACTTCTTGATCGTTGTTGGATTTACAAGCGAACGTAATAGATAAAATCGCAATTATCATGATATTTTTCATTTTAGCCTCAGGTGTAATGTTATCAAATTGAAGTAGTGGGAATATCACCCACCACTTCTTTGATACATGAAAATTTTAAAATAATTATTGTTTTTGAACCATACTAGAACAACCACTGAATGTTCTACCCGTTGCCACTACTTCCACCAACTCTCTGTTTTCAGAAATTGCTTCGTCAATAGCGTCATAACAGATTTCTTTTAAATCTCTTGTTTCGGTTAAAACTTGTTCGCAAGTTAAAAATTTATCAATTTGTGATGTTTCTATAACTTCACGAAAACGTGGACATGCAATATTAAATTCTGGAGTATCAACTTCAAAACTTTGTAAAGCAACGTGATACTTATCAGAAAAAATCTCGGCGGAAAGATTTCTAGTTTCACCTAGGGCCATACCTCCTGCTGAAATAGGTGCCCAAGTTGATTGCACATTTTTGCATGATAAGCGTATGTTTTGAGGTGGACGTTGAGCACCATAAGATGCTGGGTTTTTACAACTATCTAAAAAGGATTCATACGTCATGTCACCTCCTCCCTTGCCTGCATCTGCCATTGGTAGTGACATCAGCGTGATAAGAATAGCAGCAGCTGACCCAGTTAAGCATAAACTCTTGAATGTTTTCATAAATTCTCCTCTGTTTTAAATTGTCTAAAATAATTTAGGATGTGACTTGTTTAACCCTTTGGCAAACAATGGTGGAACTTAACATAGGTCAAATTAACAAAAACCAAACATAAAATTAAGTTATGTTCATTTGTTTGTACAACATCCTAAAAATTTTACAACAATTTTAAATAACAAACTAAAAATATATTTTTATGAAACATAACCATGTCAGGCAGGTCATGATCTTCTTGATATTTTACTTCAGATTACTCTGCTCTTAAATTAATAGCACGATGGAAGTTCCCGTAACTGAAATTTCACTAACTTAAAAATAATATCTCATCCACATCTCATAACGTTGCCCCAACTGCTTCTGCCCAAACTCGGATTTACTACTACCAATAAAAAAAGTAGGAGTAAAAACCAGCTCAAAGTTGGTAATCGGCTTGTAACTAAGTGGAGCTGCGAGGGAAAAACTATTATCTTGAAGATTGATGATTGAATACAACGAGGGCGTAAAATAAACCCAGTTGAATGGTTCGGGTTGAATCATTTTCAAATAAAGATAGTCTTTCATTAAAACAGGCTTTTGAAAATTTGCCTTAACTGACTTTTGAGTTTGCAAAATTGTCTGAGAATTATTGGTGGCTAAAACACCGTCAAGATAATTGAGATAGCTATCAAATTCAGATTTAGTAAGCCCCATACCATTATGATAGTATTCCGCAATTAATGTCGTATTAAGTGTATTTAGATACCGAAAGCCCATAAGATAAGAACTTCCGTCCTTGGTGTCAGTACCAACGGTATCATTCGTAATAAGATTTCTTGTAGCATCGTCAAATGCACTATACTCTCCATGCACTTCAACATTTTCAAAAATATTTTTAGAGAAATCCACTCCGATTTGTTGAGCATTTACCTTGCTGGTATAACCCAAAATGTCGATGTCGGTATCCCATAACAGAAAGTAAGTTCTAATCGCCAGATCAGTATTTTCAAATTCACCGCTATGATTAATAGATGCGGTAGCAGGAATGATAACTGCTGACAGCGTAATTGTTTTCAATGCTTCAGAAGTTAAACTTTTAGTATATTCTCCCGAAAAAGAAGTTATTCCGGTTTGGGCCGATTCAGGATTTTCAGGGTCTTTTATGGGATTAACATAACCAACTGGATTGAAGGCATAGCCCTTTCCCCAGCTATATGCCTTTTTCCCTGCTACAAGCGTTGAACTAAAGGACGGGTTAACACTTCCATACAACTCCAGTAGTTCAACTTTAGAATCCTCATCACCGTAAAATGTACCATGACTTTTTAAGTGAAAAGAGGTCTTACTAGCAACGTAATCGGTATTAATATAGGGTTCAAGACGAATTTGAGATAAAGATGAAGAGATATTTTCTTGAGGATAATACAATATTTTATAAATCGAAGAATTTTTACGACTATGAAGCAAGTTATATTTAACGTCGAGATTACCACTCCATTCAAGCTTGCTTACAAGAGATTCATTGCTAGAATCGGATGATACAGAAAGATTTTCTTCCGCCAACACAGAATACTGTAAAATAATCATAAGGATAAGAAGACGTATTTTCATTTAAGCTGTCCAAGTCGATTCATAAATTGCAATGTAAACGCTTCATCGGGCACTTGTCTGGCCTTTATTTTTTGATAGATCATGTATGACTTATACCCCTTATACAAAGGACTAAACGTTTCCACCACCGAGGGACGAACCAGATCATTGCCAAAGTCTTTATCATTTTTAAACTCGAGAGTTTTAATGAGCATCCCACTTGCACCGTAACATTCAACCTTTCTAAGAATTTTTTTATCCTTGGTGGCCCACATTTTAAGCCTATCATAGGCCACAGTCTTGGTTTTTGCTTTTAAAGTTAAAACATAGTCTGTCTTAGAATCTGATTCAAATTGAGCATCATACTCGGCGCTGTACTCAAGAGTCATGATATCAGCGTTATTAAAAACCCCACCTACAATAGATTGTAGGCTAGTAATCCGTACGGGTTTATTTACATTAGGGATAAAAAGCCACATATTGTCGCCAAGACGTAGAGTTGAACGTCCTTTTTCACTAGCAGGAGTCAAATAAAGCATCGCGATTTTATCCTTTCCCTTCTTTAAGGTAAAAAAGGTAAACTCTTTCTTTTTGCCATCTGGTTCCTCATTAATAAGTTGGCGGTAGGCTTCATAAGAATCAGGCATGAGATTTTTATCAATTGTTTTTAGAATTTCATTCGCATTTTCCGCCGCAAAAGCTCTCATCATAAAAAATATTGTGATAAAAAATAATTTTTTCATACATGCCTCAACGCATCGACAGGTTCCATTTTAGAAGCCTTATATGCTGGTAAAAACCCACCAATAATGGAAATAATTAAAACAATAATATTGGTCCAAAAAATCTCACCCCATAAAATACTTGGTGCAAGTGACACCTGTATAGTATTAAATTTGAATGTAAAATTACTTAAATTAAAAATTAATAAGATTCCTGCTCCTATAACAGATCCAACCAGTGCACTTCCTAGTCCAAGCGCAATCCCTTCGGTAAGAAAAATCTGCAAGATCTTCCGAGGGACAGTTCCAATAGCGGCAATTGTTCCGATCTCATTTGTCCTTTCATAAACAGACATCATCATAATGTTCATAACACTAATAAGAACAATAGAAATTAAAATCAATCGCACCATTAAAATGAGAATATCGATCATCTTTGCGATAGTTGAAAAAGGAGCTAGCTGATCCCAAGAATGCACTTCAAAAACCTGCATATCACCGTTTGAATTAGGAGGACTTGGTTCTTGCAATTGCTTGGCTATTTCTTTTTTTGCAACATTTAGGTCATTAAAATCTTTAACCCGGATAGCGATTTCAGATATATTGGTTTCTTCCATTCTTAAAAGATCTTTTGCATCCTCAATGTTAATATAACCGTCCTTACCAGAAGGACCCATAATGCTTTCTATCACTCCTGCAATCTTAAGGGGTACACCATTAACTGCCCCTTCTCGATTAGTGGTGAGAATAACCACCTCGTCTCCTATTTTTAAATCAAGTCCTTTAAATAAAATCTCAGGTAAAATAACCTCCCCCTTATTAACAAATTGATTAGGGTTTTTAATTCCTTTAATTCGTGAAACAAGTCCCACGCAGGTTTTACTTTCTTGTTCAGGATAAACTGCAGTCATACGCATACTAGAAGTTTTCATATAATTGCTGACCATCGCTCCAAAACGGATTCGTGGACTAAATGCTACAATTCTTTTATTCTCTTTTAAAATTTGCTCCACTTTACCAAACTGATGAGGATTAAGAAAAATATCAAGAGGTAGGTTATCTACAGATTCAACATATCCCTTTTTGTGAATTTGCATATCCGAAAGACTGGAGTTGGTAATCACTCCAATGACAGACGTTTTAAAAGTAATAGCCAGTCCTCCAAAAACAATCACCAGAACAACCCCGATGGCGATCAAAGAACCTGTAAGTATGGTTCTGCGCTTATAACGCAAAAGATTTCGTACACCAATTCTTATTATTCCAGACATATTGCTCACCTTTGTCCTTTATCAACGACTTGACGATTTTGAATGATGCCGTCCTCTAGAGAGTAGATGACTTCTGCTTCGTTCACAATTTTCGGATCATGAGTTGCAAAAATAAATGTCGTTCCAAATTCATCACGCATTTGATGGAGAACTTTAATTATTTGAAGAGCTGTCGCACTATCTAAATTCGCAGTTGGTTCATCAGCTAAAACGACCTTCGGAGAAGTAACCAGGGCCCGTGCCACTGCAACCCGCTGTTTTTGTCCACCAGAAAGTTGATTGGGGTACTTATTCTTTTGGTCTAACATACCCACCTTTTCTAAAACATTAAGCACTCGTTTATTCCGTTCTTCTTTGGCGACATCTTGAACCATAAAAAGAGGATACTCAACATTTTCAAAAACAGATAGTACTGGTAGTAAATTAAAATTCTGAAAAATAAATCCGATATTTTGTCCTCGAAAATTTGCTCTTTCAAGTTGGTTTAATTGATTAATAATGGTTCCATTAATCAAGAGAGAACCTGTGGATGGTTGATCAAGACAACCAAGTAAATTCAAAAGAGTACTTTTCCCACTTCCCGATGGCCCTATAAAGGATACAAATGATGCTTCATCAATTTCAAGAGAAACATCTTTTAAAGCTGGAACAATCATTTCTCCGCTTTGATAGATTTTCCCTACTGCTTCTAATTTTATAAAGCTCATACGTAATTCCTTACTTCTTATGAAGTTTTAAAAGATCTTGAAATTGGATTAATTTTTCAGGCGAGACACTTTTTCCATCTAAAAGGTGATTGATTACAAACCCCTCTAATGTTTTATATTTCAAAGAATCAAATGATTTAACAATCGACATCGTGAGCGTCGCAACTTTTAGACATTGCCCTCCACAATATTCATCCTGCTCTATGAGTTTTTTCAATGCTTCAATTTGGCCTTGAATACGATTTAAATGGTCCAGGGTCTCTTTACGTCTAATTTTAATATTTTCAGTTTTCATGAACAAATTATAGTATACCCCCTACCCTATGTAAAACAAAATCGCTTGTTAGCATTTCAGACTGAAATTATGATCAATACTGATACCAAACTCTAAAATTCAAGAAACTCTTTATCTCGTATAAATTGCCCTCTCAATTCTGGCTCGTCATTGACTATCCAAAGAATACCCACGACTCCTTCCTCTACAGATCGAATCGCATCGGGTCCTCCAAGATCAGTCCGTACCCACCCTGGGCAAATAGAATTAACGTGAAGATTGGTTTTTTTTAACTCGGCAGTCAAAATCTTGGTAAGGGCATTCAAGGCAGTCTTAGAGATACGGTAAGCCGGAGTTCCTACTCCCATTTCTCTTAAGGCTCCCATCCCCGAAGACACATTAATAATATCTGTTCGCTTAACTTTACTCATAAAAGGCAGAACATGTTGAATTACGTCGTAAGCTCCCACTAAATTTAATTGTAAAGTCTGATTTAAAATTTCCACCGATGTATCGAGGGGATTATCCGAATCTGCTTCGAAGCGCTTTGGATCAAACAAGCTACCTGCATTATTAATTAATACATCAATCGTTCCTATATCTTTTTCAATAAATTTAACCAGCTGATTTACACTTTCATGCTGAGTAACATCAAGTGGATAAAAAACCACATCCCCTTTGATACTATCTCGTGCCTTTAAACCTCTTTCCTCATTTCTCGCAGTTAAAATTACCCGATGCCCACTCTCGGCGAGCTCCTTGGCCGCTTCATAACCAATCCCTCGATTTGCTCCCGTTATGAGTACTGTTTTTTTTCTAAACATGGACCCTCCATGAATTATTTTTGGTAAGCATTTACCCCAATTTACTCTTCATCAGGAATTTCAGGTTCAACCAATTGGGCAAGCAGAGTCAAAGATTCCTGCCATCCCTGATAACACATTTCTGTAGGGATCACATCAGGAACGCCTTCTTGCACAATTATGAGCTCGGTTCCACAACTAACTTTACGAAAAGTGACTGTTACTTGCATATCACCAGTCAATTTAGGGTCATCAAAGCGGTCAATGTATTTAATATACTCATTGTGCCTTAACTCCACATATTTCCCACTAAAAGAGTGGAGCTTGCCTGTCGAAAAATTGCTAAATGACATTTTATATTCTCCTCCAACCCGAACATCGATCTTATGAATTTTGGCGGTAAATCCATGGGGAGGATACCATTTGACTATAGCATCCGGGTCTAAAAAAGCCCGATAAACTCTTTCGGGTGGTGCGCTGAGTACACGATGTAAATGAATAGCATTGGCCATTTTACCCTCCTATCGTTTACTAAACAATTACTTGAGTGAGTGTAAGCCTATCCGATTACCCTCTGTATCGTATGCTAGAGAAATAAAACCATACTCACCAATAGAAAACTTCGATTTTTCGATTTTGCCCCCGAACTCTCTAATACGTGACTCTTCCATCGCACAATCCTCGCAAGAAAAATAAATCAAAACACTATTTTTTCCCGACGAAAAACCAGGCATTTTAACCAATGATCCGTATGCACCATAAGAATCCATATCCCCAGGAAATGACCACATTTCAATCTCATGTTCAAATGTTGCGGGGTTTGAAAGCTTTTCCAGTTCGACTTTAAAGACTGCTTCATAGAAATACTTTGCCCTATCCATGTCTTCAACGTAAATTTCAAACCAACCCACTGTATTGATTTTTTTATTTTTTTCCATAGAGCCTCCTTAATTTCTTACAAAATATTATCAAGGAAAATCATGTTCGAAATGTTGGTGTTCTTTCACCGAAATAGTTTACAAAATATTCAAGTTAGTCAATTTTTCATTATCTTTCTCGATATATCATGAATATCTGACGTTATCTGCTAGCAAAATTCAACACTTCCACCATTTTTTTGAGTCAAAATAACTAAAAAGTATACATTTTATGAACTTGGATTAAAATATTAGTAGCAGGAAAAATTAAGGTGATGCTTTATGGCTGAAAATAAAGAAGCAAAAAAAAACTACCATGTTTTGTATCTTGGTGTAGACAAAAGATACGCAGAATCACTGGAAACAAAACTTTTAAAAGAATATGAGGGTCAAAGTTTTGAAATAAATTTTGAAAAATTCTACAAAGTTAATGATGATAATTTCGTAGAATTAGTCGAAAAGATTTTAAATTCTACTGCAGATATGATTCTGTTGGATTATAGTTTCCAATCTGAATCAGTAATGAAAGCAATCTATTTAGTAAAACAAATGGCACCAGAACGCTCTTTGATTACCTTATATGATCATCAAAACAAAGTCAGCCAGAGAGATGATTGCTTACTTTATAATGTGGTTTTAAATCATTTAAAAAGTGGTGAGGACAATTTAAATGTTTTATATAGTCTATGCTACGTAATGTTTCGAGAAAAAACTAATGAGCCTAAGGTTACTCAATGTAAAATGAAAGAACCTGAGCCGTGTAAAACAGTTGATAAAAGTAGAATCGTTTATATTTCTAAAGATGGTCCCAAAATTGAAACCAGAAATTTATTAATAAAAGACGATATTATAGAGCTTGATATTAAAATCGATGAGCGCGTAATTCCTTCAAAGAAATATATTGTAAAAAAAGTTGGTAGCGATGGTATCCATTACAGCTCTAAAAAATATTGGGCCATGCTGCATTATGCATACATCGATCCAATTCCACTTCCAGCTAGAGCCTCCAAGCTGGACAAATTAAAAAATCAAGATGACAACAGTAAAATTGCTGCTCAAATAGATGAAGAAATAAAGCCAGCGGTAGCACTGTGGTTTGATGAACAGATTCTACCCAAAAACCATCCATTAAAAACTCCTTTTCTAATTATTGATCCCAAAATGCAAATTTTTAGAAATAATTCACATGAACTTTGGAAATATAAAGAGGTCATGAGATTTAAAAGCAATACTGGTAATTTACTTAAAGAATTTGAACATTACAAACCAGTGATTATTGCATTTCAATTCGAAGAAAAAATAGAATTAACAGATGAAGAAAAAGAACAAGGTCAAAAAGAACATCCCGTTAATAATGTTGATTCACTAAAAGAACTAACTAAGACAATTAAACAAGTTAAAGGATATCTACCTTATCTATTTATCTTTAACTTTGCTGGAAATAATGCAGAAGAATTAAAAAAGTCTCTAGATTATCCGAATATTATCTCCAGTAAAGATGTCATAACTTGCCTGCATCTTCAAAAGTGCATTGCTCTTTTAGAAAAGAAAAATGAAGAAGGATTTAATATTGAAAATGAAGGGAACGTATTCATTCCACTTGATGATCAATTGAGTAATGCTGGATTTAATCATAAAATCGATATAGTGAATATGAATGAACTGGCTTTTGAATTTTCTTCTAAAGAGAAATTTAATCTATATGAAACTTTTTATATGGAGGAACCAGTCAAAACATATTTCACTATTGTTCCTCATAGAGCTAATAGCCCTTTTGAAAAAAGTGACAGTATTTATCGGGGAATTTTTCATTCTTTTGATGATGAACAAAAGAAGGGAATCAGAAAATACGTAATATCTAAAAAATAAATTACGTTGGCGTTGCCAGACCATTTTGCACACAAATATAGCCAATTTTTATACTTTTTTTATAACTATCCATCACCATTTTACACTATTTTTATACTTTTTCATTTACCGTTCATAATTATGAAGGAGTAATTATGAACAGCAATGTATTGTTCCTATGGCCACTATATTTTTCAATCGTTTTAGTAAGTGGATTACTTTACGGAAAATGGATGGCGAATTTAATGTCAGAAGAGAGTCCACGTTTTGAAGATAAACTTCTTCGTTACCTTGGAATTGACACCACCACATCTATGAACTGGAAAGATTACCTGTTATCGGTTCTAATGTTTAGCTTTGTGGGTTTTATTTTTTTACAAATTATACTTATGTCTCAGCAATGGCTTCCCCTTAATCCGGATCATAAACCCAATGTTCCTTTCTTAATGGCATTTAATATTACTGCCAGTTTTGTAACAAACACCAATTGGCAAAATTATGGTGGTGAATCAACGCTTAGTCACTTTGCTCAAATGGCTGGCCTTACGGTGCAAAATTTTTTAAGTGCAGCCGTGGGGGTTGCCGTTCTAGTTGCTTTAATAAGGGGCTTGATAAAACATGATACCAATAAACTTGGAAACTTTTGGAGTGATGTAACTCGTTTTACTTTGCGAATACTGCTTCCGTTGTCATTTGTTTTTGCTTTATTTTTAGTTCATCAGGGAGTGCCTCAAACCTTCCAAGCGAATGTTCCGACAAAAACATTAGAGGGAGCAAATATTCAGATCCCCCTAGGTCCTGTTGCTTCTCAAATCGCTATAAAAATGAATGGGAGTAATGGTGGTGGATTTTATAATGCCAATGGTGCTCACCCGTATGAAAATCCGACTCCTCTTACAAATTTTGTCCATTTAATTTCTATCCTGCTGTTACCAATAGCTTGTGTATTTATGTTTATTTTCATGCTACCAAATCACAGGCAAGGATATATGATTTTGGTAGTAATGGGGATCATGCTTGGAGTAGGAATCTTGTTTTCTTACTGGGGTGAAATTCAAATTAACCCCATCACCAAAATGCATTTTTTAGAGGGAACAGAAACCCGTATTTCATTGTCTGAGTGCTCCCTCTGGTCTACTTTAACTACGGCGGTTTCTAATGGATCAGTCAATTGTCTACACAGTTCTTTAAGTCCAGTTGCTCAATTAATTGCATTATTTAATATGATGACCGGTGAAGTAATCTTTGGAGGTGTAGGGTCAGGTCTTTATGGCATGCTTCTCTATGTACTATTAACGGTTTTCATGGCCGGTCTTATGGTGGGAAGAACCCCCGAATATCTAGGAAAAAAAATTGAAACTAAAGAAGTGATTTGGGTAGGTGTTGCTCTTTTATCTCCGGGATTAATGAACCTTTTGTTCTCCGCTTTAGCGTTAAATTTAAATGCTCCTTTAAGTTCGCTGGCGCATGTTGGGTCGCATGGATTAAGTGAAGTCATTTACGCTTTTTCCTCTGCCTTAGGAAATAATGGTTCAGCCTTTGCAGGACTAAACGCTAACACAATTTTTTTTAATTTAACTACCGGGATCGGAATGTTGTTAGGACGATTCGTTGTCATTGTAGCCAGTTTATATATTGCTGGAAGTATGGGAATAAAAAAAGTGGCAGTAACCGGACCAGGGACACTGAGAACTGATACCAGTATTTTTGCTTTTCTTTTGTGGTCTGTAATTATCGTGGTAGGGGCACTAACCTTTTTTCCAGTGTTAGCACTTGGTCCAATTGCAGAATACTTGTTAATGAACAATTTCTAAGGGGAATTTTATGAAAAAAAATATTAGCGACGTTAATCTATTAAATGGTTTGGATTTTAAAGCTGCTATCAAAGATTCATTTATCAAACTTTCCCCCCTAACTCAAATACGAAATCCAGTCATGTTTGTAGTTTACTTAGGATGTGTAATTGCTACCATTATTTGTTTCTGGTTGTTATACCAACAATCTCTGACCTTATTTGATATACAGATATGTGCCTGGCTTTGGTTTACCATTTTGTTTGCCAATTTTGCGGAAGCACTGGCTGAACGAAAAGGAAAAGCACAGGCGGACTCTCTCAAAAAATCGCGCACTAATGTTATAGCAAAAGTAATTAATGGAGATAATATTTATTCAATACCAGCTGATGAACTTAAAAAAGATATGATTATCCAATGCACGGCAGGAGATATAATAGCATCCGACGGAGAAGTCGTTGAGGGAATTGCATGTGTAGATGAATCTGCTATCACCGGTGAATCTGCGCCTGTAATTCGTGAAGCCGGAGGAGATCGTTCTGGAGTAATGGCCGGAACAAAAGTAGTTAGCGACTCAATAAAAATTAAAGTAAGTTGCGAAAAAGGGGAAAGCTATTTGGATAAGATGGTTGCCATGATAGAGGGAGCAAAAAGGCGAAAAACTCCCAACGAAATTGCTCTTGGCATCCTTTTAATATTTCTGACGGGCTTGTTTGTGATCTGTGTATCAACATTAAAATTTTTTCTAGTATATTTGAAGGGAGGATCTTTTTCTTTGACTCCTACCGAACTTCTCATATTAATATCTTTGCTGGTTTGTTTAGCTCCGACCACAATTGGAGGTCTTCTTTCTGCGATTGGGATTAGCGGAATGGAACGACTCTTGAAAAAAAATGTACTAGCTAAAAGCGGTAAGGCAGTAGAAACTGCTGGAGATATAGATGTACTTCTTCTCGACAAAACCGGGACAATCACTTATGGAGCTCGAATGGCCCATGAAATTATTCCAGCTCCAGGTATTTCAATTGATGATTTAGCTCATTCAACATTTCTGGCAACGCTAGAAGATCAAACCCCTGAGGGGAAATCTATTGTACAATTCTTGTATCAAAAATTTAATGTGAGTAAATATAATCTT
>Ga0208958_1003558_pt1 | contig 12003 bp, 15 predicted proteins | sample RifOxyB1_FD_184032 | JGI IMG/M metagenome (GOLD analysis project Ga0208958, IMG submission 184032) | Soil microbial communities from Rifle, Colorado - Rifle Oxygen_injection B1 (SPAdes) | ecosystem: Environmental > Terrestrial > Deep subsurface > Rock core/Sediment | place: Rifle, Colorado...
TATCCGAGAGCAGGGCGACCATCAGGAAAAAGTTCAATCAAATCAACTCAGGCTGTTTAAATTTTAACAGGATACCCCGCAGCTTGCTGCGGCTGGGTAATTCATTTTGAAATGCTTCGCGGTTTTACCAAGAAAAAAATAAATTCATACACTCTCGGCGAACAGCTCAAAAAGATGAGAAGCGAAGGCAGAGTGACGCTTCATGAGGTTTCGCGGGAAACGAAAATTCCGGTCAAATATTTGGCAATGATTGAAGAGGGTGACTATGAGAGCCTTCCGCCGGATGTTTATGTCAAGGGATTTCTCAAGAGTTATGCCGAGTATCTGGGAATTGATCACCAGAAGCTGGTCGCTCTTTATCTTCGCGACAAGGATATAAAAGAAAACCTTGGAAAAAACGGCCAAAATAAAAAAGCGCCAAAAGTTTCCCGAGTTCCGCGCTTTGTGGTGACGCCAAAAATGATCACAGCCGCCGCGGTGATTCTTGTTGCTGCCAGCGGATTTTACTATTTGTACAGGGAAGTTGGCCGGTTTGCCGCTCTTCCGAGGCTAGTTGTCACCCAGCCCTCGGGAGACACTTCAGTTGAGGGAAATTCAATTACTATTTCCGGTTTCACTGATCAGGATGCGAAGCTTGCTATTAATGACCAGCCGGTGATGGTAAAAGATAACGGCGAATTCCAGGAAAATCTTCTGCTCCAGGAAGGTGTGAATTCCATCAATATATCTTCCGTGAACAGATTCGGGAAAACAGCCGTAAGAGCGCTCAACGTCAAATCGAATTACAAGAAACCTGAAGTGGCTTCCGAAGGAAGCGGGAGCGAAGAAGGGCAGATAAGCGGAGAGCAAGTGGAAAAAAAAGAAGGAGTGGAAGTTGTCGTGAGGGTTGATTCCAACCCAACCTGGCTTTCCATCGAAAGTGACGGAAGTCTGGTTTATTCGGGGACGATGCTTCCTGGAGCAACGCAAAATTTTGAGGGCAAAAGTGAAATCCGGGTTACCAGCGGGAAAGCAAACCAAACATTTATCCGGGTAAACGGGAAGGAAGAGAAAGTTCTGGCCGACACTCCTGGGATTGTAAGAGACGTTGTGTTTGGACCAAATGATTGATTTCTCTACGAACTACGAATCACTTACCTGCCCGAAATGCTTTGTCGTTTATTTAGAGGCTATATACAAAAGAATATGTGGCAGATTTAGCTAAAATAATACGCTAACACGAAGCATTTCAAAGCAGGCGGGCGAATATACGAATGAATTTTAGTTCAAGATTGGTATTGAAAAAATTTTTCGTTAGTAAAATATTGATTCGTGTATTCGTATTCAATTCGTAATTAGTAGCCATAAAAACATGACAAAAGAGAAAGACGACAAACAACTAGTTTTGGACGAAACTGTCAAAGAAATCAAAGACCGTTTTGGTGATGGGTCGATTATGAAACTGGGAGATGTGAAAAGGGTGGACGTGGCGGCTATTCCGACTGGATCTCCTTCGCTCGATATTGCCCTTGGGATCGGCGGGGTCCCGCGTGGGCGCATCATCGAAATATACGGTCCGGAGTCATCCGGAAAAACAACGCTGGCCCTCAATATTGTTGCCAATGCCCAAAAAAACGGCTCGGCTGCGTTTATCGACGCTGAACACGCGCTTGATCCGTCTTATGCCAAAAAAATTGGGGTAAAAATCGAGGACTTGCTCATATCCCAGCCGGACAACGGCGAGCAGGCGCTTGACATCGTGGAAACCCTGGTGAAATCGAATGCCGTGGACGTCATTGTGATTGACAGCGTGGCGGCTCTCACTCCCCAGGCGGAAATTGATGGTGAAATGGGAGACTCGCATATGGGGCGGCAAGCGAGACTGATGTCGCAGGCTCTCCGAAAACTCACAGCAATCGGCGCCAAAAGCAATGTGACGATAATTTTCATAAATCAGATCAGGATGAAAATTGGCATTGTTTTCGGAAATCCTGAAACGACTACCGGCGGAAACGCTTTGAAGTTTTATGCTTCGGTGCGCATCGAGGTGCGCCGCGCGGCCCAGATAAAGCAGGGCGACCAGATTGTCGGAAACCGGGTCAAGGCCAAGATCGTGAAAAACAAAGTGGCGCCTCCGTTTCAGGTCACCGAGTTTGATATTATGTATAACGAAGGAATTTCAAAAGAAGGGGATCTCATTGACACAGGCGTGAAATATGAAGTGGTGACCAAGACCGGGAATTCCTTTTCCTTTGGCGAGACAAAGCTTGGCGTCGGCCGCGAAAAGGCGAAAACATTTTTGCGCGAAAATCCAAAAGTCTACAAAGAAATCGAAAAAGCGCTGAAAGAAAAAGTGAAAGAGTAAAAATTCTTATAATTTCAGGAGGGAAAATTTTATGAAGGACGAGGATAAGGCCGAATTGGCGCAGTTTGTGCAGAAGGATCACTGTTCTTTTGAGGGCGCTGATGCCTGCGATGAATGTCAAAAGAAGGGAATTCGGTGTCCAAACATTAGAATCAGGGAAGAGGGCGACTATGAGCGCTATGAACATGCCTATGATAGATAAAAATCCCTCAAACCCAGAAACCCAAGAGCCGGCGGATAGCCCCGGCTCATTTTATTCATTAAAAATCACTACAGCATACTGTAGTGAAAAAATATCTAAAATTTTTCTAATAAATATTACTTATTTACTCTCTCCACATACTCTCTTGTCTCGGTGTTGATCCTTAAAATGTCGCCTTCCTTCACGAAGAGAGGGGTATTCACCTTGATTCCGGTTTCGAGTGTCACTTGTTTTGTTCCACCATCGGCAGTATTGCCGCGGACTCCCGGCGGCGCTTCAACAACCTTAAGTTCAATCTTGACCGGCAGTTCGATGTTGATCGGCTTGTTGTTATAGTTCAGGATTGTCACCCCTGTATTTTCCAAAAGATATTTGGTGAATTCTCCCAAAACACTTTCAGGAAGAGAAAATTGTTCAAAGCTCGAATTATCCATAAAGAGATAATTTTCCCCTTCACGATAAAGATACTGGGCTTTCGTTTTTGAAATTTCTGCTTCTTCAATTTTGTCCGCGCCTTGGAATGTTTTTTCCATCACGGCGCCGGTCTTGAGACTTCTTATTTTTGTGCGCAAAACCGCGCCGGCCCTGCCGGTTTTTGAATGCTGATGAAAAATAACGAGATAGGGCTCGTTATTGAGGGTTATATTTTTTCCGGTTTTTACTTCGGAAAGAGAAAGCATTTATTTTATAAGATATGAAATCAGTGCCATGGCTCGTGCCCGTTTCACGGCCCTTGAAACCATTCTCTGGTGCCTTGAGCAGTTTCCCGTTCTTTTCGGAGGCATTATTTTGGCTTGGGAACTCATAAATTTTCGGAGAAGCAAGGTGTCTTTGTAGTCTATAGCGTCGATTTTGTTCGCGCAAAAATAGCAGGATTTCTTGACGACTGGTTGTTGGGGTTGATTGTAATTCATAAATTTTTCAAATCCTTAACCCTAATATCTAAACCCTAAACAAGTTTAAATCACCGAAATCTAAATCACAAAACTTTTTGAAAATTTGAATTTTGATATTATTTAGATTTTAGGATTTTAAAATGGTATATCTTCAATCTTTACTTCGTCCTGGTTTTCGTCAATCTGAATAGTCGGGATTTCTTCAGGCTGCGGGGGAGGAGCTGGCTGGGAGGCTTGATTTTGTGGCGAAGCGGACGGCCGATTTTGTTGCGCAGAAGAGGATGCGCCCATATTTGTCGAAGCAGGCTGGAACGGTGAAGTTCCCTGAGGCTTTCGGTCAAGCATAATCATATTTTCCATGACTACTTCGGTGATATAGCGCTTGTTGCCGTCTTGCCCTTGCCAAGAGCGGGTTTGGAGCCTTCCTTCGACAAAAACTTTGCTTCCTTTTCGAAGATACTGGCCGCAGATTTCAGCCAGTCTTCCCCAGGAAACGATATTGTGAAATTCAGCCGACTCCCTTCGCTCACCAGAGTTTGGATCTTTCCAGACACGGTTGGTAGCAAGTCCAAAATTTGCGACCGATTGCCCGGAGGGAGTTGAACGCAGCTCCGGGTCGCGAGTTATATTGCCAATGAGCATGGCTTTGTTGAGATCCATAGCTTTACATTTAATATTTAAAGAATTCTAAATTCTAATATCTAAATTCTAAGTATTTTGGAAATTTGAATTTGTTTAGAATTTAGTGCTTGGAGTTTGGGATTTGTCTTCATTCCGGTGTTTCTTCCAAAATTTCACTCAGCTTCTCATCGAGTTCGGAAAGGGAAGCTTTTGATTTGTCTTCATTTGGCTTTGTTTCTGCCGTCGGTTTGGCTGGTCTTTCTTCTTGTCGCAGGCGGATTGGCTTTTCTCTTCGTCCGCTTGGTCTTGCTACTGCCCTTTCCTCTTCAAATTTGATTCCTCCCGAGATGATCGGCTTTCCGATTTCGTCAGCCCTGACAACAATATGGCGCATAATATTGCCATAAAGCCCCAAGTGCTTTCCAATTTCGGGAATGTTTTGCCTGTTTTCGCCATCGAGAACGAACCGGACGAAACTGAAAAAAGCGTGAGTGTTTCGCTTTATGGGATAAGCCAATTTTCTTTTCCCGATGTCGGAAAATTCGCCGGACATCTTTGCGCCCTGGCTTTCGAGGATTTCAGTGATATCCTTTTTGATCAGGTCGATTTTATCCTCGTTGGCAACTGATGTGAAAAAAAGAAGTTCGTATTCCAAAGTGTATTTAATAAAAAATTAAACCACCAAGAAAGTCCGTTCCGTTGGTGGAATTTGGCTCTCTATCCCCAGGGGGCGGGGAGCCAGCGGGCTTTCTAAAATGTATTGATATCCTAGCAGACCATGAAATATTTGGCAAGCGGCTAATCGTTATGATATCATATATCTAAATAAACGATAGTAAATCAATATGTTTGACGAAGAAAAAGTAAAAATAAATCTTGAGAAGATGAGGGAAGCTTATAAAAAAGCCTTAAAAGATCTCAAAGACATTGAAGCGAGGCAGGAGGAGATTGCGAAAAAGATATACGAGATTCCCAAGCGTAATCAAGATAAAAGAAAAATATGGGAAAAATAGAACAAGAAAAACCATTATCTGGGCCGGAAATGTCTGATCACATAAGCAAAGAGGTGCATACGAATGCAAGGAGAATATTGGTAAGAAACAATGAGCTTAGAGGTGAGGTATCGCAGAGACCGGGGGCAGAGGCATATTTGTTTGATTTGGAAAAAATCAGGGAAGAAGCGGAAAAAATTGAAAATACGGACTGGGACAAATAATATCTTAGATATTGAATCCAGCCATCCTGGTGGCAAAAGCTTCGCTTTGCTACGGGGCAGGCATTTCCCTCCAGTTTCAGATTTTGAACTCGATGACATCCCCATCCTGAACTACATATCCTTTTCCTTCTGTTCGCAGTGTGCCGAGCTCCCTGGATTTTGACCAGGAACCGACGTCAAGGAGTTTTTGCCAATTGATCACGTCCGCACGGATGAATTTTTCCAAAAAATCAGTGTGAATAGCTCGGCCGGCCTCGGGAGCAGTCGAGTTTTTTTTGATTGTCCAAGCGCGGGTTTCGTCTTCTCCGGTCGTGAGAAAAGTGATCAAGTCCAAAACTTCGTATGATTTCAAAATGAGCTCATCGAGATTCGACTTCATTCCAAGCTCTTTGGCTTCTTCGGCGGACATTTGAGAAAGCTCTTCTTCTATTTTGATGTCCAAAAGAACGACTGGATATTTTTTTTCGAGATTCTTTACCAATTCCGATCCCTTGGTTTTTTCAAAGTCGTTCGTGTTCAGAACATATAAGATAGGTTTGAATGTAAGGAGCTGGAGATCTTTCGTTAGTTCAACTTCCTCACTTGTTAATTCTAGTTCGCTGGCAAGTTTATTGCTGTTAAAAATTTCTTCTATCCTATATATTATTTCTAATTTCTTTCCGGCTTCTTTATTTTTACCGCGGGCCTCTTTTTCAAGTTTCGGTATTCTTTTTGCAACCGTATCGAGATCAGCAAGGATCAGTTCGGTGTTTATGACTTCAATATCATTTTGCGGATCAATATTGTCATGAACGTGAGTGATATTTTTGTCGGTGAATACTCGGACAACCTGGGCGATGGCGTCCACTTCCCGAATATGTGCCAAAAATTTGTTCCCGAGCCCTTCGCCTTCGGCCGCGCCTTTGACAAGCCCGGCAATGTCAACAAATTCAATTACCGTCGGGACAATTTTGGCCGAGTTCGACATTTTCGCCAATTTCTCGAGCCGTTCGTCTGGCACTTTCACAATTCCGACATTGGGCTCGATCGTACAGAAAGGATAATTGGCGATATCCACCGGATTTTTGGTGAGGGCTTTGAATAGGGTAGACTTACCCACATTAGGCAAACCTACAATTCCGACTTTTAGACTCATAAAATTCAGTTATTACCTATTTACCTTATGGCAATTTCTCTAGATTGACAAGTTTTGCGCAAAATGATTTACTAAGATGCTGTTCTTAATATGCTGGCGAGCACAAACGCAAGGAGGGTGTTGCGGCATGAAAACCGTGCAGCCCATCAGTGGTCGGAGATTGGGAGAACTCGCTCGATTACTCGAAGAGCGGGGAATTGACAATAGTGATTTCCAAACCTATTTGGTCCAACAGCCGAATGAATTGGTGGCCTATATCAAAGATTTGAAGGCCATCAATCCGTTTGAATCCGAAAAAGTTGGTTCGGAATGGTCATATGACCACTGGGTTATTCCAGATATGGATTTTCAGGCCAACTGCTTGCGCGAGATAATCCCTGGATTCGCGCCCAAGTATTGGCGGCCGACTGCGATTGGATATGATCCGGGAACTTATGACGGCATTGCGCTCATTCCTACAGTTCTTTCGCTTGGATTGTTGTGGAGCATCTACAAGCCGCACGGAGAGGGCTATGGCCAAGTCGTCGAAAAATTAGCTAAACTTCTGGAGGAAAAGAAAAATATCAAAAACGGTTTACGCGGACAGCTCGGACCAAAAAATATCCGGTTGCACAAGGAAGTCGTCGATGTTCTTCTTCCCCTGGAAGAGGACGCTTTACGGAGCGGATGCAATTGCTTGGTATTGCCGCTTTCTTTTGGCAAAAAATATGCAGGATATAGCAGCAGAAACTGCCGTAAAGAAGCACTCAAGCGTGACGAATTGCCTTTCAATTCAACGCAAGGATCGTGTCTTCTCATGTCGATGTCTGACAGACTTAGTGAGGAATGGCATCTCACCGCTGATTGGCCTGGTGACTGTTATGATCGCCATGATTACGCCGAGCGTTGGAAATGTATGACGTACCATTACTTCGAAAAGGGGCAGATTCATTTTCATGCCAGCGGCGATAATGTGCCAAATGGGAGGTGTGGGCCAGTAGTGGGTTTTCCCCTGATTCCTCCTGCGGGCTTGCAATCGGCCTACAGAATCTAAATTAAGGACTAAACTGAAAGGGCGAACATGCATAAATATGTGTCCGCCCTGATTTTTTATCTTGGATAATTCAGATTTTTCAATTTCACTTTTTCTTTATCCCCTGAAAGTACTCATATTTGTGCACGTACATTTATTTGCGCACTTTATTGGTTAGCTGTATAATGTATTTAGTTATTGTAAATATGAAGTTGCTATAAAATTGTAAGGCGCAGATGAAAGAAGAGAAAAATATGCAGGAAAAAATTGAATATTTTCTTTACGAAGACGATAGTTTTGGGGCAACCGCTTCAAAATTTCTGCTGATGATTTTGGCATTGGGCGGAGTTGCTTTTGCTGGCGCAATTGTTCCGGGGATAATGAAAGCTGCATCCAGATCAAGGCGTTTCCGGAGCTATAAAAAGCAGCAATTCAAAAGTGCGGTGAATAATCTCAAAAGGAGGAAACTAATTGAAATTATTTCCGAAAAAGACAGGCGCGTCAGAGTGAATCTCACCAATAAAGGCATGAAAAGAGTAAGGGAATTTGTCTTTGACAATTTGTCGATTCCGAAACCGAAAAAATGGGACCGTAAGTGGCGGGTGGTCATTTTTGACATACCTACACATCCCAAAAAACTGAATATTGCCCGCAATGCCCTCAGGGAAAAAATAAAAGAGCTTGGATTCCGCAAGCTCCAGCATAGTGCCTGGATTCATCCGTACCCTTGCGAAGATGAAATATTGCTAGTAGGGGAAACATTCGAAGTGACCAAATATGTTGAAATTCTGACAGTTGAGAAGCTTCTACATGAGTCAAAAATAAAACATGTCTTTAGCTTGGTATAATCTCCTTATGGTTGTGATTATAAAAAAGTGCGCTATTTTATGAACGTGCATACAAGTGCGCACCTTATATATTATTCGTGTGCCTTTTCACTTTCTTAATTCTATAGATGTTTGCTTTTTCCTGATTCCTCGAGCTTTTTGACAACGTCTGAAACCATTTGCGATTTATTGCGGTCGGCGATAAGGATAGCGTCGGGAGTGTCGACAATTATCAAGTCTTTGGCGCCAATGGTGACAACCAGTTTTTCATCGCCATAAACAAGCAAGTTTTCGCTGTCAAAATCCAAATGTTCTCCCGTGATTTTGACTAGATGTTCTTTATTATTCCCGATCAAAGTGTCTTTGAGCGCGGTCCACGATCCCACATCGCTCCAATCAATCGCGACCGGCGCGACAATAACATTCGGATCGTTTTCCATGACCGCGTAGTCAATGCTGATTTTGTCCATCTGCGGGAATTCTTCTTCGAGCACTTTTTCAAAATCGGGCGTTCCGACCGCATTTTTGATTTTCACAAGCCGCGCGTAAATATCTGGGGCATAAGCCTTGAATTTTTCGATGATGGTGTCAGTTTTGAACAAAAACATTCCGCTGTTCCAGAAAAGATTTCCTGAATCGAGATATTTTTGGGCTGTTTCGAGGTTCGGCTTTTCAACAAAGCGCTTGGCTTTGAAAAATTTCGTCCCCCCGATTTCCTGGAAAGGATTACCTTTCTCAATATATCCCAGTCCCGTCTCTGGAGCGCTTGGATTTATGCCAAAAGTTATGAGACATTCCGGATCGCTGTTTAAAATCTGATTAGCATTTTTTATGGCCTCCAAAAGATCGGTAGGATTGTTTATCAGATGGTCGGCAGGAAAAAAGCCTATGGTTTCATTTCCGTATCTGGCTGATATAACTGCCGCAGAAAGCGCGATACAGGGCGCGGTGCTTCGGCCGACCGGTTCGGAAATTATATTTTCAGCTGGCATTTCGTTCAATTGTTTTTTTACTATATCCGCATACTCTTTATTAGTCGATACAAAAATGTCGCTTGCGGAAACAATATTTTTCAGCCGCTCGAAAGTGTCCTGGAGCATTGTTTTGTCCGAAACCAGCTTTTGGAATTGTTTCGGCATCCCTTGCCGGCTCATGGGCCAAAGCCTTGTGCCCCGCCCGCCGGCCATAATGATTAGTTTCATACTTTTTTCAACATTCAATGTTCGGGGAACCCTAACATTGAATGTTTTATCAATCTTCTGATACAATGGTAGCGGAGAGTAATAACTTTGTAAAATGAAAAAAATGCCGGAAATCAACCCAAAAATATTCAAAGCCTATGACATTCGGGGGATTTATCCCGTGGATATTGACGAGGACGTGGCCTACAAAATCGGCCGGGCGGCGGTTTTGTTCCTCGGGGCGAAAAAAATTGCGGTGGGGCGAGATATTCGCCAATCTTCGCCAAGTTTATTTGAGAGTCTGGCAAAAGGGATCACGGACCAGGGAGCGGATGTTTTCGATATTGGCCTGGCAACAACACCGATGGTGTATTTTGCCTCCGGAAAACTTGATGTTGATGGAGCAATCGCTCTCACGGCCTCTCATAATCCGGCCGAATGGAACGGAATGAAAATTTGCCGCGCCGAAGCGGTTCCGGTTGGGGAAAACAGCGGCCTTCTCAAAATTCGGGACATGGCAATCAAGGGAGAATTTTCCGAGGTTGGAAAAAAAGGAGAAATTATTTCCGAGGAAGATGTGAAAAAAGAGTATGTTGATTATTTTTCCTCGTTTGCGAAATTTGAAGACAAAAAATTCAAAGTTGTGATTGATTTTGCCAATGCCATGGGGATTTTAGAATGGGAAATACTCAAAAATTTTTCTGAAAACCTGGAAATCACGGCTCTTTATGAGAATATGGACGGAAAATTTCCCAACCACGAGGCCAACCCCTTGAAAACGGAAACTCTTGCGGAGTTGCAAAAAAAAGTTTTGGAAGAAAAAGCGGATCTCGGAATGGCTTATGATGGTGACGCGGACCGGATTGGATTTGTGGATGAAAAAGGGGAAATAATTCCTATGGATTTGGTGACGGCGATGCTGGCGCGGATCGTTCTCGAAAAGCATCCGGGCGGAAAAATATTTTACGACTTGCGCTCTTCAAAAGCGGTTAAAGAAATTATCGAAGAAAATGGCGGAAAGGCGCTCGAATGCCCGGTAGGGCACGCCAAAATCAAAAAACTGATGCGGGATCAGAGTGCGGTTTTTGCCGGAGAGCTTTCGGGACACTATTTTTTTGAAGAAAATTATAAAGCCGAGACCTCGACGCTCGCGGCGATTATGCTTTTGAACCTAATGGCTGAAACCGGAAAAAAAATATCGGAAATCGTGATTGAAGTGAAAAGATATTCCCATTCCGGGGAGATCAACAGCGAAGTGGAAAATAAGGACGCGGTTATTTCCGCCCTCAAGAAAAAATATTCGGATGGGAAAATTTCGGAGCTTGATGGTGTGAAAATCGAATTTCCCGACTGGTGGCTCAACGTCCGTCCCTCAAACACCGAACCTGTTCTGCGCCTCAACCTCGAGGCGAACACGAAAGAGATGATGGAAGAAAAAAGGGATGAAGTTTTGAAAATAATTCGCGAATAAGCAAAAATACCGAAAATTTTTTATCCAACATATATATTGACGATCGTCAGGATATATGTAATTCAGCAAGTTTAGTTTAGTTTTGAAATTTTAGAAGCCCACACGGCGTTGCCGGTGGGCTTCTGCTTCTATAAGAGAATATATTTCCTCATTTTTTCTTTTATCCTTCTCAATCTCTGTGCCTGTGCTCTTTTCAGGTCGCCGATAGTTTCAATCGGCAGGCATATTTTTTTCGGGGCACGGACTCCCATCTCCAGCGGGTCGGGCGACGGGCCCGCTTGTGCGAGTTTTTTGTCATACAATTTTTGAAGTCGGCTCATTTCGTTGCTCCCTTGAAAACAGAAATATGCCCATTTAGGCTCTTAAGAGCATAATAAATGGGAACAATAGGCAAAGCAGTCAGTATGACCAAAACAAATAAATTGTTCATCGAGGTTCCCCATGAGGGAGTCAAGAAAACAGGACCCCAGATAACGGAAATTATCCCGCACTCCCAACCCATTTTGTTCTTTCCCCAGTCATTTGCCTTAATTTCATATCCCTTTAGCGTTCCGTATATTCCGGCGCAAAAGAGCAGAAACTCGAGAAATGCCAAGACAGCGTAAATAATAATTGTGAGCGGTATTAACAAAGGGAAAAGAGACAGCAGAGCGAGAAAGCTCACAATCATAAAATAAAATTTTGAGCAGGAATACACTTTATCCCTGATGGGGTCCAGAGCGCATCCAACCCAAGTCTCGGCATTTCGGCGGCGGGCGAAAAGACCGTCGAAAAAATCAGTGAGTGGGACTGCCCAGAGCAGAAGGAGAGGAAACATACCCCGGACGCCGTTAAAAATCAAGTAATTATTCCACAAGTCGATTATTAGTCCGCAAACCGTTATAAGGTTAGCTATAGTGAAATTGTTAACGAGCCCGTTTGCCGTGGAATTCGCAATCTTTTTCAACATAACAAGCCTCCCCTTGTCAGTGAATTATTAAAAGAATTTTTATTACGAAGTAATAATACCCCGCAGCTTGCTGCGGCTGGGAATATGTTAGAATAGATGCATGGAAACAAAATTTGCCAGCCATGCAACCTACAAAATACGCTACCACA
>Ga0208958_1003559_pt1 | contig 12002 bp, 20 predicted proteins | sample RifOxyB1_FD_184032 | JGI IMG/M metagenome (GOLD analysis project Ga0208958, IMG submission 184032) | Soil microbial communities from Rifle, Colorado - Rifle Oxygen_injection B1 (SPAdes) | ecosystem: Environmental > Terrestrial > Deep subsurface > Rock core/Sediment | place: Rifle, Colorado...
TTGCAGACGCCAGCGGCCAAAAGGTGGATATCGGTGGAGCCGATGTTGGGGCCTGTGTTTTTTAGAGATGTGCCCATAGGATCGACTCTACCGGCAGGTCCAGGAGATCGTTTTGGAGGACCGCTAAAAGAGGGCATTGATTGGGTCGTCTGCGGAGGAGAGACAGGACCGCACAAAAGACGCATGGACACACGGGATTATTCGAGTCTTGTCGTCCAATGCCGAGAGGCGGAGGTCCCGTTTTTCGGAAAGGTCGATTCCTACGGACAGCCAATAGGCCCCAGGCAGCTCCCATGACCCGCCTCCTGCGAAACGACTGGGCAATCTGCGCCGCTATCGTAGCCGTTTGGATGTTTGGCGTACTTATCAACTGCTGGGTATACTGGGAGAATAAAATATGAGCTTGGATGGATACAAACAAATAGCAGATCACATGATAAAAATTGACTGGGAGGAGCGCAGGATTTGGGAGGAGAAATTGACGCTCTACATACGCCCCAGGAGATGGTGGATGCCGAAATGGATATGGGCAAGGCTGTTAGATTTTGTTTTGTTGCAGACAACAGAGAGGGTTAGATAGCTATATGACTACTACGCGCGACACACGATTATAATAAATACATTTTTGGCAGGTAATTGGACCAAAGTGGAGGCTAAAAAATGAAGAAATTGGCGCTGCTGCTGCTGCTGTTGTTGTTGTCTGGATGTTCGAGGAATGGAGCAGGAAAAGTTGATAAGCCGTTGGATAGTTCAAAGGCAGTGATGCTATCGGCGGGGGATTGCTACCGCATGATGAGCGGTGATGCCATGTGGATTAATAGAACGTGTCGCGTTATGTACGTCGGGAAATACTCAGTAAAACATAATAACATCGCGGATAAGTCGGACCCATGGGAGGTGGTAGAGTCTGGATACATGTACAACCCTGAACGCGATCCAAGACAAGGATTTGAGAATATAAAGAAAGTTTCTTGTCCTAAGGAGTTGTTGCCATAATCGGATGATTTTTTTGTACAATGATACCGTGCAGTCCATAATTGTGGAGGCTGGGTTAATAGCGTTTGCACCGCTACTCCTGACCCTGTGCTAAACGAGCAATTGGAGATACAGTCCACGGCTTGGTCTCCCTGCACAAATTTAACAATAATATTGACAAAATAATGTTTACAAATTAGACTGATAGTGCTGAGGGCTGGCTGGGCAGATCATGACCATACAACTCTCGGCGCGCCCTCAGCAAGCGCTCCAAGCCCATGACTATAAATCATGGGCTCCTTTTTTTAGGTGTATTAGGTGAGTAGGTCACGTCCTATAAGCGTAAATAAAGTCCTGAAAAAAAATATTTATCCAAAATGGTATACGAATATAGTTGATGCTGCCTGGAAATCATATCGAGATGGGGTCTATGAAGATTTGAGAAAAATGGTTGTTGAAAACATTGAGAAATCGAAATAGAAAATGGACAACAACAAAGAGGCACCAAAAAAAGTAGATATCCGAAAACGTCGTGGGCTTACAATCAAGCAGCGGCGTCTTGTTGCAAATATAGTCAAGGGCAAATCTATAACTGAGGCGGCTCTTGACTCGGGGTATGGGACTAATAGATTGTCTGCTTGTGTCACTGGCTCGCAAACCCTAAAATTGCCTCACGTCCAGGCTGCTGTGCAAGAGGCTCTTGACAAAGCCGGAGCCACTATTGACGCCTCTGCAAAAGTCATAGCCGATGCGCATAAGGCAAATACTGAGGGCAAGTTTGGCAAGACTCTGCCCGACCATGACACCCGACTAAAAGCCGTTGAGGCAAATCGTAAATGGCGCAACATCGGGACTCAAGATGGTTCTGGTATCAATGGCGACAAACTCTCAATCGCAATACTGATCATGCAGGAGCGGGAGAAGCGAGGATTGCCAATACCTGACGTGATCGAGGGAGAGGCTACGAATGGTTAGAGCAGTTGCGGCGGTTATAGCTATATCATCTCTTGTCGTTGTGTTGCCGGCCACGTTGTCGGTATGGACAATGCCTAGGCTTTGGGTTGCTGCGCTTGCGGCCTTATTGGGAGCCATTTACCAGAGGCGATACAGCCCGATGCAGGCCCGGGCATGGTCAGTGTTCGGACTATGCGCTGTTCCCAGCATATTGACTAGCATAGACCCGTCAATGTCGATTATGGGTCAGTGGTATTGCGGGGCAGAGACAGTCATGTTAATGCTGTTGTGTTATTTGCTCATGAGCAATGCTGTTGGGGTTGACGATCATGTTGTGGCAATTGCCATAACGATATTTGGAACGATAGCCGCTATGTATTTGGTCTTGCAGGGCATGGGGATAAATCCTCTAGCCTGGAATGCGCCAGCGTCATATAACCGCATGCCAGGGCTTATGGGTCATCCAGCATGGTCTGGCTTGATGGCGGCAATGACGATACCGTTTGCGCTGTACCTGTCAGATTATGATGACACATGGTATCTGAGCATAGCTGTATGCGTAATAGGGTTGGTACTGACCGGATCACGCGGTGCTATTATCGCGGCTGTAGTATCTGCCGTCTGGCATTACCGTGACCGACTGCCGAGGACACTGGCGGCATTGCTTGTTGCTATGTCGGCTATTGCAGTTATTTACCTAGGCTACCATGGCTCACAATCTGACGTAATGCGGATAGAGCAAAACAGATTGGCTATGTTGGCATGGTGGCAGCACCCATGGCTAGGCTGGGGGCCTGGGACTGGTGCGCTATGGTTCTTGAGGGTCAGGGATATTTTGACTGCATCCAGGATGGGAGATAGCATTGTTATTCAGGTCCACAGCCACAACTGGATTACAAACATACTCGCATCACAGGGAGTGATTGGCCTAGCCGGCTGGGCGGTCATGGCCTGCTATTGTTGGCGAACTGCGACAGACACGGTTAGAGGCGCGCTTCTTGTCGTTGGCATATTCGGTCTATTTAACCCTATCCCGCCAGTGGTCTATATCGTAATGGCCGTAGCAGTAGGGTCATGTGCCAGCGGGGATGAGAGATCGACTATAGCAAGGCGGTCGGTCATGACTTTACTGGCTGGTGTTGTATTTGCGGTTATGTCCTCATCTTTGGCATCAGATGTGATGGCTAGGCGCGGTCATCATGCAGACAGGTCAAGCAGATACAACGACGCGGCCAGATATTTTCTACGCGCTGCCAAGTTTGCGCCATGGGAGTTTTACTACCCGGCTAGAGCGGCCACGTCCTTGCCGACTGACAATGACATTCGCAAGGCAGTAGCTAGAGCGTCAATAAAATCATCTAGGGTGCATAGATATAACCCAATGTCTATAACGGCATCGTCTGTTGCTCTGCAATTGATAGGCCGGCCAAAGGCGGCAATCTCGATTGCTAAATACGCTCTGAAGCTTGACCCTTTGCGAGTGTTGCACACGGCGAAATAGGAGGTATCAGATGCTTTACGAGGGCGGCGGCGATATGTCAAAGGGTGGTTTCTTCGTACACTTGCGGGATCAGTTTGGTCGGTGCCAGTGGGCGTTTGCGACTGCCCAGGTCAAAGGCAGCGTGCTAAATTTGCAGGTCATACCCAATGGACCAGAGCAGCTATGTTGGCGTCCTAATTGCAGTCATGGCCCGGACAAAGGTCAATGGCATTATGGCCCAGACCAATGCAACATGGACTCACAACAAATCAAAGAGCACGATAGAAAAAGCATCGAGTCAATAAAATGAAAAGCAACTTCCCTTGGTGGCATGAAATTGAAAAGAGAGATTCGGAATCAGGCGTTCCTGCATTCTACGATTTCGGATTATGGGGTGCCGCTACAATATTCCAAGGTAAGAAAAAATCAATAGCACTACCATGTCCGATGCTTGAAGCTCTCATTGAAATATCATGCGCTAGGGAACAGCTTTGGGCAATACGGGAAGGTTTAGCATGACTAGCGGCTGGATGAGCGAGAAGCAACGCAAAGAGGCTATCCGAGAGGCCAAGCTGGCCCAGGAAAGAGCCTATGAGCAGAATGTACGACTAAACCGGATGAACCCGAGAGACCCCAGGTTAAGCGAGCAGACTGACCGTATGGTCAATGAGGCCCAGGAGTGCGGGCGCAAGTATGCCAAGTGGCTCAAGGCACAAGGCCGAAAGATTATAATTCGTGAGAATAATTCATGAGTCATGACCAGGACAGGCTTATATGCACGTTTGGTCCTAAAGGTCTGGAATATGTCCATCCTGAATTTATGGACGCAATAACGAACAGAGACAAGAGCGAATCCGAAAAGAAATCCAAGGAAAAGAGCAGGAAGAAATGATCATAGAACGCGTCAGGTTATTCGGTCGGCCAAAGGAACAATACCTGGCTAGCGCCGAGATAGTCATATCTGACGGTCCAATGCGGTTCTGTATCAGGGGTATAAGGCTAATTGACCTGGGCAAGGACAAACTACACCTTGCCATGCCTGCATGGAAAAAAGAGGGGATGGAAGGTCCAGTATTCGAGGATATGTTTTTCCCAATGACTGCGCCGGCAAGGGAATTTCTCGAATCAGATATTATCACTCAATATCTGGCCTATGTTAAGAGATAGTTTTGAGGCGTTTATTATAATTCTCGCTATCCTGATGTTGGCATTTGCGATATGTGTTTATCTGCCTTTTAAAGAACCAATCGACCAAAAAGGATATGACCGATTATCTGAAGCTGCCGTGAAAATGGAAATTGCCAAAGACCGAGTAATCCACCGCCGACAGCTAAGATACCTAGATCGAGTAAGCGGCTGGTTAGACTGTCAAGAAGGTCGTGTCCCAAGATATGGCGATATCCGTTAGCCAGGCAAGGGCCGAGTTGTTGACGGACAAGATCAAGGTTGACCCTAGATTTCTCATTGAGTCCACGTTCTACATTCTCAACAAAGAGTCTCGGCTGGTCCCGTTCGTATTCAACGATGTCCAGAGCCACTATTGGCCTAGAATAACTACGAGGGATTTGGTTCTCAAATCGCGCAAGGAAGGGTTTACTACTATACGGTTGGCACGCATGGTTGCCAAGTGCGCGACTATACCTTACCGGAGGGCTATTGTCGTAAGCCACGAAGAAGAGTCAACCAAGCGTATTCTTAGCCGCGCAGTCGAGATGATAAAGAACTGCGCTATCAATCTCTGCGCTAAGGTCACGGAAAGCACAATCTCATTTCCGCAGATGAAAAGCTCTCTCTATATCGGGACTGCCGGAGCCAAGGCCTTCGGTCGTGGTGATGACGTTACAGATTATCACCTGACCGAGTTTGCTTGGTGGCAGAAGCCTGACCTAATCACTGGCATCGAAGAGGCCTGCGTCAAGGACTCCGAGGGCTGCATAGAGTCAACTGCCCATGGCTACGGAAATCCATTTCACATGCTATGGGTAAAATCAGACAAGGGCGAAGCCGGTATAATCCTTCCTGACGGTGCGCCTAGGAAATACGCCAGGCACTTCTACGGGTGGTGGCAGGACAACACGCTTAAAGTTGATTGCACGAGGCCGCTTACTGACGTTAATGAGTACGAGAGAAATCTAAAAACTGAATTTGGCGTTACTGACAGTCAATTGCTATGGCGTCGAATGAAGAAGGAATCAATGTTCGACCCTTCACTCTTCGAGCAGGAATATCCTGCTTTTTGTGAAGAAGCGTTCTTGGTTTCAGGCGCGATGGTCTTTGATGCTCTGGCATTGGCCAAGCATGAAAAAACTGCTAGGCCGGTATTGTGGCGCGGTGAGATCATAGACAAGGGAGATCGAGTAGGGATGGAACCGTCAGACCGTGGCCGGCTGTCAGTCTATCGAGTTCCAAGCCGAAACGGAAAATATGTTATCAGCGCAGATGTTGCGGCTGGAATAAGCGAAGGTTGCTTTTCTGTAGCTGATGTTTGGGATCTTGCCAACAATGAGCAGGTAGCCCAATGGCGCGGGCATGTGGCTCCTGAGCTATTTGGCGATGTCCTGTGCTTGCTAGGGGCCTATTACAACTACGCGCAGCTCGTTCCTGAGGTCAATAACCACGGTCTTACCACTTGCACGCGCATCCAGGATAATCAATATCCGAATCTCTACCGCCGAGAGAAGTCAACTGGCGGTTCTGATCTAGGATTCTACACAAGCCCAGGCCGGCAGGGAACAAAAATCGAGATAATCAATTCAGCCAGGGCCGCTGTTAGAGAGTTCAGTTTCAAGATCAACAGCTTGCAGACAATCTCAGAAATGCGGTCGTTCGTTAAACTGGAAAATGATGAGATGGACCACATGCCCGGAGCGTTCAGCGATTGTGTAATAACTGCCGGAATCGGTGCAATCATGCTGGCCAAATCTGAATACATTCCCGAGGAAACGCACGAATCAGACAGGATAATTAAAGGCCGCGTTTCATCTAGGATGAATATTCCGAAGTTTAGGACGGGTTATCAATGAGAGAAGATTGCAAACCGGGTCCAATTATAGAATTAAACCGGGGGCATTGGATGAGGAGGGAACCACAATTTGATACATGCGCTGATTGCGGTGGATGGCGCAGGGATCATCCATTTATTTTTTGCACTGGGATAAATAGGGGCTGCGAAAAATTTATAGAACGAATTGACGATAACAGAAAATGTCATTCATCGTCGATAGGAACAATTTATATATGAAATTACTAAAAATACTATGGGCTATAATTACCGGACAGATCGAAGCTGTAAGAGAGATTAGAACACATGGATTAAAAGCCGCCATAAATGAGGTTAAGTCTATTTATGGGCATGGGATATATTGTCAATGGCATCTTGGTCCATGTCGTGGAATTGGCCGATATCAGGCGCATGCTAATGGCCCATGGGTTTGTAGGAAACATGCAGAAGTATTGATTGATATTTTGTTAGCAACGGCAGCGAAACAATTTGACAGAGCAGAACGTGCGGCATGGGCAGTTGCGGAGAAAGAAGTATTTGGAGAAACAGAAATAAATTATGACCATAATGTAGGTTCACAAATTGAGAAGGTTCGTTTAGATGAAAGACAGAAACGGATAGAGTTATCAAAAACCAGTAAACCTCAGTAAACTTAGTATAACCAGGAGGCATACCACATGATAGGCAGCAATAAATGGCTACCAGAGCGCAACCCTGACGACTTTACTCCGATACGGTTCAAGATGCTCGTTGAGGTCTTGCCTGAGAAGGCCCGGAGCGAGACTATCATAACTCCCGATACGGTAAAGAACGGTGACACAACACGCAAAGCGTTTTGGGCCAAGGTCGTTAAGGTGGGCAATCTAGTTGAAGGCACGACTCCAGGCCTGAAGATCGTCCTTGACCCGTCTCTGGACATCATGAACGCTCAACGCTGCTTCATGTGGGAAGGCAAGCACTACATGGCTTGCGACGTTTCTGATATAATCATGGTCATGGAGGATGCTAGTGAAAAAGCCACAGCCTAAGACGTTGAGGGATAAGAAGATAGTTCAGGCCGCAAAGGACGTTCACGTTCTGTCCAGGATAGCGGTTTGCGAATACAACGATCAACAGTTAGCGAAGGAAGTCAAGGACATGCAGAAGGTCATGAACGAGTTCTTTGACCTGATTGTGGCAGAGTTCGAGAAGTCAATCGGCCACAACTTCGCGGAGCCGTTCAAGAAGAAACTTATCGAGCTATCGCACAAGTACGATCAAAAGCCGCAGGAGGCCAAGAATGGACAACAAGACTGAAGCTCAGTCAACATCTACCGGGAATCCCGGAGAAACCAATCCTCCCGAGAATGCCGGGACTTTGACCGTCTCCTACGATAAGCCCGAAATGGCTATGCTCCAAGGAGGGTTGTTCGTCATGAGCATCCCGCTTAACAGCAAGGGGATGAATCGAGTCTTGGCCACGGGCTTTGCCTTTACCGCCCTGGGCCGTCTATGCGCGATTTACGACGACATGGAACGCCTGAAGCGCGAGCATGATGCGAAGAAGAAGCCAGGTCTTATCATTGCCGGAGCTGATGCCGTCATCGGAAATATCAAGAAGTTGGTCGGGATATAATTGCTCGCCCCCGTAGCTCAATGGCAGAGCCATCGCCTTGTAAGCGATAGATCGCTGTTCGATTCAGCGCGGGGGCTTTTTCAAATCTATTGACAAACAAAAAAAAGATTCGTAGACTTTTTTTGTGGTCAATAAATTATCAGCCGAATTTCTCCCCCTGCCTGCTGATGGGACCACCAGGGGGAGATTTCTTTTTAGCTCGTCTAGGCCGAGCAGACACAGCGAAAGCTCAGAGTTAAAAAAATGGTCCTGTCACTCGCAGGTAATGCGATTGAGTTTTAAACCCTCCGGCGCTCCCCTTTTAAAATTTCGGGCAATGACCGAAAAACTGTCAACCCGAACTTGCAGGACGTGGGATATGCGCAGGCAAAACTGTCCAACACTGGCCGAGAGTCCAGAATACTGCAAGAGCGAAAGCTTTACAGTTAGGTAAGGGTCCTGTTTAGTCTTGCTGGGAATCTGGATAGTCCTGCAAGGATAGAGGGGTATTTTGACAGCTGAAGAAAAAAAGTCAATTGAACTTTTGGCAGAGTGGTATAAACGAATTGGCAACGACAGAGAATACAATAAGGTTGTGACAAGATTTAATCTGGGATTGCCATTGATTGGTTACGATTAAAATAGGAGAAAAAATGTCACTCTTTTCAGAAGATAGTCCGGTGAGAAGCGGTGTCATGCAACAGGCTTTGAAGATATCAAAAGAGCCGTACAATAAATACCGTCATGAATGGGCTTTGCGAGTGCTTGCCGAGTCATGCGACGATCTTGTATCTGTCAATGGTGATAAAAGGATTTGACAGAACACAAAAACGGGGCTATACTTTAGTTGTAGATTTGAAAGGCGGCTAGGCAGCACCGAACAAGATAATGCCGAAGATGGGGAGGCTATCCCCATGGCAGACGAATACACGAACTCCATGCGTTCTGAGCGCATGGGAAACGGTCGGGATATCAAGGCCGATATCACTACCGTCTCTCCGCAGTCTAAGTCCTCCGAGGAAGTTTCCAGCAACGAAGCCAAGCCGACACCTGCGCCAATGTTCGAGGATGCAGGTGATTTCATTCGCGGCGGTGGCAAGGTTGACGGCGAGATGGAGAACATCGGGACTGTTTCTTCCATCCCCAAGGGGACCTCTGCTCCTGGCATTCCCGGCGTAGATAAAGGCGCTCCTGGCCCGCAAGGACCTGGGGTTATCTGATACGCTGGGCAGCCGGAACACACATCTATCCAATGGTCGAGGAGAAATTACACAAACTCCGCGACTATGTTGTTATCCGTGACAATAAAGTTATTGGCGGTTTCGTTCCAGACTGTCCATGCTTGCCAGAAATAGAAGTCGTAAACGGTGAACCGATGGTGATTCACAATAGAATCTTCCAGAGGAATTGACATGGAACTATCTCTACTGCCTCCGCAGAATGTCCAGGAGCGCACAGGAGATGCGATTGACCGTCTTGAATCCGACTTTCAGCAGGGCAAGGTAAAGATATCAAGCAATTACCTAACCAAGTTGGAGAAGGAAATAAGGGTTATGGTCGATCGCTGGAAGGAAGGGACGAGCGTTTTGAAAGAACGCTTGCAGAAGTGGAATGACCTGATGGAAGGCGTAACCGAGGAACAGGATTTCCCATGGACTGGAGCGTCAAGGGTTACGATGGGAACAGCTGCCGGCTCTGCCAGGACGCTGGCGGCTACGTTCGATAGGTCACTGTTCTCGCAGGAGTCTTTTCTGGTAGCCGAGAACAACAGCGCGGCCACAAGGGAGAAGGCAAAGACGCTTGAAGATTCCGTAAATTGGCTTGGCTCGAAGGTAAATAATCTTCTTGATGTCCTACGGGACATGCCTATACCGCTATTCCGAGACGGTACAGTCCCGGTAATGGGAGAATGGAAGCGTCAAGTAGAGAAGGCCGTAGACTACAAGACCTATCAAACCTCTGCCGAGTTCATGGCTGATTATCCAAGCCCTGAAGCAGCCGGCATGGATGAGAAGAAATACTCAAAGACTCTAAAGTACCTGGATAAGACATATAACCCTGACCTTTCCGTCGAATACATCTATGACGAAGTTATATATGACGCTCCTCATTTTACGAAGATACCTCTAGCCCGCTTCATCTTCCACCCGCTATCAGCCGAGGAACTTGGCGATTGCGTTATCTACGGTCGGCAATTCTTTGAGCATACTGACACTGTAGAAACAAAGATCAAGTATGGTGAATACGACGAAGAACCTGGCAAGGAAGCCATTGTCGCGGCCAGTGGCATGATAGACGATGTATGGGGCCACAACAGAGAGGCAATCGAGGGTCTAAGCTCAGAAGGCGACAATTTCAAACGGTGCGAGTGTTACCGGCTTGTGCTGAAGAAGGATATTGACGGTGATAGGGTCCCAGAGAAATACCTATTAACCTACGAACACCAGAGCCACAGGATACTGAAGATCCAGCGGTATAACCTTCGGCGCAATATCGACAATGTTGTCATATTCAGATTCTTGAAGCGAGACGGTAGGCTTCTTGGCGTATCTCTCTGCGGTGATGGATATGACCAGTTCCGAATGATCGACGATTTCCACAGGCACCGTCAGAATGTGCGTGCGATTACTGATGCTCCGGCTTTTATCGCACCTGAACGTCTGAAGGATACTATTGATTTCGGTTCTGGTGATTATGCTTGGCGTCCTGGGGTTACTCTCTATTTGCCTGATGAGTACATGGGAGATAAGGCCCCTAGGCAGATGGTGACGCAGAACCTTGACCGGACAAACAACAGCCTTGACGAAGAAGGCTCTGTCATGCGCTATCTTGAAATACGTCTAGGTCCTTCTCAGGGCATGTCCGGTAAAGAGACAATCAATGATCCAAAGCAGCCGGCGACCAAGACCCTTGCGCTTTTGCGTCAATCCACGTTTAGAATTGACCACTATATCAACGAGTTTAAGCGCTCAGTCCCGCTACTGGTCAAGCTACACAATGCCCTTTACTATCAATATGGCCCTAGGTCGATCAAGTACATGGGCAAGGTCAAGGATTCGAGCATAGAACTTGAAATGGAGAAGGCGCTATTCGCTCTTGATTCTCTGTCATTCAATTTGAAAATAGGCGAACTTGCGCTATCTCCTGAATACCAGATGGAGAAGGCCCAGGCTTTGCTGCAAGCTGCTCTTGCGAATCCGATTGTCATGCAGATGAAACCCCAGATACTTATCGAAGCATGGAATGAGATGGTCTATGCTGTAAAGCCTCTAGACTTGAACCGCTTCTTGATCGAAGCTCCCAAGCCTGGTATGCAGCAGTTGCCTCAGATGATGGGGGCAATCCCTCCTGGCGTACCTCAGATTTTGGCAGAGAAATTGCAGGCGATGAAAGGTCAACAAGAGCAGGATATCACAGGGGGTCTAAATGCCAACGCGGGTAAGTGAAGAGCGCATAACTCAACTTCAAGCCAGAATCGGGCAGCTAAATACCAGGATTGAGAAGTGGTCGAAGATAGCCAAGTGCAAGGATAAGGGGATTTGGGAAATCATCGGCCCGAAGATAAAACTAGCCAAGGAAACATCAGAAAAGGACGCTCTGATATTCTTGGTAAAAGGTGAGGTAGACAAGGCCCGCCTTGCTGCCGGAGAGAGCATAGCCTACGCGAGAATCCTTGGAGACGTTGAATCAACAGACGCGAATATAGAAAAGGCAGAGCAGGAAATAGCCGAGATACGGCAGCAGATAAAGCTCGCCAAGAACCGTGGCGGGATCGTAGACTAGGAGGCAAGAATATGAACATGAAAGCACCTGACCTTAGTAAAGTTGCAGACCCATTTGAAGCAGACGCCCAGGTTCAGACTCCTGAACCAGAGGCAAAGACTACGCCTGAACCCGAGGTTAAAGAGCCTGCTGCCCCTACAGCCGAGCAGTTGGCCCAGGAGAATGCGACGCTAAAGGCGCAGCTTGAGGCCGCGCAGAAGGTTCAAGTAGTGAAC
>Ga0208958_1003560_pt1 | contig 11998 bp, 8 predicted proteins | sample RifOxyB1_FD_184032 | JGI IMG/M metagenome (GOLD analysis project Ga0208958, IMG submission 184032) | Soil microbial communities from Rifle, Colorado - Rifle Oxygen_injection B1 (SPAdes) | ecosystem: Environmental > Terrestrial > Deep subsurface > Rock core/Sediment | place: Rifle, Colorado...
CGCTGAAAATGCGCCGTACCCAATGTGATCAAAACGGCAAGGAACCAGAACAGGATGGATTTTTTCATAGCGGTAAAAACCTTCGAGACGCGGTACCATATCGAAGCTTGACAGTCAAAGACAGGCCGCGCTAGTCCAGTAACATTATCCCTGGAGAATCATTTTATGTCCAAGACGTTAGATCTGAACGTGAATGCTTTGTCTGAACTCTCGTCGGGTGAGCTTGAGCGTGATCAGCACCAGCCGTTCATTGCCGCCGGGCGCTCGATTCCTGAACTCGGAATCACGCCCGTTCTCATGGGCGTGGTTCTCGGAATCGTCTTCGGCGCCTCTTCGCTCTACCTGGCGCTTAAAGTCGGCATGACGGTCAGCGCGTCCATTCCCGTCGCGGTTCTGTCGATTACACTCTTCAAAGGCTTTTCAAAAGTATTCGGGCTCCGGCGTGCAACCATCCTCGAAAACAATATCGTCCAGACCACCGGCTCGGCCGGTGAATCAATCGCGTTCGGCGTCGCGGTCACGATGCCTGCCCTCCTGATCCTGGGATACGACATGGAACTCGGCCGGATCATGCTGGTCGCCGTGTTGGGAGGCCTCCTCGGCGTCCTCATGATGATTCCGCTTCGTTATGCGCTCATCGTCAAAGGACATAAAGAACTCGTTTACCCTGAAGGAACAGCTTGCGCCGAAGTCCTGATCGTCGGCGAACAGGGCGGAACCAGCGCAAAAACTGTTTTCACCGGTTTCTTTCTCGGCCTCGGTTACAAAGTCCTCAATGTCGGGTTGAAATTGTGGAATGACGTTCCCGCAAAGGCGATTTCCTGGTTCAAAGGCGCGCAAGTTTCGGCCGAAGTTTCGCCGGAACTGCTCGGTGTCGGCTACATCATCGGTCCCAGAATCGCCTCGATTATGGTGGCCGGCGGTATTCTTTCGTCCTGGGTGTTGACGCCGATTATCAAGCTCTTTGGAGAGGGCCTCACCCAACCGCTTTTCCCGGCGACAAAACTCATCTCGCAGATGAGCCTCCATGAGATCTGGCAAAACTACATTCTGTACATCGGCGCCGGAGCCGTCGCCGCCGGCGGGATTATCAGCCTGTTTCAGAGTCTTCCGACGATTATCCGTTCGGCCCGCGCCGGGCTCGGCAATCTGAAGATCTCAGGCAAAGCCAAACTCGCGAAACTCAGGCGGACGGACGTCGATATTCCGATGTCTTACGTCCTGATCGGGGCTGCCTTGCTCATTTTTGCGATCTGGATGTCCCCTTCGCTGAAGATGAATCTGCTCGGTTCCTTGCTGATCATTCTTTTCGGCTTTCTCTTCGTAACCGTAAGTTCGCGCCTGACGGGCGAGATCGGTTCGTCATCGAATCCGATTTCGGGGATGACCGTCGCGACGCTGCTTCTGACCAGCCTCGTGTTCCTCATGCTCGGCTGGGTCGATCTGGAATATCGTGTCACGGCCTTGAGTGTCGCGGCCATCGTCTGTGTTGCCGCCTCAAACGGCGGCACGACTTCGCAGGACCTGAAAACCGGGTACCTGGTCGGGGCGACGCCCCGGTCCCAGCAGATCGCGCTCCTCGTCGGGGCTCTCACCTCGGCGGTCGTGATCGGTTATACTCTCAAAGCCCTGAACGACGCCTCGACAATCTATTCCAAGAAAGAAGTTCCGGCTGACGTTCGGGTTGACAACGTCTCGGAACTCACGGCTCTGGAGATGGTGGGAGGGCCGGACGGCAAAAGCGACAAAACTCTTTATCACGTTCTCCACGTCCGGGAGAACGCCCGCAGCGGCCCTCTCGAAAAACTTCAACCCGGCAAATATCTCGTCGATGCTTCGGGCCAGGTTCGCTATTTCGTTGACCCGGGAATCAACGGCGTCCTGAAAACGCGCGATGACGGAACGGTCGTTCAGAAATACGACGCGCCCAAAGCACGCCTGATGTCGTTGATCATTGACGGAATTCTCACCCAGAAGCTGCCTTGGGGACTCGTTCTGCTGGGCGTCTCGATCGCGATCGTTCTCGAACTGTGTGGAATCGCCGCACTCCCTTTCGCCGTCGGCGTTTACCTGCCGCTCTCGAGCTCGACGCCCATCTTTGCCGGTGGGGCGATCCGCTGGCTGGTTGAAACCTCCACCCGGAAAAGGGCAGCCAAAAAAGCCGCCAAAGAGCAAAACCTCGACGGCGAATCCAGTCCGGGGGTGCTCTTCTCCTCGGGCCTGATCGCCGGTGGCGCAATTGCCGGTATTCTGCTTGCCATCATTTCAGCGAAGGAGGAGATCGGCGCCGCGCTCGACATGACCTCGAGATTTCCAGGCCTGACTACGACGAACGTGACATCGGTCGTCGCCTTCGTGATTCTCGGCTCGGTGCTCTTCGCGGTCGGGGCGTTTAAAAAGATGGCGAAAAAATAAGCCAGCTCCCGCGGCCTAACCTGAACGCGCTACAGCCCGAGAGAAAGGGCCAGGGAAAAGGTTTTGTTGCGAAGGCTTACGTTTCTGGCGAGAAGATAAAAGTCCGCGAAGTCGAACGAAACTGACGTTTGCTTGCCGCTCTCCCGCTGATGATTCCAGGCGAGTCCTGCGGCGACTTCGCGATTCGTGACCGCCAGAAAGGCCAAGCCATCGGTGATCGGAGAGTACTTGAAGTAGCCGCTGACCGAGTCCGTGGTCGAAAGGATCCGCCTCGCGACGGGATAGAGCATCGGCCCGGTCACATTGCTATAACCGAATTTCGCGCCACTCACGAACATGCTTGCGTAATAAATCCCGCCCATGAGGGTGACGCGCCAGGGCTCCTTCACAACCGGCAACGAGTACCCGGCCCGGGCATTCAAACCGAAAAAACGTGCGGTAACCCCCGAACGATTGCTCGTCAGCGGCAAGAGCGTCAGATATGCCGTAAACCCATAATCCCAGCGGGGTGGAATCCAGATGGATTGATAAGCGGCACGAAGGGTGATCGCGTTTTCTGAAAAATCCTGGACCCTGCTTTGCGTATAAGACATCGAGGTAAGCCCGAGTCCCACAAAGAAGGCGTTTTTGAGTGGATTCAGCGTCGCACGCACTTTTTTCTGATAGGCATCCCAGCCCTTGAAAACGACGACCAGCTTTTCGTCTTCGACAATTCCAAGCGGGCTGATGGCATAAAGATGAACGGGGGTGACTTCGGCCTGCAACGGAATGGAAACAGAAAACTTTCCGTCGCTCTCGAGCTCGATCTGAGTTTCTCCATGGACCAGGATCCAATCCTCCTTTCGGAACTCACCTTCCAACTTCGCGACAGGATGCGAAAGCTGACCGACCGAACGGGATTCAACTTCGACGCGTTCGAGTTTCCAGACAACGCCTTTAACGTGTTCTTTCGGTTTATCGGATTCTATCAGACGGGCCTCTTTCCAATTGTCCGGGGGGGCGTCCGCGGCGAAAGCCGGGCTGACCGGGCCGATCGCGAGCAACGTGGCAAGCAGGCTGGCGATGAGAAGATATCCATTTGTCACTGGGATGGCTGTCCATTCACATAGGCGCGAACGATCGGTAACGCCCGAACACCGGGATGTTCCACGATCAGGAGAGCCGCGGTGGCGCGGGCTTCCTGATCACGTTTCAGCACCTGTAACGTGCGAAGTTCATACATCCAGGAAGGCAGAAATTTCGGATGAGTGCCCCGAATCGCCCGGAATTCCTTCAGAGCGCGCTCAAAATCCTTGTTTTCAAAAGCTTGCTTCGCGCTTTCGAAGCTCTGCTCGATTGTCACCGCTTTTACCGTTTCCTGCGTGACGATGATCTTGGGAATATCCTCCGCCGAAGTCTCCGGCCGAGTTTCCAGCTTAACCTGCGGCGCCTTGGAGAGAAGCGCGGCATAGCTACCTGGCGAAGGCTGGACTTTTTCGCCGTCCAGCCCAAAGCGCTTTCTCCAACTCGCAAGGAGTCGGGCTGCGCCTTCTTGAGGCATTAGGGTCGGCTTTTTCTTAAGCAAGAGGCGTTGCCCGATTCGGATGTGATAAGGCCTGGCAATTCCATTCCAGTTCGCGATTTCCTTGAACATCGAGCAGCGGCCGTAGAGCACGATGCCGATTTCACAAAGGGTCGGAGCCTGGTCCGAAACGATATGGCTCTTTGAGGCGGGAACAGCCGCAAACGCGCTGTGTCCCGCGAACAAAACCAAGGCAAAACTCCGGGTGATAGTTCTGGTCACGAACTGCATGGCATTTATTTAATAATTCTAAGACAGGCGCCCATCATTCGCAAATGCAGTGTTTCAGCCGGCCACGAATCACCACTCAACTCAACTGTTTGCGGCGCTCCCGATTCAGTGCTAAGTTCGAGTCGTTTCCAAACACGATTATTTTTTTACCACGAGGCACACACGATGAAACCGACACATCGGACGATCATTGAACCGTTCAAAATTAAGGTGACTGAACCGCTCCAGATCCGGACACGAACAGAGCGGGAGCGGGTCCTCCGTGCGGCCGGCTATAATTTATTTCTGGTCCCGTCGAGCCAGGTCACGTTCGATTTTCTGACAGATTCGGGAACCACAGCCATGAGCGCGGCCCAATGGTCAGCCATGATGGTAGCCGACGAGAGCTATGCGGGATCCCGAAGTTTCGAAAAATTTGAAAAGGTCGTTCAAGACCTGACCGGATACTCCTACGTGATTCCGACGCACCAGGGGCGAGCGGCGGAACGGCTTCTCTTCTCGCTTCTCGTGAAAAAGGGAACGGCCATCCCCTCGAATAATCACTTCGATACGACCCGGGCCAACATCGAACAATTGGGCGGCGAAGCAGTGGATCTCGTCATTCCCGAAGGCCGCGACCCCGCCCGGGTCCACCCGTTTAAAGGCAACATCGATCTCGATCGGTTGGAAAAATTCTGCACCGAGAACCGGGAACGGATACCCGTCGGAATGATGACGATCACGAACAACACCGGAGGCGGCCAGCCGGTTTCGTTGGAGAACCTCCGAGGTGCGGCCAAAATCTTCCATCGTCACGGGATCCCTTTCATTCTCGACGCGTGCCGCTTCGCGGAAAACAGCTACTTCATCAAAGAACGGGAAAGCGGCCAGCAGGACCGCTCCGTGCGGGACATCGCCCGCGAGATTTTTTCGATCGCCGACGGTTGCTTGATGAGCGCGAAGAAGGACGGACTCGTCAATATCGGCGGGTTTATCGCCTTAAAAGACAATAAATGGCTCGATCACCTTCGAAGCTTCCTGATTCTTACCGAAGGCTTTCCCACCTATGGCGGGCTCGCCGCGCGCGATCTCGAGGCCTTGGCCGTGGGGCTCGAAGAAGTCCTTCACGAAGACTATCTGTCCTATCGGATAGCCGTCAGCCGCTACATGGCCGAAGGGCTCAATAAGCTCGGGATTCCGACCGTGCAGCCGGCGGGCGGCCACGCAGTCTATATCGATGCCAAATCGTTCCTCCCGCACATTCCGCAAGAACAGTTTCCGGGCCAGGTGCTCGTGACCGAACTTTACCTGGCCGAAGGTATCCGATCCTGCGAGATCGGGTCTTCGATGTTTGGAAAGTATGTCGACGGCAAATTCCAGCCCGCGGCGATGGAGCTCGTCCGGCTCGCCTTCCCGCGCAAAGTCTACACACAAAGCCATTTCGATTACATTCTGGAAGGAATGGAAGCGATGGCCAAAGCCAAAGAATCGTTGAAGGGATTGCGGCTCACCTTTGATCCACCGTTTTTGCGTCATTTCACGGCCCGCTTCGCTCCGATTGCCGATTGAAGAGCTCGAATGGCAACAACTCTGACTCTTGAAAACAAGGAGTATGTGCCGGAAAACTGGGAACGGGTACCCTGCCCTTTTTGCGGTGAAACGGAGTCGTACGTTCTCGAACGGTTCGGGTTCGAACATCGATATACTTACGTCCGTTGCTCCCGCTGCAAGCTCGCGTATCAGAATCCACGACCCGTTTATAACGACGATTTCATCGAAACGGCCTACGAGGTCTACGACAGTGCAACCGAGGCGTTCCAGAAGGCGGAAAACTGGACCCCGAGGGGCCGGATCGTCCATCGGGAATATTCACATATCATTTCTGAAATAGAATCGTTCGTCGGGAAGCGCGGCAACCTTCTTGAGATTGGCTGTAATACCGGGTTTTTCTGTAAAGCGGCCGCCGACAACGGCTGGAAACCGATCGGCGTCGAGGTTTCGAAGTCAATGGCCGAACTCGCCAACAAAACCTACGGGGTCGAAACCCGTGCCGGCGACCTGGCGAAAATTCAATTCACCGAACGGTTTGACGCGATTTACTGCAGTCACGTGATCGAGCACATCCCGAACCCGCGCGCCTGGATGTCACGATTCCGCGAAGTGCTGGCCCCGGGCGGAATCGTCTGCCTTTCCGTTCCGAACATGCAGAGCATCGATCGCAAATTCAAAAGGCTGCTCAAACGTTTGAAGCTCAAGCGGGACCGTTGGGAAAAATGGCGAACGCCGGATCACCTCTTTGAACCGTGCGAACGGAGCCTCGTGCCGTTTATCGATTCCTGCGGCTTTGAAGTCCTCAGGCGATACAGCTATCCCAGTGAGTGGAACGGCCTGACCGACCTCTGGCACGAACTCTTCCACTTCAAACTGCGCTGGGGCGCGAAGTCGCGGTATTATATCCGGCCGCGCAAAAAATAATCCCCGATTTACCGTTTATCCAATTTTCGATAAATCGTTCTGGAATTGATCCCGAGAAGCTTCGCGGTCATGTTCTTGTCGCCCGAAGTGGCTTCGAGAGTTTTACGAATCAGAAGCTCTTCGATTTCCTTGAGCGACGCCCCGAGCGGAACTTCGATCGTGCCCCCCCCGGCCCCGGCAGGTGAACCGGCGCCGGGCTTCGCGCCTGCTTCGGCTCGCGACTCGCCTTCCGCGTTCGGCCCGGCACCCGCGGTCGCCTGTCCAGCGAGGGCAAGAAGATGCGCGGGCAATTCGTCAACCGTGATCTCAGAACCTTTCGCGAAAACGACGGCTCGCTCGACGACATTCGACAACTCCCGAACGTTTCCGGGCCACTGGTGGCTCAAAAGCACTTTCAACGCGTCCTTCGAAATCGAGGTGGTGGGCTTCCCGTGCCGCGCGCTCGCGACGTTCAGAAAGTGTCGCGCGAGCTCCGGCACGTCTTCGATCCGCGCGCGGAGTTCAGGAACTTCGATACCGATCACTTCGAGCCGGTATAAAAGGTCCTGCCGGAAGGTCCCGGCCCGCACGCTTTCCTTCAGGTTACGGTGGGTCGCCGCGATCACGCGCACGTCCACTTTACGCGATACGGTCGCGCCCAGGCGGCGAACTTCACCTTCTTGCAACGTTCGCAAAAGCTTCGACTGAAGGGCAAACGGCATGTCCCCGATCTCGTCGAGAAGGAGGGTGCCGCCGTGAGCCGCTTCAAAAAGACCTTCTTTCGAACCGGTGGCGCCGGTGAAAGCGCCCTTTTCGAAACCGAAGAGTTCGGACTCGATGAGCTGTTCCGGAACCGCGCCGCAATTCAGCGCTATGAAACGCGCCCCCGCCCTCGGGCTCATCTGATGAATACAATGCGCGACCAGCTCCTTGCCAGTGCCGCTCTCGCCGGTTAGAAGGATCGTCGCGGCCGTCGGGGCCACCTGCCGGATCGTGTCCTTGAGCTCCCTCATCGCGGCGGAATGGCCGATCAGCTTGGCCTCCGGACTGCTCGCCGTTTCAACGCCGGTCTCGGCTTTAACCCGGAGCTCGCCATCTGCCGCGCCTGCCGCTTTCGCGCGCTTGAGGACGGCCTCCACGGACGAAAGGAGCGCCTGGCGCTTGAACGGTTTCGTGAGAAAATCGACGGCTCCGAGCTTCATCGCCCAAACCGCGTCCTCGACGCGGCCGAAGGCAGTCATCAGAATCACGGGGGTCGTCTCACCGCAAAGCGAAAGCGCGCGGAGAAACTCAAGTCCCCCGAGTCTCGGCATGCGCACGTCGGTCACGACAAGATCGAATTTCTGCAACCGGCCGCTAGCGGATGGCCGGATCTGTTCCAATGCGGCTTGGCCGTCAACGGCCGTAACCACTTCGTACCCGGAAAGCTCCAGGATTTTGCGTGTCGACTCGAGTGCCTGTGGATCATCGTCCACGAGAAGAATTCTAGGCATTCACGAACTCCTTTTGCGGCGAGGCGGGCTCGCCGGCTTCCAGCACGAAGTCAGTTGTTTCTCGCGCGATTTGCGGGAGCAGGATTTCAAAGCAAGTGCCCTCTCCCGGGGCTCGATCGGCGCACGTGATCGAACCACCATGATCCTCGATCACCTTATGCGCGAATGACAATCCAAGACCGGTTCCCTGAGGCCTCGTCGTAACGAAAGGGGTAAAGAGCCTTTCGCGGACCTCGGGTGCGATACCCGGGCCATTATCCTCGACCCGTAACCAAACGCGACCCGATTCCGCATTACCCATGGAACATTGGATTGCCCGGCCGTTTCTCGCGGGGTCGTCGACCGAAACGCTTTCGAGCGCCTGCAGCGCGTTTCTGAAAAGATTTCCGAGAACCTGTTCCAGAAGATCACGATCTCCGAAAACCAGAAGTGACGACTGCTCTTCCCGGCGCCAGTCCACCCGGACCGACTCCGCTTCACAGACCGATGCGTACGTCGCCAAAACCGATTCCAATACCTCCCCGACATCGACCGGCTTCTTTTCACCGGCCGAAAGTCTCGACAGCTTCAAATAATTCTGCGTGATTTTTTCAAGGCGATCCACCGAGCCGAGAATCGACTGGAGCGACTGTTTCAGCGGAATGTGTCCCAGCGCCGCGGCAAGTTCAGCCGCCATCTCGGCCTCAAGCCCGATCGAGTGGAGCGGGTTCCGCACCTCGTGAGCGACCTGCGCCGAGAGCCGGCCGACGGCCGCGAGATTCTCGGCGCGATTCAATCTCTGCTGAAGGTCCAGTTCCTCGGTAAGGTCTTCCAAAACAATGATTGCCCCGCGCGCGGCGCCGTTTTCCTGACGGAGCGGCATGACGTGTCCGCCGAAGGTCTTGGCCGAACCGCGGCCATTTTCGTCAACAGCCCCGGTCACGGAGGCTTCGACGCCGCAAGGATCGATTTTGAGCGCGGTCGACGTCCGTTCAAGAGCCGAAAACCAGGTCTTGGCTCCCCTTTCGACAAAGGGCTTGAAGCGCGGCCACTCCAGAAGTTCCGTCCCGAAGACCGTTTTCCCGCAGCCGGCCGAAAGCCATTCCGACGCGACCGGATTGCATTGGGTGATCTTTCCCGAAAGGTCGGTGACGATCAAAACGGACTCGATGCTGTTCAAGACATTCTCATTCAGCTCACCCATCTTTCGAAGGAGCCTGTTTTGCTCCTGGAGCTGATGTTTCTGCATCTCGACGATCTTCTCGCGCTCGAGAAGCGCGGTTGCCATTCGATGGAATTCGCGCGCGAGTTGGGTCACTTCGTCGTTTCTCGACAACGGCGCCAAGGGAACCAGCGCCTTATCTCCTTTTTGGAGCCCCCTTCTCGTGATTTCACGGGCAAGCTTGGTCAACTCGCCGAGCGGCCTGAGCGCTCGCTCTCCCAACCACAAGAAGAGCAAAGAAAGCAGAACCACGACCGCAAGCACGATCTCGAGACCGGTACGGAGTTCGGCAGCGCGCGTTTCAGCGAGCGCGAAAGTCTGCCGGAGCGACCTCTCGTACTCGGCGGTCCCCCATTGAAGCTGGCGACGCCACTCTTCGAGGCTCGCGTTCCAACGGGGATAAATTTGCGTGGCTGTCGCTTCATCGCGCCGCTCTAACGCGGCGTAAAGGTTGTTCCCTTCTTCCCGAAGCTCCTTCAAGCCGCGGTCGATATCGAGGATCCAGCCCTGCCACTTGATGCGCGCCTCTGCGCTGGCCCACGCTGAATCCGTTTTGACGAGCACGCGGATTCGTTCGACTTCACTCTCAAGAATGTCATGAATCCACTTCGGAATCGGACGGGGATGCCAGTGAGGGTCCTTCCAGTGTGAATAACCCAGGTTGCGTTCCATCTCGCGCTGGAACACGTCGCTATCGGATTGGAGCTGCGCGAACAACCGGCTCAGCGGCACAGAGACTTGATTGACGGCGTCGAGAATGCGGTTCACTTCGGTAATGCGATAGAGACTGACACCGGAGCCGAACAACGAAAGCAGCACCAGTCCGCTGACGAACGCGAGGATCCGCCGGCGAAGAGAGGGCGCTATCGTGAACCGCGGCTTGCGTTTGAACTGGCCGGCCTTAGCCATATTCTGACCCATGCGAGGTCAGCATAGCGCAGTTCGTTAGGAAATCATATAGCGGGCTTCGCCGCTTCAAGTCTGGGGAAAAGCGGCTTCGGTTCGTTCGGCAGGTACTCGGGCTCGCCCCATTTCAGATTACTGAATGCCCCTTCCGGGGGAACAGCGGCAATCCCGAGCTGCCGATGCAATTCGGGCATGGTGAACGGAAGAATCGGTTGGAGGGCGATCGAAATCCAACGCAATCCTTCGAGCAACGTGAAGAGAACCTCCCGCAGGTCTGAAAGCGACTGCGGAGTCGCTGTTTTGGCGAGCGCCCACGGCTTCATCCGATCGATATAAAGATTCAAAAGACGCGAACGCGCCATGCAAGCCGACGCATAAGCCGCCGGATCCAGCCGGTCGAGCGCGCTTTGCAGCTCGGCTGCGAGTTTTTCGAAAGACGCCCGAATATCTTCCGAATGGGTCCGGGTCACGGGTGCAACCAGCTTCTCGCCCGGGAAGTACTTTCTCGTCATGCTGATCGAGCGATTCACGAGATTTCCGAAATCGTTCGCGAGGTCCGCATTATTGCGGAGCATCAGCGACTCCATACTGAAGCTCCCGTCCTGCGAAAACTGGTTCTCCGCCAAAAGGTAATATCGGAACGGATCAGGCGAGCTCACCGCCATGACTTCATCGGGGGTGATCACATTTCCGGCACTCTTCGAGAGCCGCTCGCCTTGAAGCGTAATAAAACCGTGCGCGAAAACTTTGTCCGGCAGGGCCAAGTCAAGCGACATCAGCATCGCGGGCCAATAGACACAATGAAACCGTGAAACGTCTTTTCCGATGATATGGACCCGCGCCGGCCATCTCGAATCGAATTGCTTCGCTTTTTCGCTCCCGGGGTCCTTGAGCTTGTGCTCAAGACCGGCCGCGCTCAGATAATTGATCAAGGCGTCAAACCAGACATAAACGACGTGCTTGGGATCGAATGGCAGCGGCACCCCCCAGGTGAATGTCGAACGCGAAACCGAGAAATCCTTGAGCCCGCTCTGGACGAAATTGACGATTTCAGCCCGACGATAATCCGGCTGAATGAAGTCAGGTTTCTCTTTATAGAGCGCAAGCAATCGGTCCTGGTACTTGGAGAGCCTGAAAAAATAATTCTCCTCCGAGATCCATTTCGGCGCCTTTCCGTGTGCCGGACACAGGCCGTCTTTCAAATCCTTCTCCGTGTAAAATGCCTCACACCCCTCGCAATAATGTCCCTCGTATTTGGCCTGATAGATATCCCCCCGCTCGAAGGCCTTTTCGACAAGTTTCTGGACGACCCATTCGTGATCCGAATCGGAGGTCCGGATGAAACGGTCATAGCTGATTCCCATTTGATCGAGAACCTTGCGGATGTCCCGAGCCATTTCGTCGCAGTAAGCCTTCGGGCTCTGGCCTCGGGCTTCGGCCGCTCGCTGAACTTTGATCGCGTGCTCGTCCATTCCGGTGGCAAAAAAAGTCGGACGGCCAAAAATTTTGAGTCCTCGATTGAGCCAGTCGGCGCCCAGGCACTCCCATGCCCAGCCGACGTGAATCCGCGAATTCGGGTAAACGATTGCCGTAGTAATATACTCTGTCTTCATTGTCTTTTATAACCCCTGGGATAACCCCTCGTAACTGCCTGTAACCTGGGCGGCCGCCTGAAAACTCTTCTCCGGAGTTACCCTCAAGACTCTCGCCCCGCAAGACGATAAATCATAATAGAGGAGCCTTCGTGCCAGCAACTCT
>Ga0208958_1003563_pt1 | contig 11993 bp, 10 predicted proteins | sample RifOxyB1_FD_184032 | JGI IMG/M metagenome (GOLD analysis project Ga0208958, IMG submission 184032) | Soil microbial communities from Rifle, Colorado - Rifle Oxygen_injection B1 (SPAdes) | ecosystem: Environmental > Terrestrial > Deep subsurface > Rock core/Sediment | place: Rifle, Colorado...
CTCTTAGAATCTTCAGATCAGAAACTATCAGGAGATGCTGATAAAACCTCAACAGATGGAGGAGATTCATACTCTACCTTTGAAATTGGTACAGATCTTACTTTAGCACCTTACAAAGATACTGGATTAGTAGGGTATTGGAGAATGGATGAAGGAACAGGAAGTATCGTTAAAGATTCAAGTGGAAATAATTATACTGGGACTATTTATGGTAATACTTGGAAAAGATCCTCAGATTGTAAAAGTGGTAATTGTATGGATTTTTTGGGTGGGGCAGGAGATTATATTAATATGGGAGATGTTTTAGATGTAGGAACAAATAATTTTTCTATTGTGTTTTGGGTTAAACCAGAAGATGTTTCTGGGGGTAATGAAAGGTATATTTGTAAATATGGCACTGGTTATACTAGAACATCAATATGGAAATATGATGGGGGATCTAGTATCTATTTTGATTATTGCCCTGAATCATCATGTACTGGTCAACAATTAATATGTAACTCAAATAATATAGTAGGATCTTTTACGAATAATAATTGGTATCATATCGTTGGCATAGCTGAAAGAGGTGGTTATGCTAAAATATATATTAATGGTAACTTGTGTAGTACTAGTAGTTCTACAGTAAATACGGAAAATATACAAAGCACTGAATCGTTAATAATAGGAAATTTTTCTGCAGGAGGAAGTCATCATTATGATGGTTATATGGACGATATTCGTATATACAATAGAGTTTTATCTGCTTCAGAAATTAAAGCTCTTTACGAAGGAACTAAGTAAAAATCTCAATCCGCCTCATCCGCCGGTTGGCGGAGGCGGACCAATAATCAAAAAAATAACAAAAATTTTTAACTTTGAATTTTTAATTTTAAACTTATTATTATGAAACTATTTATTAAAAAATATTGGTTGTTGATAATTTTGTTATTCTTTTTTGGTTGGTTGTTTTGGAATTTATTTTCTAGTCATATGCTTCAGCAAAAAAGCGATGGATTGTATTCCGGTGGTTCTACTTGGGGGGATTTAGCTTTGCATACTACTTTATCATCCAGTTTTTATGAAAAAGGATTATCAAATACTTTAAATAATTACCCTATTTATTCTGGAGAAAAAACTCGTTATCCGTTTTTAATGGATTATATTACAGCTCTATTAATGAAGAGTGGTTTGAGTTTACGAATGAGTTTGATTTGGCCAAGTTTTATCTTAATTTTGAGTTTTATTATAGTTTTTTATTTTTTAACTTGGAAAATAACAAAAAGTCGATTAGCTGCTTTTTTTGCGCCTCTAATCTTCTTTTTTAATGGCACGATTTTTAGTTTGCAATATTTTTGGCAAGATCTAAAAGCTTCGGGATTAGGATTTTTTAATTTTTTAGGGAAAATGACTAAAGAATATGGGCATTTATCTGACCATAAAATTGAATTTTCTAATATCATTGCCGATTATATTTTGCCTCAACGTGCTATTATCTTAGGGCTTTTAATGGGTGTAATAATAATTTATTTCTTATGGCAATATTGGAAAAGCAAAGAAACTAAGAAATTGATTTATGCAGGAGTAATAACTGGATTTTTACCCATTATTCATACTCATACTTTTATTTCTATTTTTTTAATTGCCTTTGGTTTAGGTTTAATTGAATTAGCGGAGCATTACAAAGGTTTTAAGGGAATAATTGTAAGATGGCTGTATTATGTGATCCCAGCTGGAGTAATTGCTTTGCCATTTGTTTTATGGTTATTTCCCGGAGGAAGCAATAACTTTTTTAAAATTGATTTTGGTTGGATGCATGGCGATGAATTTATCTTATGGTTTTGGATTAAAAATCTTGGTTTGTATATCTTAGCTTTTATTGCGGGGTATATTATATCTGGAAAAGAAACGAGAAAATTTTATTGGCCCTTTTTTGGACTTTTTATTATTACTAATATCTTTATTTTTCAGCCGAATTATTATGATAATATGAAAATAATGCTATGGTGGTTTTTATTGGGCGCAATTTTAACCGGAACATTTTTCTCATATTTAAAAAATAAATTTGGTAGAAAAGGATATGCTTTAATTGGTGTTTGTTTTGTTTTATTAACAGCAACTGGATTTTTATCAGTTTACCGAGAAACTTATGTAAGTTGGAAAATGTTTTCTAATGAAGATATGGCTTTGGCAAATTTTGTGAAAAATAAAACATCCCAAGACGCAATATTTTTAACCTCTGATAAACATAATAATCCAATTACTTGTTTAGCTGGTAGAAGTATTATAATGGGTTATCGTGGTTGGTTATGGACACACGGAATTAATTATATTGAAAGAGAGCAAGATATAAAAACTATATATGAAGCAGGTTTTGAACGTAATCAATTATTAGAAAAGTATAATGTGAATTATTTGCTTTTAGAAAAAGATAAAACTGAAAACTTGGGCATAAATTATGGTTATTATATGACTCAAAGCGCTTTACAATCAATTTATGAAAGTAATAACTATATGTTGTTTAAAGTTAAATAATAAAATATAATAAATATATGATTTATTTAGGTACAGACCATAGGGGTTTTGAACAAAAAGAAGAAATTAAAAAATTCTTAAAAGAAGAGGGGATTGTTTTTGAAGACTTAGGTAATACTCAATTAGATCCTAATGATGATTATACTGATTTTGGTTTAGCGGTAGCGAAAAAAGTTGCAGAAAAACCTGATGAAAATCGAGGAATTTTATTTTGTGGTTCTGGGATAGGAGTAAGTATCATTGCTAATCGTTTAAAAAGAGTAAGAGCGGGATTGTGTTTAAGTCCTTGGATGGCAGAACATGGTAGGCAAAATGAAGATATTAATGTTTTAGCGTTGGCGACTAATATAATTGATTTAGAAACTAATAAAAAAATCATTAAAACTTTTTTAAATACAGATTTTGTTTTAAAGGAAAATTATATTAGAAGAAAAAAGGAATTAGATGAATTTTAATTAGATATAATATTGTTTTTTATTAATTATGCAATTAATTCCTACAATAAATGAAGAATCATTTGAAGAAATAAAGCGTAAAATAGAAATTATTACGCCTTTTACTGATTGGGTGCAAATTGATGTGTGTAATAATACATTTGCTCCAAGAATGACTTGGAATAAACCCCAAGATTTATTAACTATTAATTCTAATTTGAATTTTGAAATTCATTTAATGATAGCTAACCCGGAAAATGTTTTAGAAGAATGGTTTAAAATACCACAGGTAAAAAGAATGATTATTCATTATGAAGCTACTAATAATGTAGAAAAAAATATAGAAATTGCCCAAAAATATGGCAAGGAATTAGGATTAGCGATTAATCCGGAAACTGGATGGGAATTATTAACTAAATATTTTGATAAAATTAATTTTGTGCAATTATTAGCTGTTAATCCTGGTTTAGCCGGACAAGAATTTAATTTAAGGATTCTTGATAAGATAAAAACTTTAAAAGATTATAAGAAAAATGTTATAATTGAGATAGATGGAGGAGTAAATTTAAATGTTGCTAAATTAGTGAAAGAAGCTGGTGCTGATGTTATTAATTCTTCCAGTTTTATATTTAAAAATCCGGATATTGCGGGAATCGTTAAGACATTAAAAGAAATTTAATATAAATTAAAAATTTAAATATCAAAAATAAAAATGATAGATAAAAATTCAAAAATATGAAATGTCCACATTGTTTAGAAAATTTTTTTGAAGATAAAGAAAGTCAATTTTTAGATAACGATGAGGATGGAAATTGGTACATAGAATATACTAAATGCCCCTCTTGTAAGAGGATTATAGTATATTTATGTTCTAGAGCGGGAAATGAATATTTAGTTAGACCTAGAGGGATATCTAGAAGTCCGTTACCGGTGGAGGTGCCGAGTAATTTTGCCATTGATTACAAAGAGGCATGTTTGGTTTTATCAGATAGTCCAAAAGCAAGCGCCGCATTAAGTAGAAGGTGTTTACAAAATTTATTAGAAGGAGAATTTGAAGTAAAAAAAGAAGATTTATATAAAGAAATACAAGAGGTTTTAGATCTTAATAAACTCCCTTCGTACATTTCAAATAATTTAGACGCTGTTAGGAATATAGGAAATTTTGCTACTCATCCTAAAAAAAGTAAAAATTCGGGGGAAATAGTTGATGTTGAACCAGGAGAAGCTGAATGGAATTTAGATATATTGGAATCTTTATTTGATTTCTGTTTTGTGCAAAAAGAAAAAATAAGAATTAAAAAAGAGACATTAAATCAGAAACTAAAAGATATTGGGAAGCCACCGATGAAATAATTTTTAACTTTAAATTGTAATTTTGATATTTGATTTTTTAATTTTAAATTTATGCATGATGTTTTAGTTATAGGTTCGGCCACAAGAGATTTATTTTTTGAAGGAGTGCCTTTTGTGGAAGTAAAAAGTAAAAAGTTTAAGGTAGGTAAGGGGATTGCTCTGCCTTATGCCGGAAAAGTAAAAGTACCAAAAATTACTTTTACTATCGGTGGGGGAGGCGCTAATGTAGCCGTGACTTTTGTGAGACAAGGTTTTGATGCTATTTGTATTTCTGCTATTGGTAATGATAATGGTGGTAAAGAAGTTATTGAAAAATTAAAAAAAGAAAAAGTTAATACTAAATATTTTCAAATAGATAAAAATAATCCTACTGCTTATTCCACTATATTTTTAGATAAAAGTGGAGAAAGAACAATTTTGAGTCATAAAGGAGCAGGAGATGAGATATCAGAAAAAAGAATTCCTTGGAATAATAAAATAGAAGCATGTTGGATGTATTTATCATCTTTAGCGGGCAATAAAAACCTTTTGATAAAAGCGACTAATTTTGCCACTAAACATAAAATGTTTTTAGCTACTAATCCAGGCATGGGTGAATTGAAAAATTTTCGTTTAATGCCTAGGCTATTAAAGCATTTTGATATTTTTGTTTTAAATCAAGAAGAAGCATCTTATTTAGCCGATGTACCATATAAAGATGAAAAAAAACTATTTAAACGTTTAGATGATTTAATTGAAGGCATAGTAGTAATGACTAAGGGGCCTAAAGGGTTAACAATTTCTAACGGTAAACATATATGGGAAGTGGGTATTTATAAAGAAAAAAGGGTGCTTGATAGAACGGGAGCGGGAGATTCTTTTGCTTCAGGTTTTGTTTCAGCTTTTATTGATAAAAAAATAAAGAAAATAGGAAATCGTAGTATTTTTGATGAAAATGATATTGAGCAAGCAATAAAGCAAGGGAGTGCTAATGCTACGTCAGTAGTAGAATATGTAGGGGCGCAGACAGGAATTCTTAAAAAATCCGATTTTAAAAATAAACGTTGGAAAAATTTAAAAATAAAAAAACAGTCCATTTTTTGAATTAAAATCAATAGAATTTTGTGACCAATTTTTTGAAATAAAATTTAAATTATCCGATATTAAAAAGTAGGGCCTCAGTCGTATTATGACTGAGGCCTTTTTTACAAATTATAGGAGGATTATCCAGGATAAACCAGCGCCATTAAGAGCACCCATAAAAGCGGATGCTTCTATTTCAAAGTTTTTGGCGATTTTCATTCTAACACCACTGGATAGCAAAAGAGTATTAATTAGTTTAGATTTGGTAGAAAAATTTTGAATATCAATACTTTCGAAATCGTAATTAATGTATTCACTGGTATATTTTCCTTCCAAAATTGTTTCATAGAAGACATATCCGATATTTAACCACGGAGAAAAGTTTTTCCCATTAATATCAACTTGTATTCCGAGTTTCAACATTTGGTTTTTAATATTATCAAAATCTACAACAATTTTATCGAGGTATAAATTCATATCATCAAATTGGACACTTTCTTTATTATACATAACATCCAAATAGAATTTTTTGGTTCGAAATTTGGAAAACTCACCATTGACATTAAGGGTAATTTTTTCCGTTTTGATAAAATAAATTTTAGTGCCTATGGCCCAGAACGGAACATTATAGGGACGAGAAGTCATGGCTTTGCCCATAAATTCTAAATATTGAGAACCCTCAATGTCTCCATGAAATTCATCTTGCCATCTAAACTTCAATCCGCCCAATAATTCTTCTGAAAATTGTAATACTCCAATTTTGCCATAAACTTCGCATAGAGGACCTTGCATTTTTGCCATGGCAAAAACCCGATTTTGCTTTTCTATAGCATTATTATCTCTTAAAGAAAGAGTATAAATATATTGATAGGAAAGTTCACCTTCACCAATGGTAATGAATGTTTCGTAGCGGAAAATATCAAAATCATTGATTTTAACAGGTGCAGAAAATGATTCAGCTCCAGTGCTAAATTCAAAATGTAATCCGTTGAAAAGCCTATCAGCTGAAAGACTGGGAATAAGAAAAACCATTAAGCAAACAAAAATCATGAGTTTTTTCATTTGTAACCTCCTTGACTTATTAAATTTTTAATGCTTTTCAGCTTCCGTATAGGATACTACATTAAGAAAAATTAGATGTCAATATCTTTATGGATGTCCAAATTGATATAAAAGAAGGGTAAAAAAGGAGCCTTGACAGTTGTCTTGGCTCCTTGAGGTTCATCTTTTGGAGGTTTTCGCGGTGGGAACTGTTTTCATCTGGAATCCGAATTCAAAAAACGGAAATCCCAGGAAACGCATTCCCAAACGGAAAAGATAGGTGTAAGTACTGGAGATGCAGGGGGGTGTGGCGGTTTTGATAGTCGTCGTTTTTTTTGCTCCCTCCTTGGGGGCAACGACGATTTTCTTCTGAATAGGCTTGGCCGCAATTTTGACAGTCGGTTTGCTCATTGCTTTTTGAGGAGCAATGAATTTGACCGGTGCTGGTTTAATTATTGGCCTTGGCGCGGGCTTAGTCACGGGTTTAATGATATTCGTGACCTTTTCTTTTTTGTTGGGGGAATATGAGATTCCCACGCTGAAGCCGCGTTTGGCTCCGAAGCTGCCACTGACTGCGACTTTTAAATTTCGTGTTAGCGTGGCGCCGATGCTTCCCTCCGCAAACCAATTGGTTTCCGGTTTGACCGAAATCTTCCAGTCCTGGTTGTAGTCGATGTTAACCAGGTTTTGCTGGTAGAAGTAACGACTTGCACCGGAAATTTCTTTCTTTTCATCAAAATATCCGACAGTCCCTGTCACTTCCAATTTCTTGGAAACATTCACGGCTGCGAATACCTTGACTTCAGCCATCTGAAGTTTCATAGAATTTCCTTTGACGGAAAACTCCATGTCCGCTTTTCCCCAGTCATTAGACTTGTACTGGAGCGGAAAGGAAAAATCGAAATTCGGAAGCGAGAGATAGCGTCCCTCAACTCCTGCTTTCCAGTTTTTCCCTTTAAGGATACTGAGCCTGGCACCAGCATACCAAAATAATTGGTATTTGCTTTTGGCGCTCACTGAATCACCGAGACAGATTTGCGAATCTGGAGATTCGCCGAACTGCGTAATGAAATTGGAATTCACCATATACTCAGGTTGATTCAGTCCCAGACTGACTTTGGCGAAGCCAATGCCCGCGAACAGGTTCGTCCTCTGGTGAAAGAAGGAACGATCCAACTCTGCGGCAATACTTTGCCAGGTCTGGTTGCCAGAAGCCCTGTTCATCAACATCTCATATTCATAGATGCATTTGGGCTTCTGGCTTAAAACGTGGTTGTACTTCAGAAAAGAAGCGGGCTCGTAGACAACGGGGATATCCCGGGATTCAGCTTTGACACCGAATGTCCAGGAATCCTTTTCAGCCACGAGACCCATGAAAAACAAACAGACAAACAAACAAACAATCGTGATTTTTTTCATTTCTAACCTCCTAGTTAGATGTTAATTTTCTGCTTCTATTATATCAAATATTGATATAAAAGTCAACCCCGCACCTTTTGTGGATTTAGCTATTAAAGCGGCTTCATAAAAACACATCCATAAAAGGTGCGAGGTCAACCCCATCCGTCTATGATTCAGGGCGATAATATATAGAGATTTATGCACAAAAAATCAGGATTTGACTGTTAAAAAATGGTATAATATCAATAATGGAAATATTAATTAAAAATGGATTAATAATTGATGGTTCTGGTGTTCAAGGAGAGAGATTAGATATTTTAATTAAAGACGATAAAATTGCTAAAATTGGCAATTTTAAAAATAAAAAAGCAAAAGTAATAATTGATGCTTCTGATTCTATTGTTGCTCCAGGATTTATTGATATTAATAATGATTCTGACCATCATCTCACCATTTTTACACAACCAGAACAAGAAAGTTTATTAAAGCAAGGAGTAACGACTATCATTGGAGGAAATTGTGGCTCATCTTTAGCTCCGTTGATTCGTGGAGATTTGAAAAGTATTAGAAAATGGACTGATCCGAATCAAATAAATATTGATTGGCAAAGTATTAAAGAATTTTTAGATAAATTAGAACAGAAAAAAATTGGAGTAAATTTTGGGACTTTAATTGGTCATTCCACGGTAAGAAGAGGAATTATTGGTGATGAATTGCGTGATTTAAATGAAGATGAATTAGAACAGATGAATGAAGTCTTTAAGCAAGGATTGATTGATGGCGCTTTCGGAATTTCTACGGGATTAGAATATAGTCATTCACGCTCAACTCCCATAAATGAAATTGTAGAAATTTGGAAAATTATAAAGGAATATAATGCTTTATATACTACACATTTACGTTCAGAAAAAGAAAATCTTCTTTCTGCTGTTTCGGAATTAGAAGATTTAGCGGAGAATATGAATTATCAAACTCCCAGAGTAGAAATTAGTCATTTAAAATCTTATCGTGGTAAAGAAGAGGAATTAAATTTAAGCTTAGCAGTTATTCAAAAATTAAAAGAAAAAGGAGTAGATATTAATTTTGATTCTTATCCTTATCAATTTATTGCTGGCCCTCTTTATCTTTATTTACCGGATTGGGCGATTAAGGGTGGATTAGAAGAAATGATGAAAAATATAGAAAATAATTTTACCAGAAAAAGGATAGTGGAAGATTTAAAGAAAGAACAATATGATTATTCTTCTATGATTGTAATGGAAATATCTAAGTCAACATCTTTTGTAGGAAGAAATATTTATGATTTATCTAGAATGAGAATGATTTCCCCAGAGGAAATGATAATTGAAATAATGAAGGCTGGAAATGGGCGAGTAATTGTAGCAGAAAAATGTCTTTCTAGAATCTCATCTTATTGGTTATTAAAAAATTCTTTAAGTATTATTGCTTCTAATGGGGAGGGGTTAAATTATACAGATAAAAAGCTAAATTTATTGCCTCATCCGCGTTCTTTTGGTACTTTTCCAAAATTTTTAACCGAAGTAAGAGATAATAAATTAATGGATTGGCCTGAAGCAATTAAGAAAATTACCGCTGAGCCAGCCAGGAAATTAAATCTTAAAAATAGAGGATTAATTAAAAAAGGTTTTTTTGCTGATTTAGTAATATTTAATCCTGTAACTATTAAATCAATGTCTACTATTGAATCTCCTTATCAAGAACCAGAGGGAATTGATTTTGTTATTGTTAATGGTCAATTAGTAATAAATAAGTCTCAATTTTCTGGGATTAAAGCAGGAAAAATTTTAAGAAGATTTTAAATTTTTATGAAAATAAAAGTGGATTTAAGCTTTGTGATTCCCGTAGCATTGCTGACTGTAATTGGTTTTGGCGTTCTTTTAAGTGCTTCTTTTATAATTGGAAAAGAAAATTTTGATGATCCCTATCATTATTTAAAGCATCAATTATTATTTGGAGGAGTACTCGGTTTAATATTTGCTTTTTTTGCGAGTAAAATTAATTATCATTTTTGGGAAAAGGCGTCTTTATTTATAATATTTGGAGCGATTATCGGAATGATTTTAGTTTTTACTCCTTTAGGCATGGAATTAAATGGGGCGCGACGTTGGATTGATATTGGTGGCATTACTTTTCAGCCTAGTGAATTTTTTAAATTAGCGGCTATTATTTATTTTTCCGCTTGGATTTCTAGAAAAGGAAAACAAGTGAATAGCTGGAGTGTAGGATATATTCCGATATTGATAATGTTAATTGTTGTTTTCACTTTATTCTTTTTTCAAAAATCAACCAGTGCAACAATTATCACAATTTTTTCTTTGGGTGTGATTTATTTTTTGAGTAAAGTAAAAATGAGATTTGTGGTAGTTTCTGTTATTTTAGCGATATTAGGTTTTGGATTATTTATTTCTTTAGGTAGCCATCAAATGCCGAGAATTTTAAGTTATCTTGGAATTGGCAATGAACCAGAGTCGCGCGATTATCATATTAATCAAGCTTTAATTGCTATTGGTTCTGGGGGGATAACAGGCGTTGGTTATAATAATGCAGTGAGTAAATATAATTTTCTTCCTGAACCAATGGGTGATTCTATTTTTGCGGTTATCGCACAAGAATTTGGATTTATTGGTTCTTTGATTATTATTGGTTTTTATATTTTGATATTTTTAAGAGGAATGAGAATTGCTATGAATAGCCCGGATAAATTTGCTCAATTATTGACAGCTGGAATAATAGTAATGGTAACAATACAAGCTTTTGTGAATATTGCTTCTATGTGTAAATTAATGCCTTTAACTGGTCAACCATTACCATTTTTGAGTTATGGAGGCACTAATTTAGCGGTTCTTTTGACTTCAATGGGAATAATTGCTAATATATCTAAGTATATGCGAAAGGCTTAAAAATCGCCTTGTTTTTTGTAATTATGGATAAAATAAAAGAAATAAAAGTAAAAATAATATTAACAGGCGGTGGTACTGGTGGTCATGTTTACCCATTAGTAAGCGTTTTTCGTTCATTAAAACAAATGGCTCAGCAAAGATTATTAACTGTTGATGCTTTATATCTTGGGGCCGATGGATTTGCACAAGAAACGTTAGAAAAAGAGGGGATAAAGGTAAAAGTAATTTCATCTGGGAAAATGCGTCGTTATTTTTCTATTTTGAATTTTTTTGATATTTTTAAATTAATTTTTGGACTTTTTCAAAGTTTATGGTTAGTTTGGAAATTTATGCCCGATGTAATATTTAGTAAAGGAGGGTATGGATCGGTACCAGTGGTGATAGTAGGATGGATTTATCATATTCCTGTTTTTATTCATGAATCTGATTCTGTCCCTGGATTAAGTAATAGAATTGCTATGAAATTTGCCGCTAGAATTGGGGTATCTTTTTCTAAAGCTTTAGAATATTTCCCAACAGAAAAAACCGCTTCAGTGGGGAATCCCATTAGGACCGATTTATTATATCAAGCCAATCAAGAAGACGGTTTGAAACATTTTGGATTTTCTCATGATAAATCAACCATTTTAATTTTAGGTGGATCTCAAGGGTCACAAAGAATTAATGATTTAATTTTAGAAATTTTATATGACTGTATTAAAAATAATATTCAAATTTTACATCAAACCGGAGAAAAGAATTTTCGAGAAGTAGTAGCGGAAGCAAAGATTATTTTAGGAAATTTACCGTCGGAATATTTAAATCTTTATCAAGCAAAAAGTTTTTTTGATGAAAAAGAATATGCCTTAGCTTTAGCGGCCAGTGATCTAGTAATAGCTCGAGCTGGTAGTGGCACAATTTTTGAGTTGTCAGCAGCCAAAAAACCATCCATTTTAATTCCTTTACCGGAAGCAGCCTCAGACCATCAAAGAGAAAATGCTTTTGCTTATCAAAAGGCTGGAGCTTCTATTGTTTTTGAAGAAAAAAATATATTACCTAACATGTTTTTAAAAGAAATGTTAGATTTACTTAAAAATAAAGAAAAACTTAATGATTTAGGTAATCGTGCTAATCTTTTTTCTCAGCAAAATCCAGCTGAAAATATTGCTCAAGAGATATTTAAATTACTGAAAGTAAAAATATGACTAAGGCAGTAGAATTTCAAAATTTGATATGATGACTTCACATAAAATAATCAAAAATCCACGCGTTCGTATTGCACCATCTC
>Ga0208958_1003572_pt1 | contig 11963 bp, 23 predicted proteins | sample RifOxyB1_FD_184032 | JGI IMG/M metagenome (GOLD analysis project Ga0208958, IMG submission 184032) | Soil microbial communities from Rifle, Colorado - Rifle Oxygen_injection B1 (SPAdes) | ecosystem: Environmental > Terrestrial > Deep subsurface > Rock core/Sediment | place: Rifle, Colorado...
GTTTATCGTTGTTGTGTCTGGTATCTGGCTGGCATGGAAAAAGTTCCCGCGCGAGATGAAGCAGACAGATATATCTCTTGCTCAGAGTGCCTACACTCTGGCGCAACAAGCCATCAAGGACAGAAAAGAGGATGGCGCGCGCATTGACGAATTGGAAAAGAAAATAGACGCTTACGAAGAAACCATCAAGGACAACAAAGTGGCGATGAAGCTCAAAGAGGACCGCATTGAAGAACTGGAACGGAAAGTCCGTTTGTTAGAAGACATGCTCGCCTCTCAACGCGTTGAATTCGAGGAGCGATTGACCTTGCAGAGAGACGAGTATGAACGGCAGATCGGCGAACTGCAAAAACAACTCGGCAGTGTGAAGCGCACAACCGACGAATTGAAGGAAAAGAAATGAACGAACACATTGGATTACGCGCGGGTTTATACGTTCCCAAAAATAATCTAAGGTCCATCCTTAACCGCGCGCTCAACCCGAGAGGCCGGCGCTTTGTCGTTTCTCTGAGTGCTGTTATCGCTACACTAAAAGAGATCCCGGATTATTCCTTCTGGCAAGGCAGGCCCAATCACGATCTTATGCGGACAAAGACAGACGCGGTAGTCATTCGGGCCGGCCAGAACGTTTGGAAGGATGTTCAATTTGATCGCAATTGGGCAGAGGCTAAACGGGTAGGAATGAAGCGCGCGACATACTGGTTTTATGATGACCGCGCATCGCCTGGAACACAGGCGGCTTTGTGGCTTAGCATGTTGCAGAACGACCCGCCCGAGATGGAATTGTGGGCGGATTGGGAGAACTCCTACGGCGGGCCATATAGCGGACTAAAAAACGTGGTTGCGTTTATGGAAGCGATGGAACGCGGCTTGCCCAATTGCAGGATTGGAATGTACACAGGCTATTACTGGTTCCGCGACCATTCCAACGCAGTCACAAACGCAAGCCAGTACAATTATTTGAAAGCGCATCCGCTATGGGAAGCGTGGTATACGAGCAATCCAGCGAATGTCCTAATTCCTGCTCCGTGGTCCAATCTGCTTTTATGGCAGTTCGGAACTCCCGCGGTTGGGCACGAGTGGGGCGTAGAGAGCGCCGAATTGGACATGAACTATTTCAACGGCTCACAGGCCGATTTCGATGCACGATACAGCGGCGGCACAACTCCCCCGCCAACAGGAGGCAACATGCAAGTTATTCAAGGCACGGTAAAGGGAACCGTGCATGTTCGGATCGGGCCGTCCAATACCTATAATCAGGTTTCTACGGACCCGAAGTTTCTTGTTCCGGGCGACATCATTGAAGCCAGTGAAGCCTATAATCAATGGCTCAAATTATCAAAGGTGAACGGCGTCGCCATCACCGATACGCGTTGGGCTAGTTCAGGAGTGAGCCAGGCTTATATCGCGTGGGAGTGGGTTGCAGTTGATGAACCACCTCCTCCGCCTCCGCCCCCTGCCGAGACGCGCGAATTCATCGAACAGAAAACCATGATCGATCCAGACGGCGCGCGCTGGACCGGCGAAGCGCATTTCGTTTTGACGAAGCAACTATAATGTACACGGTTCAATCGACGCTCAGGTGGCAGGTGGCCGAACCGCCTCCCGCCGTGCAACTTTATCGCGTACTCCATGACGCGGAGCGCGGCCCGTTGTGGCGGTGGAGTGTTCCAGAAGTCTACCCTGTCGGAGGTGTGGCAATTCCGCTCAATGAGGAATGGCAGCTATTTACGAAGGCGCTCAATCCAGATATGACGCCAATCAAATGGCGGAGGCTGATGGGGTATAAAACAGCCTTCAATAATTTTGACAGTGGCTTTGACTATCCGGGCGGAACTGCAAAGCCCGATTACGTGAACAGGCTTGATCTGACCGCGACAGGAAAGCTCAAATACGACAAGTCGCGCGTGTGCGGCGGTGCGGTAGTAACAGGCACAGAAGGCTACAGCGTTTTACAAGCATTGAAGGATGCACTGACATTGATAAAGACGGTAAGGCGGACTGTGCTGGCTCGAAATTTCCGCGCCTCCATGCGTGCGCTGGTCGCAAACAACGTCCTGATTGTTTCCATGCTGGACGGAAACGCCGCACCGCCCGCCGTAGAGGACGTTGCAATCTGGCATAAGTTTTGCGCGTTAAACGTGGTGAACGAAACCACGCTATCACGTTTTCCGCAGGGTGATGGCGCGGACGTGTGGATTCCACTTGTGGCGCGTGAAACAATCAAGATACCGTTGGCACACTTGGCGAAGGTGGATATGAGCAAGCCGCTCCCGTCACCCTATTTGATTTATAGTCCCGCGTAGGAGGCTGAATGAAAAGAGCAATCTTGCTAACGACGCTGCTGGCAAATCAGGGCGACACCACCGCGCCGACGGTAGTGATTACGTGCGACCAATCCAGTCCTACCCCCGTGTCGCCTCTGACGTTTACAGTTACATTCTCGGAGGATGTAACGGGTTTTGAGGTAGCGGATTTCGGAATTACCAACGGCACGAAAGGCACGTTTACGCCGGTTTCGGCAACGGTTTATACCTTATCCGTTGTTCCTAACGCACTTGCGACTGTGACGGCAACCATCGCTGCCGGGGTATGTCAGGATGCGTCGGGAAATCTTAACACGGAAGCGACTCCGTTGGCGATTGTGTCTACTGCCATTGTTGTGGATGATTTTACTGACATCCGTTCCGCTGGAGCAATCAATGGCACATCGGCAACACCCGGGCCGGGCGTTCGCTTATGTGTGGACGTGTCTAATAAATTATCCATAGATGGTTCTGATCTTGTATGTGCAGGAGGTAAAGCTGTGCCCGCCGTTGGGGACCCTGGAATTTGGTGGAACGCAGTTACACGCTCCCCAGGTATATGTGCAATTGCCTGCCTTTACCCTGCCGCAACTACAATCGGCTTTCTGCGAGGAGTGGTATTCGACGGAAATCAAAGCGGGGACACCGTAGACGTGGCATTCAACCTCCCGAATTTTGGTTACACTAACGCAAAAATCGGGGCTGCTAATTTCCCGGATTTCAACGGCGTGGTCTATGCTGCGCTTAATGATGTGTATTTGGCTATCGTCCAGAGGTCGGCAGGCTATCATTTGTTGCTAAAGGGCGGGGGAAGTCATCCCGATTGGGAACGTGCTTGGGTAACGCTGGCGGGGATAACAGAAAACCTTTATCCCGGCGTTTTAAATTATGATAAAGTTTTCAACGTGGATTATTTCAGGGTTGCGCAATTAGGCGCGCCGTGGACTGCCCCATCCGCTGATGGAACCATTATTGCCTCCCCTGCGGTGGATGCGGTATTTACACTCACTGAACGATTTTTGATTTACCTGACTGTTACACTTCCCAGTTCTGGAAACATCGAAGTGCACTACAAAATTCAAGATGCTACGAATTTCATGCGAATTTTGATTTCCAGCGCAGGCGCATATTCCATGGCCAAGGTGGTGGATGGCACACCGTCTACTCTGTTGAGCGGAACCGGTGTCACAAATGGTATGCGGGTTGGAATACGAGTTCTGCCGTTGAATCTGGGCACATGGTTTCATAAAGGAGACATCACGGGCGCGTCGTATTCATACGACGAAACGTTCATGGCGGAGGTGGACGGGAAAATTGCAGATTTAGGAACTGGAGGAGCAATCACAAGTTTAGAAATATATCCATATTACATTGGGGGAGATGCGCTGACAGAACTAACCGCAATGAATCATGCAACATTCAAGGGCTTCCAGGTCAACTCCGCGACGATGGCGAACGCTTCGTCGCGTCTCACTATCCCTAACGGCGAGACAGGCGGCAATGCAAATCAAGTTGTGCATCCTGATGTAGTCAGGCCAAATCCAACAGGTAAATGGAATGGATATACCTACTGGATGGTTATCAATCCATATCCTGAGAGCGACGAATCTAAAGAAAATCCGTGGATTGTAGTTTCCGACGACATGGAGACATGGATCGAACCGCCGGGGATAATCAATCCAGTCGTGGCGGCTCCGGAAACATCACACAACGCCGATCCTGATTTGTTTTACGATGCAGATTTAGACACTCTATATTTAGCCCAGCTTACGCCTGATGGATTAAGCTTGACATCATCCATTGATGGCATAACGTGGGCAGCACAAGCCACAATCATAGCTGGATTTCCTGATGTATCACCATCTATCGCAAAAAAGGGGGATGGCACATTTGAAATTTACAGTATATATCCTATTGTCGGACAGGAGGTTTGCCGTGTTCGGACATGTGCCACAATCGACGGCACGTGGAGCAGCCCGACAACCTGTTTTACACGCTCGCCATACTCAGACCCACAAAACATGTGGCATTTGGATGTCTATCTTGAAAACGGAAACTATCTTGCTATGATAACCGTCCATGACACGGGCGATTATATGTGGCTGGCGTCCTCAACGGATGGGAGACGCTGGCACATTGCCGACACTCCACTGATGTATAAATCTGTTTCGGGGTGGGATAACAAATGGATTTATCGCGGTTCGGTGGGAATTCGCACAGCAACAGGATTTGATGTCATCTACTCCGCAAAATCGGATGCCGGTGCAGGAGATTGGGGTGCGGGCCGAACGCAATTGACTATCCCGCTGGTGTAAATAGAATGAACATTCGGTGAAAGGAAAAATCATGACTTACGACAGCGAGAAGGATACGAGAGAACACATCCGGCACGTTGACCATTTCATGAAGGAAATCTTCTTCAAGTTGCTTGACCGAAAAGAAAAGCACGACGCAAGCAAGTTGGAGCAACCCGAAAAGGAAACGTACGACACTCTTGTACCCAGGCTCAAACTTTTGAAATATGGAAGTCCTGAGTACGAGGCGCTTCTAAAGGAAATGAAACCCGCGCTTGCTCATCACTTCGCAAACAACCGTCATCACCCGGAACACTTCGAGAACGGCATTGACGATATGACCTTAGTAGACGTTGTGGAAATGTTTTGTGATTGGATGGCCGCAAGCATCAGAAGCGATACAGGATTTTCAAAAGGTTTAGAGGTGAACAAAAAGCGTTTCAATATGTCTGACCAACTTTACAGGATATTTGCCAATACCGCTAAAGAACTCGGCTGGTATGAATAAAACGGATATTTGTTTGGAGACTGCATGAAACTAACCGCTCTTGGAGTGAAGACCTGGTGACGTATGACAACGTTATTTGTATGACCCAACGCGTGGCGGCGGATGGCCGTAAACACAACGCCACCGATACTGACAGTAACGGTGTACAATATCAACAACATCTCCGCGCGGAGATGAATTAGTAAAAGGAGATCATATGCAGTACACTCCGAGACCTGAGGACTTCGAGAAACTTGAGAACAACTTTAAGTATCATGCGCCGAAGCCTGACCAACCCGAACGCTATGAGGCAATTCGAGCGAAGGCAAAGGAATTTGCTGAGTTGCTTGTGAAAAATTGCCCGCCTAGCCGCGAGTTATCGGTGTCCCTCACCGAACTTGAAACGTCAGTTATGTGGGCAAATGCATCAATTGCCCGTAACGAAAAGTAAAAGGAGAATTCTCAATGAATAAGTTTTTGTCAGTTGTGGCGGCGTTGCCGTTGCCAATCCCCCTGTTTCTGCTGGCCGTGACGTTCATCTATGGCCTGTTGAAATATTTCTTCCCCGATCTGCCGTTCACGCAGGAGCAGATTCAGTACGTGCTTGAGCAGTTACTCGCACTTTTCGGCATCGTCCTGACTGCCCAGTTGCGAACGCGAGGCGTCTTGTAACAGACAACGCGGCTCCGATAGAAAAATGGAAACCTCCCGACTTCTGCTTTCGAGTCGGGAGGTTTCGTTAGGAGGAGAGCCGCACAACGGCTTGCGTTACTGGCTTTGCGGTAGCCCGCAGTGCCGACACAATTTACTAACCTCATTCGCCGGCTCGAACTTTTCGCAGGTGCATACCAGCAAAGTCCGCTGCACGCGGTGTTGGGCGGCGCGGCCTTGCTCCTCAACTTCGTATTGATAGAAACCGAGACAGCCGCCGACATTTCCAGCCAGTGAGCCACGCTTTATTTCTTTCGCAGCATCACGCACCAACGCGGCGATGTCTTCAATCTCGTCGGCGTAGACAGTTAGGGTGAGTTTCAACTCTGCGTTTTCAACAATTGCCATAATACACTTTCCTTTCTTTATCTACCATAGAACGGCTTGTGTTACCCGTGGCGGCGTACTCCTATCCACGGATAACTCATATAAAAAGTTTCAATCTCTGGATCATTGTGGCATAGTTTTGTAAATATTCTGCCATCTTTCCCTGTTTCAATATCGAAGCATGAAAATCTACCAGCCGCTAAAACTGCCGCTTTGATATTTTTATACGTGCGCCTCTTGCCGCGCAAATCAGACACGGTGTCAAAACTATCTAAATATATAACGCTCATTTTGCCTTTCTTTCGGACAGCCACGAAGCCACCTAACGGCTTGTATTACCCGCGAGTGGGCGGGATAAACTTTCAGACTAGATAAATGCCTGCAAACGGAGAGCATACCCATCATCCGCTGCACGCATTGTTAGGCGTGCTAATTTCCTTCAAGATACAAATAAGACTTTTCCTTGCGCTTATTTTCTTCACTCATGGTTGGATGTGAGCGCATTATCCAGCCACCTTCGTTTTCGACTCCCTGAACAACATGCCATTCATCTTCTGAAATAATTTCATAATCGCTATAGCGACCATTCAGGATTTCCATATCATCAGGATATTGTTCCAACATCTTTTTCAATTGACCTACGTTCATCACGTTTCTCCTTTCGCAAGAAAACGACTAACGGCTTGCGTTAGCGGCAGGGCGAACAGATAGAGCAATATAAATTGCCATGTTCGTCCATCTTGAAAGCCGCACTGTTTACGTGGGTGCAAGCCCCGTCGGCTGCACGCGGTGTTAGAAGGCATCTCTCGCATTTCACCTTCTTGGGGGCAACTTTGCAATAGCGATACACTTCATGACCACATTCAAGTTTCAACATGCGACCATAGCTATCACCATAAGATACTGACAAAACCTTTGAGTAATTTCTGTAATCTGACATAGATGCCTTCTAACGGTTTGCGTTACTGGCGCAAGCCTTATAAGTTTATTTTTCACGCGCCTTGCGGCGGGTTGATCCGCATATCGCACACGTAACGGCATCTGTGCCGATCAAAGCATACTCCGCACCACAATCGGCACAAACCGGCTGCCGCGCGCTGGGATGGGCGGCCTCTGCTTCTTTGATTGCATTGTAAACCGCCTCGTAGGCGCGATTGTATATGTCTGTAAATTCCGCGCTCGGCCACGGAAGATGCCGTGCGATGGCATCACGTACTGGCGCCATAAACTTTTCGACGCGCTGATCACCCTCCCACCATGGTTTTATCGGGACTGTTACAGCCTCGTCTTTTTTCATTTCGTCTCCGTTCTGTTTGGGCGTGTGTTCTTTGACATTAGTTTTATCTGTTCTCTCTTATCGTTGAAGTATTTCAGTGCTTCCGGAATTCGATGAAACCAGCGCGGCAAAATTCGGTAGGGGTTGGGCGGAGTTATCAAACCCAGTGCGTTCAATATCTTTTCGTCTTGTGGAACGTAGTTTGCATCATCCACAAAACGCTGGAGAGTTCCAAACTTTATCTCTCCGCCGTAGTAGTCACGAGCGATGACGCGGTAGGATTTCACGACCTTATGCAGGCGGCGCAGCTGTGACTTTGCTTTCCTGATTTTGGCTTTAGACGGTTTCATTTGGTGGCGGCTTTCCGTATATGTTTTTTAGTAGCTCACGCAGGTGTCACGGGCGGTGACGGGCATTGTAATTCTGGTTGTGCGACCCCAAAACGCCCGTTTCACTTCTTCGGCGGCTTGCGTAGGTCGCGCCAGGCGATGTACGCCAGGGCGCACGCGATCCCGGCCACAACCCATGCGACCTGTGCGCATAACTCCCAACCACGAGTGATACTGTCATCCATTTTTGTCTCACTTTTTCACTCACTTGTCACTTCACTTCACTTCGCTTTTTCGCTTTACGGGTAAATCTGCATTCCAGGCGTGTAAATAATATGTCAGTGGGGGATAGGCGGTAAAGGATTTCCATTGGCAATCTTACGCACAAGTTTCCAGTCCCCTACCGTATCGGGAGAGTTTGCGTGTTCGGATTTGCGGAACAACGCGCCGTAGTGCCTCCACTTGTTCTTGAGTTCTACAAACTCAGAGCGCGGAAACTTCCCTGACTTGACCCAGAAACCCTCAGTCGTATCAACCTTGTCCAAGCCCCAGTCACTCCGCATCTGAATTAGCGTGCGCGCAAATCCGCGTTCCTTGTCGAATTTTACAAGGTCAACCGTCATTTGATTTACGACGCCATTGATGCGGACTGGCGGCATGATGCGTTGGGCGGGCCGCTTGGGAGCCTCTGGCGCGTGTGATGTGTATTCAAGGTCTGACTTCTCAGCTCGCAGTAAAAAGATTGCATGACAGCAAGCGACAAAGCCGAAACCAAAGTAAATGGAGTAACTGAACCACGGAGACCACTTACCGCCAAAGTTGTAAACCAAATAGACGCCTGCTAACAGGCTTGCATTTGGAAACAACCAGTAGTAATGCTGGACATACATTACACGTCTCTCACTTGTTCGCGTCTCAGAATGATCGGCCCTTCCCCTTTCGACACATTACCGTGATAGCGATTGATATAGACTCGGAGTGTGCCGTCGGGCTGCTCGTAATATTTGCAATCATACGCGGCGATCCCCATGTCGCGCGTTTCTTTATCGTAGATCACGTTCCCATTTTTCAACATTCGGTTGACGCCGATAATGGTGATCGTGTCGATGGGGATTAGATCATCGCCTACAATCTCAGGCATTATCTTTTTCTCAACACAATCAGGAAGAACACAATCACAGCGGCAACGATTGGTAACGCCGCATCTCCAATCTCGACCCACTGTGCAACCACGATAATGGAAGAACCGCACGCGAAGATGAAAGCAATGATGAGCATGATTCCTGCAATTCTGTTCCTGGACACGTTACGCCTCCGTGAAAATCTTCCACGCCCACCACAACAAAAACAGGAGTCCCGGAACTGTGAGCACAACGACAAGTAGAATTTCTCTGACGCGAGTAACCTTGTTTTTATCCATCATTCACATCCTTGAAATAATAGCCTGGGTCGTCCTGCATCGGCGGCGTTTCGTGCGGCTCAGCGGGAGTGTGGTCCGAGTGAAACCAGATGGGTGGCAGTGGCACGATGCCTTTCCGCCACAGAAACGAAATCAGGATAGCGGCGATGAGGCCGAATACAAAAAACAGAATGGAGGCGTTCTCGGGATTACTCATTTTGACCTGATGAAATTGATGCTGTTATCTTCTTCGTCAATCACAACCTTTTCAACCCGGCCTGCACGATACGCCTGTTCAATTTCGCGCCTTACGCGGCGGGATGATCTCCGATTGATTTTCCATACTGCAAAACGCGAACTGCCTTTTAATAAAATAAATGTGGCAGTAAAAAACAAAATACCAAATGGAAGGAACGAGTCTATCATTGGTTGCGTTCCGTCTCATGCAGATGCAGAGTACACACGTCATACCACCACTGCATAATGGCATTTTTCGCCTTACGCCCAACGTTATTCTCAATTTCACTCTCTGATGCGTTTGCGACAGCTTCAAAAAAAGTCTCGCGTTCTTTTGCAGGCAGATTGTCTTCCGAGTTTATAGCGGTCAACAGTTTCGTAAACATGCTTATATCCTTTCCAACGGTCTCGGTTAGCGGCTCTTCTTGTAGCGGGAATTACGAATGTCATCCATGTCCATTGCACGGATATCGAGGTTGATGACGGCTGCGCCAAGATAGTTTTGCGCTCTCTCGTCTCCAATTTTCACAACACGCAATTTTTCTACAATACTCATCAATTCATCAAGATACATTTTGCCTCCTCGGGCGAATCGCCCAACGGTTTGCGTTACTGGCGGGGCTTTCTGCAATAAAAACAGTGGTCAAGATGCTTACTATTGACCTCTTTACAATGTTTGCATCTCCAATACAACGGAAAGAATAATAGTCTGAGCAGCCAATCAATCATTAGATTCATCGTTTTCTGCTGATGCAGCTTGCCTGCCGTCTGGTGCACGCGGTGTTAGGCAGCCCCACTGCTGCGCCATTGCACCTGCTATGGAATCAAACGATATGGAGCGATTTTTTTCGCCATGATTAGCTTCTGTAAAATAACGCTTCTTGGCTCTTGGTGTATTATCAATATAGGTTGGCTCTGGATAATCTGTCATCGTTTTCTTTCCAAATAAATCATCTTCTTTCCACCACCATAATTTAGGTAAGTTCTTTAGCCAAAGGCATGTACGCTTTAATTGACGCTCACCAAAATAATAGGGGTGAATTATCTGATCTGGTTTCCTGTAAACTTTACCTGGATACCCTACGGGATTTTCAATGCACGCCATTGGTATGTTGCAATTCACAAATAGCATAAAAAACTTCATGGCTTCTTCTCGTAGCTCAACTCTACCTGGTTTGTTCCAAACGTGGTTAGCTGCGTAACTTAGATAAGTGCAAGGCGGGTGAGCAATGAGCAAATCCCAATTTTCAAAAAGGATGTCTCGCACATCACCCTGATAGTGATTGCCAGGTGTTTCACTCTCGCGGAAGTCGCATGACCAAGCATCATGTCCCCGAGCCGCGAAAGCGCTCCTGATCGTTCCCGTGAATTCACACGCTACTAAGATACGCATAGAGGTTGCCTAACGGCTTGCGTTACCCGCAAGTGGCGGGCGTAGCATCTTCCCAAAGAATAGAATCACCTTCAGGGTGGATAAGATAATTTTGGCGGGCGAATCCCACTTGTCGGGTGGACGCTGTGTTAGATGCGGTAATGCCTTCAAGCGCGTCAAGGATTTCGCACCACAGATCGAGCGGGACTACTGCGCGTTCAGCCGCGCCAGATAAACCCTGTACCCCTGTTTGAGACCCACGCGGGGCGGACTCGTGACACTTGCGCCCATTCTTGCAAATCGGACGAGGCGACCAGCCAGGGACAAATCCCCAAAGATCGGTCGGCTTCATGTTCTTATCACCATACTGGCAATAAGTGATCGTTGTTCGTGGTAGAGTTTTCATAAATGGCAACTTACGTAATACTCCGCGTGGATTTTCGATAATGAAGGCTTTAGGTTTCATGTCTCGGATAATTTGCAAGGTATGCTTGACCAACCTTTGAGACAATTCAGCGTGTGGCGTTTTTGGAATATACGCTCTCGCACCACCACCCCAATGATGCCCCATTGCCGCAACACTAAACGCTTCACATGGCGGGGATGCCCACACAAAATCGAAATATCCGAACTTCTCTGCTGTCATTTCAAAAATATCAGCCGTTATTGTGCAGTTAAATTCTGGCACATAATCAAGCGTGATGTATTCATGCCCGCGTTGTTCTATAAACGCGCGTCTTTGATTGCCACCAATGCCAGCGAACAGATCAAGGATTTTCATAAGCATCTAACTACTGCGTAAGCGGACGGTTTCCGCATAAGACACCGCCGGGGGACAAAAAGCCGCCTAGCATTCCCGCTCCGCGACCAGCGCACGGAGGTCTATCACTGACCACTTCCATTTCTTCGGCATCGCTAGTTCCGTCAATTCCACCATGACGCTTTCACCGTAAGTTTTGAGCATGTAGTTATCATAATAATAATGCCAGTGGTTGTGCGCGCCGTTGCAGGTTGAGCATTGGCAATTACAATTTCTTAGATCGTACCGAATGCGCTGTTTGCCCGCTGGTATCCAATGACTAATCGTCAAACCTTCCGTTGCCCCGCAGGTGACACAGCAACCATCACGGGCTTTCACAAAATCGGCTGTCAGATTCCATAGTTTCTCTTCCAGTTGACGACGTTCCGATTTTGAACGGCGGCGCTTCTGCTTCTTTTGCTTCAC
>Ga0208958_1003574_pt1 | contig 11961 bp, 12 predicted proteins | sample RifOxyB1_FD_184032 | JGI IMG/M metagenome (GOLD analysis project Ga0208958, IMG submission 184032) | Soil microbial communities from Rifle, Colorado - Rifle Oxygen_injection B1 (SPAdes) | ecosystem: Environmental > Terrestrial > Deep subsurface > Rock core/Sediment | place: Rifle, Colorado...
CAGCTGAAGCGTGATACTATATGCTATGATAATATTAAATCTATAGTATGATATCGAGGAAAAAATGCACAATGTGTAAGGAGTCGTTACCATTAACTGATTATTATAAAGGACGATATAAATCAGAATAATTTTTTACCGGGATTTCTGGGAAAATAAAAATTACCGGGAATCTAGGAGAATTTTGAGATATTTTAGAGGTTTCAGGTGGAATTCAAAAGTAACACAGAAGATGTTTCCTTGTAGAAGAGGAAATAGATGGAATCTGGATCTAGGTGTAGACTGGATGTCGATCTTGATAAGAATCATACATTTATTTCGAGTTGTGGGGGGGATAGGAGTGGCTATAGTGTGGAAGTTGACAAGGGTGCCATATATAATCCTGCGTTATTTCTGGAGGTGGGTAGGTAAGCATAAAGGGCAACAGTTAAGATTATTATAAAAATGACATGAAACTAACAACATTAGATATGCCGAAATTAGAAAGTCCGTTTGAACGACAGGAGGTAAACGGTCAATATGTTTGTATTCCTAAAATCAAAGAGGATTATCATTGGGTATTTGAGGATAGTATTGCGGTCGAGAAGTTGGACGGTACAAATGTCTCGTTGTGGATACAAAACGGAAGACCTAAGGCGATCAAAAATCGGGACACTGAAATTGATATTTGGAGTAAGGGTGGCATTAGTTTTTTTACTGGAATAACTACTGCAATTAAACGTGGGTATATTTCTCCAAGTATTTGCGGGGATGGTGGTTATTATGGCGAGCTTTGCGATGCTCTTTGGGAGGCAGTTAAGAATATTTTAGAACGAAAAGATGAAAACAAAGAAAATCAGATATAAAGCGAATTGTATAAAAAGTGGCGAGGGTTTGGTTACAGTGGCCTGGAAGTGGGACAACAGAAATTGGTTTCAAATGATGTGGGATCTAATGAGAAAACATTGTGGCCGAAAGACCGTTATAACCGGAAAAATTGAATTTAGGAGCGATTGTTGTGATGCACCAGTTACGCATAAGACATGGAGGGTTGCAGAGGGTTTATTGGAAGGCGAGAAGTCTGTGAGATGTGCAAAATGTCATAAATTTTGTAAAGGGATATTAATATGAGACAACACATAACGAAGGCACAATTAAACGAGCTTAATAAAGAAGAAGAAACACCAGTAGTCCCAAATAGTAATTGGTGTTTAGAATATATAGATCCAGAAACTATGCCAGAAGATTGTTTATATATTTATAATGAAGAATACACATTATTTTATTCAGCGTGGATGATGAGTAATAACATGAGGAAGCTTGTTAAACACAATGAAAAAAAGGAACGCAATAAGAAGATCAAGCGACTCATACGCGCTGGCAAGTCTACTAGAGAGGTCGGTAGGATGTTTAAACTCTCCAATAAAAGAATATGGGATATAGTACACCAACCTTTAAACTAATTGTTACCTTAACAGTCCCCCTTTTATCGTATTTAAAAACCTTTAAGGTGGAGGAATACCTCTACTGCTAGGTCTTTGTGCATGATACACACGCGTATTTATTACTTTTGCGATATTAGTGTAGTTATTCAATAGGTAGCCACCATCCAGCTGGTAATTTATATCCTTGCGGTTTCTTGCCAGTTTTAATAGTGCGGAAAATTCGCTGCCTAATGGTTGTAGGAGAGTCGCTAAACTGTGAAATGTGTCGATACCTTCTTCTGTTAATTATAATATCTGGTAGCGATTGTGTCATGATTCTTGTAGTAATAAATAAAAGATAATGGCAAATATCCCTTCATGGCAGGTGATATTTTATGATATAATGTCGCCATGACAAAAAAAGACTTCATAAAGTTGTTAAAATTGGCTTCACAGCCCTTAAAATCATCAAAGGGAAAAGCGATTCAGAACGGAAATTGTAACGCCAAATAAATTCATTTACATAATTTTGTAAATATTTCGGTGAAATTAAATGATAAGTACCGTTTATTGACCGCTTCATTTGCGACCAAAAACCTTCGATATTATTCGTATGAACTTGCCCTCGGACAAACTCGCCAGTACCATGTTTGACGGATTCATACCTATACCCATTTTGAGCAATCCTGCTATAGCTTCGCAATTCATCAGTCATTATTATACTATCTTTTATGATTGATTTATTGATTAAAGGTTGTAGAGTTTTCATTTTTACATCTGAAATAACATGACCTACCGCCTTACCTTCTCTTTCAATCATTCCAAAAACTGGCGTCTTGCCCTCAGCTCCAAGACCTCTTTTACCTTTTCGTTTTCCGCCAACGTAGGTCTCATCAGTCTCAACTGTTCCTGATAGTGGAAAATTTGTTTGTGAAAATAGCAACCTTATTTGCTTTGCAAGTCTCCAGGCACATTTATAAGTTACGCCAAGCTGACGCTCTAATTCCTTTGCAGCAACGCCGTTTCTGCTTGAAGCAAAAAGAAAAATAGCATGAAACCATAAGGTTAAAGGCGTTGAAGATTTGTGAAAAATAGTATCAGCTAATGGTGATATAGTATATCCACAAGTACAATCAAAGCGTTTTCGGCTTTCAATTAAATAGAATTTTCCAGTTTTTTTACAATCTGGACATTCAAATTTTTTGCCATACCTATTGTCAAAAATGAATTGTAAGCATTTTTTATCAGTACTAAATTCTGAATGTAAGTTTTTTATTGTATATTTCATAGTTTTTAATTTGTTAAAATTATTCTTGTATCTCTCTTCTTGCATATCCTTTGACATCCTCTCGGTCAATAATTCCTGATTCTGCCATCTCTCGTCCTTCTTCAAGTTTGGATTCGTAGTCAGTGTTATTGTGTCTATGACTTGCTGCAAGTATAGCTTGCGCATGACCTATATCTTTGATTGGTCTCAATGGATTTTCTCTTTCCATTTTATTTATTAATTTTTCTCTTTGAATCGAAAATCTATCATTTTGCCTTTCTTCAACTTTCCAGATTTGTTCATTCTTATAGTCTATTTTTTCCTCCGCAATTTTCAAAGCTTCATTAAATGTAATTTCAGCAAGTTTTGAAAGTCTTTTTGCCCATTTTTGCATCTTATCCTCAAAGCTCACCTCTACCTTTTCTTTTTTCTCTTCAACATTTAATTTTTTTAAACCATTTTTTATCTCCAAAAGATTCTCAGGAAACAAGTGCTTACCCAGATTAGTGTATCCGTATCCATTCCAAGCCCCTTGTAGTGTCTTGCTTGCTTTAGGATTGATAGCTTTAACTATATTGATTTGTTTTAACTCTAACGCTATCGGACTTCTTTTTGCAGGCTTATGTTTCATTTCTGCTGCTATTTTATTTTGAAGATTTTCAACTTCATTTTTATCGAACTTTTTTTCTTTCATTTTTGTTTTATAAAAATTAGAATCTCTTATTAATTACAACGCAAGTATAACAGTACTATTACATCTATGTCAAGTAAAAAGAGCTGAGAAAACCCGAAGCATAGCCGAATTTCATTGAAAAATAAATCGAGCTGTAATGCACTTAGAACGTATTTTGACAAACAGCCCTAAGTGTAGTATATTGATAATAATTTAACGCAATCGCAGCAAGAAAACTTCTAATTGAATTCTATTATAGACAGCAGGGTAACACCAATTGACAATTAAAGGTTTAGGGAATATACTTGGAATAGATTATACTTCTAACTCACATTATGATTATGAAAAGAGGAGTTCCCAAGCAATCGCTCAAGGATCTTCGCCCTGATTGGAGGGAGTTCATAATTCACGAAGCTTCTGAAGGTGCATCGGATGTAGAGATACGTTCGCAACTCAAAAAGGATGGTGATAATTATAGGCCTATATCAGACGATCTCTGGTATAGATTTCTAAAAGAGGAACCGGAATTCTCACGAACCATGCAGGAAGCTGACGCATTACGTGAAGCATGGTGGCTATCCAAGGGGCGTAAAAATCTAGAAAATAAAAATTTCAATTATCAAGGCTATGGAATGAATATGAAAAATAGGTTTGGCTGGAGAGATAAGCAAGACATGAAGGTTGAGGGTTCCTTGAACATCAATATAATAGATAAGTTTAAAAAATGAGTTAATTGACAATTAAAAAGATTGCAGCTATCAGCGCATCTGCAAGTAAAAATAAACTTGGGCTGTTGCCTGGAATATAGAGCATAAGTGCGGGCACTGCTGGGGAGCATCCACGCGACAATGCTTTGTATTTCAAGTAACCTAGAGTACGTAAAGGAGAAAGCGGTAACATTCTAATTTAGGTTTGTTTGCATGTAGTTGTAACACCGTACCAGATTATACTTAATGACACTGGTCAGGACTTTCTTTATCTCTGCTTTAATCTTTTTATAAATAGCTTATTTCTAAGATCGCAGGATTAAAACCCAGGTATGATTATTTATTGTCAATATGCGGTGTTGACAATAAGGGAAGAAAGTTATATTATATTGATGTGAATAACTCCTCAGCAAACGAAACCGCTAATAAACTGGCGGTTTTTGTTATAATAGACAATAGACTATGACAACAATACAAATACCCTACAAGTTCACTCCTAGACCTTATCAGATAGACCTGTACAACTGTCTACCGAATGGATACAAGCGTGGTGTAGTGGTATTTCACAGACGCGCAGGGAAGGATAAAACCCTTATCAATATAATAGCGCGCGAGATGCTGAAGACCAAAGGAACTTACTACTATTTCTTTCCAACTTATACGCAAGCCAAGAAAGTCATTTGGAATGGTATGGATAGAGATGGTTTCAAGTTCCTAGATCACATCCCTCAAGAAATAAGAATAAGAACCAATGATAGCGAGATGCTGATAGAGATTAAGAATGGCTCTATCTTCCAGCTCATTGGATCAGATGACTACGATAAGATAGTCGGGACTAATCCTATCGGCTGTGTGTTCTCAGAATATGCTTTACAAAACCCAGCTGCCTGGGAATATATTCGGCCGATTCTCACGGAGAATAAAGGGTGGGCATTATTTGCTAGTACCCCAAGAGGCGAAAACCATTTTTATGATCTTTATGAAATGGCAAAGAACAACAAGGATTGGTTTTGCCAGAAATTAACGATTGATGATACCAGGGACGACTTAGGCAATCCAATTATCACTAAAAAACAAATTGACGCTGAACGTAGGGATGGTATGAGCGAAGAAATGATCTTGCAGGAATTCTATTGTAATTTCAGTGCTTCTGCTATTGGATCTTATTATGGTTCACAACTAAGACTTGCTGAACAAGAAGGAAGGATAGCTAATGTCCCACATGAGACAGGGTTACCAGTCGAAACTTGGTGGGATCTTGGAATGAGGCATAGCACCCCTATTTGGTTCTCTCAAACTATCGGTAAGGAGATTCGTTTAATTGATTATTATGAAGCATCAGGCGAAGGTTTAGCGCATTATGCAAAAATCCTTGGTGATAAACCCTATGTATATAAAGCACATCATGCTCCACACGATATAGAAGTCAGGGAGTTGGGCACCGGTAAATCCCGCATTGAGGTTGCAAGGGCATTAGGCATTAATTTCCGACTTGTTCCTAATCTTGGCTTTGAGGATGGAATTGAAGCTGTTCGTAACATATTCTCGCGTTGTTGGTTTGACAAAACAAAATGTGCTCCAGGGTTAAAGGCATTGAAGAATTATCGGAAAGATTATGACGATAAGCGTAAGGTATTCAGATCTTATCCGGTTGATGACTGGTGTGCTGATTCGAGTGACGCATTCCGTTATCTGGCAGTGGGCTTTAAGGTAGAACGAATTAAAAAGGAAAGAAAATACCAGCCAGTACGCGTGGTGAATCCATTGACGGGTTATTAAGAAGCTTGACATTAATATGTTTTATTTGTACACTTATTTAACTTCAGAAATAATTTAATATTTTTAGAACTTCTTTATGTATAGGATATATAACAAGTCTCTCGATGAAACTCTCAGTATCTATAAAGTGTCCAATCTCTCTCAAATTAACGAAGACGATCTATTCAATAAGGTTTGTGAAAACTTTCATATCTCTCCTGTTACCATAATAGATCCCGGCACCATGAAGGTTACTGGCAGAAGCAAGTTCAAGACAATAGGTAAGATTATCGACAATCTGTCGGCTTCTTTTTATATGGGGAGGGAATATTGGGACACCAAGCATCACGAGATAGCAAAGGATCGAGAACTAGACAGGGATTTGTCCAATGCGACTACAGGCGAAGAAACAGTTAGATTGTTTCAGGATTTAAAATGGGGAGTCTGGAAGTTAAAGCCGGGAGAGAGTGTAGAACTGGATTTGTCTAATCAATTTGTGAATTACTTTCGCGGACAGTCGGTAGCTGGTTTACTGAAGATTGAAGAGGTGACTGGGAATGTTGGTACTACACCGTCAATCACAACTAACAAGGGGTTAGAGGAGTTAAGTTCTAATAATCAGGGTGATATGGATGAAAAAAAGAAAGATATCTATTCGTATCTTGATTTACAGGAGATTAAAGATATGGTGAAGCTAAGAAACAAGAAGTTATCCAAAGAGGAGAGAACCACGGTCATGAATAAAGAAAGAGATGAATTAATTGATTTTCTAAAACGTACGGCTAAATAGTTAAAATTAGAAATAAGGGGGGAACCAAATTGTAGTCATAATAGTCTAGTGATTATTGTGATCGCGAAGGGGTTCCCCCCTTTTGCGATCTTAGTAATTACCAAGTTTTGTCAACTATGCGTGAAGATAAAATCACAACTAAATGGGATGCTTCTATCTGGAAGGATTATCGAGGTAAAAAGTGGAATAATCGTGCTGAATATGACGATGTTCAGAATGTTACAGATAGGTTTCACGAGATGGAAGAGGGTCGCAGGACTTCTTGTCCTTGGGCTTCTGTAGAAGATGCCGTTTCTAATACTACGGCTACAAGTGATGGTGAAGAGAAGACAAAAACTGGCAGTGACTGGGTCAAAGCCTGGAATGATGATATTAAAAGGTGGTCGATGTGGCACGAATATTTAAGGAATCAAAGTAATTTAAAGTCTCCGATCAGTTGGTCCCCTGTTGAAGCTGGCATGTCTGAATTTGTGAGTGGTGAGAAATTACCTATACTTTCAGGTGACGAGAAGGACGAGCAGAATATCCAGATCCTGCAACATATTTACGAATCATTGCACGAGAATGGAGATTTTGATGTTGTTAATAACTCGACTTTCCACGAGAGTCTGATTTGTGGTAGTGCCTGGACGTATATCCCCTGGATAGAACAAACTGAAGAAAAAGAATTAATATTAAATCCTAAATTAGCAAGAGAAGAAGCCAAAGAACTTGCGGAGAGCAAAGAGGATAAAGACAAAAAAAGAGTTACAGAGTTGAAAGATAAGGGAAAACCGCTTACAAAAAAGGTCATGGTAACAAAGTATGATAATCCAGCGATAATACATCCATCATTATTTGAGATTTATATAGATCCCGATGCTAGGGTATTAAGGGGGCCAGCTTACGAAGCAAAAGATATTTGCTGGGAACAGCTCCCAAGCCTAGACCAATTCCAGAATGAGTTTGAGAATAGTAAAGATCCGTATATTATCAAGGAGAATGTGAAGAAAGTTCAGAATGTCCAAGATACTATAACAAGCTATACAACTTCACAGCCGTTCTTCCAGGTTCCAGCAACGATTTCTAAAAACAAGGTTCGGTTGCTCAGATACTGGAATAAAATCACGGATAAATACATGATAATAGCGAACGATATTCTAATAAGGAATGGCCCGATGCCCTACAATCATATGGGACGCAAGGAATTGCCATTTGCTTTGCATAAAGCGTTTGACTGGCCACATCAATTATATGGAATGGGATTTCCGAGGATGTTAGAAAGCACCCAAGCAGAAGACGAAACCCTAAGAAACATGGCACTCAATCAATTGAAATTGATCTTGAATCCACCTATAGTTTACAACAGAGAGTTTGAAGATGATATTGATGAGGGTTGGGAAGTAGTAATGCCTGGTCAAAAGTTCGGAATTAGCGGGAAAGTAGATGAAAGCAATATCAGATGGCTAAAGGGTTCTGAATACAGACCGGATTATTATCAGATGCGGAATCAGCTTCAAGAAGATGCCGTAAAAATATCAGGGGTTAATCCGTTAGCTTTCGCAGCTCCAAAGCCTGGCGAACCTGTCAGAAATAATATGATGTCTCTAGAAAGTACGTTAAAAATGTTTACGAGAATCATTAATAATTGGGCAGCTGGTGAGAAGGATGTCGTAAGGCAGGTTTTGTGGCTTGTTATGGAAAGATATCCAGCAAGCAAGGTCAAAACATTGAATCTGCAAAAAATGACAGTAATGGAAAAGACTCGAAGTATCACAACACAGGATATAGAATTAAGTTTTGACGATGTGGGCAAATTAAGAAAAGAGTTCAAACCAGGGAGGCATGATTTTGAGATAAAAGACGAATATCTTGATATAACAAGCGATATTAATATTGAGATAGACATAGAGAGGATATTACCTATGTCAACAGCATTGAGACTGCAAAGACTTGACAAGGCCATGGCTACTCTAATACCAATATTTGGTAATCCTGCAATGTTACAAAACAGTGCAATATCTTTGATGGTCAGAGACTACGTCAAATTGAATGGTCTCGATCCTCAATATCTGGATAACTTGAAAGACGAAGATAGTGAGAACGATGTATTAGAAGCACAACAGCATAACCAGGAGATGAAAGAGGGCAATTATCCAGAAAATACAATACCAGGCAGAAGTGATGCTCATCTACTAGTACACACTCTACAAGCATTGGAATGGATCAGTGCAAGAGAGCAAATTACACAAAAAAGTAAAGGTGAAAATACTAACACGAACGATATCCTAAAAGCAGCTGAAGAATTACAACAGATTGAACAAAGTTTGAATATTCTGGCTAAACACATGTCAACAGAACAGTTACCAGTGGATCAGTCAGCTTCAGCGGTGGGAGGTATTGCAAGTCAAGCAGGAGCAGAAGCGGCGTCTCAGCAAGGAGCACAACCTCCGATTAACGAGGGTATGGGGGGGCAACCTCAAGGGGCAATACCCCAAGAGGCAATACCACAAGGAATAATGCAAGGAACAGGTCCAGAACAGGTTACGCCCGAAATGATGGCCACTGGTATGGGGCAAGTTTAATTTTTATGGGGAATATAAATGAAACTAAAGGATTTAACAGTTGAAGAATTACAAACCTTAGTGGATTTTGGTACTACGGATTACTATAAACTATTAAAACGCTGGATTGATGGTCATAAAGATCATCATTTGGCGGAATTACTACTTAATATTGCAGACAGTAACAGCGAATTTGAATTGAATCGTGATCTTTATGTGCGAGCTGGTCGTTTCTCAGAAGGACGGCTTTTATTAAGATTGCCAGAAAATGCAGAAAAGTTACTTATATCTATTAAAAAGAAAAAAGATGACAACAAAGGATCAAAAGAATCCAGCAAGTGCCGAGAAATACCTTGCAATGGATCAGGAATACTCTGATTTCATAGCTGATTTTGCTATAAAGTATGGATTTATGCCAATACCAGTAGTCAATCCTAGTGTGAGATTTGAGCCGATTAGTAAAGAAATACTAGATCATCTTAAAAAGACGGTTGATCAAAGAAAAAAGGATACTATTGTAGTGGCAAAAAATCTACCGACAGAACCTATTTTGGGCAGATAGGGGCGATGCCTCAAGAGGTGATGCCTCAAGAGGCGATGCCTCAATAATTGACAATTTTTTATTTTTAATCTACTATAGATGGCAATAGAAAAACAAGTGGCTGAGAATCAGACGGCCTCCCTAAAAGGTAACGTAACCGAGGGAACGCAAGATAAGTCTGATATCAAAGTCAAGTCCTCTCCACAAGAGAACGACAAACTTCAGGTAGAATTATCCTCTGCGGATAAGTCTCAATCGCAGAACGATACCTCACAAGAGACAAAGGTGCAGAAGAATTTAGACGCAGAAGCGGGTAAAATATCAGCATTAGAACGTCAGCGTAACGAAGCTACGGCTAAGGAAGCAACTGAACGCAGAGCGCGCGAAGAAGCAGAAAAACGGGCACAGGAGTTAGAAGCGTTGCGTGATACGGCTGATGAATTTTTTCGCGATGATAAGGAAGCTTATGAGAAGTTCCGCGGAAAATGGAACGCTTCAGGTAAGAATTATCTACCATCTTACGAAGAAGTCTATAAAACAACAGCACCTATACAAGGAAGTTCGCAATCGGGCGCATCGGTTACAGAATTAGATATTGACCAGAAAGTTGAACAGAAGCTTGCTGAGCGTGATTTTACTTCGGCAGTGACGACTTTTGTGGGGAAACATCCAGAAGTTGATGTGTTTAAAAAAGATCGGAATGATCCAGATTTTCAAAAAGATGTTGATTTCATGAAGCGTGTCAGCGAAGATGCGGGGATTGCTAAAAGAAGGAATCCGAATCTAAGCTGGGACGAAGCAATTGAGAAGGCTTACAACAGACAAGACGAGATCATAGATCAAGTACGCGAGAAGGCGCAGCAGACTGGCGAAGTGATAGGAATGGCGCAGCGTGCAGCATCAAACACTGGAACTGAGAGTAATATTTCTGGGGGGATGAACACATCTACTCCTGAAGTAATAACTTTAAGTCTTGAACAGAAAGCAAACTATGACAGAATCTTAAAAAATTCTGGAAAGAGTATTGCTAATAGGTTCGCAAGGAATTTAAAGTCCTGATAAATAACTTCTAAGTATATTCCCTTTTTTAGGTTTTTAAATTAGACCTTTTTAAGTCTATGTTTTATTTTTTAGATTTTTATAATGGCAATAAATAACTATGGTGCAATGCACATGCCAAGATTAGTCAGAGCAGCCACAGGAAGGGCAGAAGACAGATCCACCTGGAAAATCCCTGGTGAAGATAGCACAAAGTTGTATATGGGGCAATTCGTTGCTCTTAGTGATGCGACTAACGGCAAAGAATTTGGTATAACAACTCTAGCTGATGATGATTATATTTTCGGTTTTGTTGTTGGGTTTACAAGGCTTGGTTCATTAGTTCCAATTCAAGATGACCCACTAAAGGCTGGAACTGTTACTGATGCAACAGGCGAATTACCAATGGCATACACGTTTGCTTCAACTAATGACGAGAGTAACACAACTAGTGCGAAAATGGAGCTTGCAGAGATAATGCCAATTCAGACTGGTGATATTATTGAAGTTTCTCTATGGGGTGCTTCTACTATCTCGGTAATTAGGGGTACAACTACAGCAGCAGGTACTACAGCTAGTTCTGATAATATTGGAGTAAGTATGGCAACTGATGCTACTTATCCATGGGCGTTGACAGAATCAACGGCAGTTGTAGCACAGGCGAATATGGACTTTATGACAGTTTCTTTAGACGGCTATAAGCCAGAGAATACTCGTAGAGTTTATGTGTCACCTACCAGATGTTTCTCAAGCGCTGGAGCAGCTAACTAGTAGCTATGATCCAGGAGGTGATACCTCAAGAGGCGATACCTCAAATTGATTTTAATTTTTAGTTTTAAAAAATGGCAAGTACAACACAAAATTTCCAAACCTGGAAAGCCGAGATTGATGCCTATATGCAGGAAGAAGAGGCTTTAAGACCAAAGAGTCTATACAGGCAGCTTTTCACTGTGAGATCAACGAATAGACTCCAACTTAATGAAGTTACCTATTCGGATGCAGGCGTTATGGCAGAAGTAGGCGAACTTGGCGATGCAGTCGAGGATTCAGATTTGGAAGGTTACAAGACAACTTATTCAAGAAGGATTTTCCGCTCAAAGAAAACTTTTAGCTCCGATCTTATGGAGACTGACCAGACTGGTGCAGTCGAGAGAATGGCTAGAGGATTAGTAAGTGCGCCGGAATATTCAAGGAATATGTTTGTTTTCAGCAAGATTAGGAATTTAACCAGTTCATCTGGT
>Ga0208958_1003577_pt1 | contig 11947 bp, 13 predicted proteins | sample RifOxyB1_FD_184032 | JGI IMG/M metagenome (GOLD analysis project Ga0208958, IMG submission 184032) | Soil microbial communities from Rifle, Colorado - Rifle Oxygen_injection B1 (SPAdes) | ecosystem: Environmental > Terrestrial > Deep subsurface > Rock core/Sediment | place: Rifle, Colorado...
CCCCTGATAATTTTTTATTTTGTCTAAATATATGGAAAAATGCAAAAATAATAGATATTAGATTTACAGAACATAAAACTGGAATTTTCTTAGACAAAAAATCGTTTTATTTAAATAAATCATTTATTGGTGGAACATATCTTGGCCATTGCATAGACGATATAATCTCTCAGTCAAATGATAAAGATTATATATTAGTTCCAGAATTGATATTATTTAGGCCCACAGATAAAAATAATCCAAACATTAAAGATTACACTGGAGGAAATAAACATGGAAAACTGCATTTTCTGCAAAATAGTTAAAGGAGAGATAGAATCCTATCCAATATATGAAGATGAGGAGTTTATGGCGTTTTTGACTCCTTTTCCCAACATGAAAGGACTAACGGTAGTTATACCAAAAAAGCACACTGATAGTTATATCTTTAACCAAGATGATGAGTCGTACTGTAGGTTTCTTAAAATAGTGAAAAAGATTGGAAAACAGCTGGATAAAAAATTAAATGTTGCAAGGTGTGCCTTGGTTTTTGAGGGAACAGGAATAAATCATTTGCATGCAAAACTATACCCTCTTCATGGCAAGTTGGCTTATCAAACGAACGTATGGGCAAAAGAAAGGGTATATTTCAAAAATTATGAAGGGTACGTTACAACCCTAGAGGGACCTGAGGCAGATAAAAAAGAATTAAAAGAGCTTGCTAAGTTGCTTTCATTTAAATAACCCTTTTATTTGGAACTCATTAGACAGTTCCGTTTGGGTTTTAAATTCAATGGTTTCAAAACCAAACGATTCAGCAATGTTGCAATTCCTTTTAGAGTCATCAATAAAAAGCCATTTACTCGGATGGCTAATATTATACTTAGTAATTAGATGTTGATATGCCTCAATCGAATTCTTTAAAAATCCTCTTTCATACGAAAAGTCCCTAGATGACGCAATTTTATCCAAATAATATTCCTTGTCAAGATATGAAATCCAAGCAGGGGAATGATCTGAGAATAGGTAAACGGGATAAAAGGCATTTATATTTGATACCAAGTGAATCATATTTTCAATTTCAGTAAAATAGGATCTAAAAATTAATTTCAAAGAAGAGGTATCTTCGCACAGATTTAAACTGTACTGAATAGTAAATAAAAATTCTTCTTCGGAATATTGTGCAACAAAGAATCTATTCAAGTGATGCACAAAAATTGTTTCAAACCACGATGAAGAAAGACCATTCAAATTTAATTTGCATTCTATTCCCTTAGTTCCTTTTATAATTACATCGCCTATATCAAATATTAATCCTTCGTAAAATGTCATTTTGATTCAATTACCCCCAAGTATAATCGCATAAATCCAAATTTAAATCTTTCCTCCGGAGTTGCGATATTTTCAAGCAAAGTCATCAATTTAATGTCTTTTTTATTATAATCTTTACTGAAAAAATTCTCCCCGTTTAGGTAAATCTTTCCTAATCTTATGCTTAATGTGCGATAAAATTTGAATATTTTCTTTCTTCTATGGTTTAAATAACACTTTTTCGAATTAAATATATGGAATCCATCTTTAAGAATAAGTCGTACTTTATTTTTTCTGAATAGTTTTTCCATATTTACAGGATACTCCTTAACATTATAAAAATTACCTTTTTTCTTAACATAATCAATAAAGTCCAAATAAAGTGGGGAGTTATTATTTGGAATGCATACAAGAATATATTTGTTAGATAAGGATACCATTTTCTTAATCAGTAAGTCTTGCTGGTCAAATTTAAAATGCTCAATTACCCCCGAATTAAATACCAGTGAAAATTTTTCTTTAGAAACAAAATTAAAAATATTTTCATTTATTAAGGTTACCTGTGTTCTTCTTTGTTGGCAGATATATTTTGAAAATTCAATTGCTTTTTCAGAATTATCTACTCCAACGCACCTAATTTGCATTTTAGATAAAAGAGAAAGTATAAATCCCGAACCAGATCCAAGTTCAAGACAAGTTTTTTTGGTTTTACTTAAAATAGGGTAAATTATTCTATTTAAAATTGCTCTTTGTGAGTAAGATTTAGCAGGACTATAATCATCAAAGGAAAATATTGACCTCAATTTAACTTCGGCCAAGTACCGTTTATATTCTTTTTCCCAATAAACATCTTCTCCCGAAATCATATGCCTTTTACTAAATTAACACAAACTTATATACCTTTTGCAAATTAATCCATAAATGCTATTACCGTCTCTCCAGAAGCAAAGCAACGGGATTCACTCAAGTTTTATTTCTAATTTTTTTATTTTTTCTTTCATTGATTCTATCTGCTTTTCATAGAATCTTATGTTCTCGTTGCAGTTAACAAGTTCCATTTCCAGCATCTCTTTTTCTTTGTCCATTTTTTAAATATAAATCCTGCCTCAGCCTTAAAGAGGAAATAATCTAAGGCAGGGAAAGGAGGAATTTTCCTTCACGCATGATTATTCTCTTATCACCCTAAGCAACATAGGCTTATGACAGCCTCGTGCTCTTAACATCTCGTAGCCATACTTTGCTATCTCTTCAGTTTCATACCTGTGCACAATAGGTTTTGCCTTGTATCTTCGAGATCCAAACCATGAAAGCAAACCTCTTTTAGGCATTTCCGTTATAGCATTCCATACGACCATATATTCTCCACTCCTCATTTTTACACCCCCTTAAATTAAGCCTTATCTGATTCGGTCTATTCCAAATTCCTCATCAAATGAGACATTTCGTTTCTCTTTTTTTCTTACGTCTGCCCTTCCGGTTATGTACGGTGAACTCACCCCAGTGATGATTGTCATCACTCTAATCTTGCCGTGCATATTATCGGAAATCCTTGCGCCCCAGATGACATTTGCATCCACATCTAAAGCTTCAGTGATCATATTCCCTATCTTTTCAACTTCATCCAGTTTCATATCATCCCCGCCAGTCACATGTATTAAGGCGCCGTTCGCTCCATCATAGCTTATTTCAAGCAAAGGATTACTCAGCGCTCTATTCACGGCTTCATCGCATCTGTTTTGCGTATCAGATTCTCCGATGCCGATAGCTGACAAGTCGCCGTTTGACATTATTGCCTTTACGTCCGCATAATCTAGATTGACTAAGCTAGGCACAGCAATTATTTCTACTATCCCTTTTATCATTGTAGAAACAATTTCATTCGCAACGGCAAAAGCCTGCTGTATAGGTAAATCTCCGGCAATCTCAACTAATCTATTATTGTCGATTATAATTACCGTATCGCAGACCTTGCGTAACTCTTCAAGTCCGAATTCTGCTTTATCCATTCGGGCTCTTTCCATTTTGAACGGCAATGTCACAGCACCTATCACAATGGCACCTTTCTCTTTGGCTAATTGTGCAACTATAGGTGCAGAACCAGTTCCTGTTCCGCCTCCAAGTCCAGCGCAGATAAATGCCATATCGATTTCTTTCAACGCCTCGCGAATTTCATGGACGCTTTCTTTTGCTGATTCTTTTCCTTTATCTGGATAGCCTCCGCATCCTAAACCTTTAGTCAGATTTTTTCCAATCAGCAATTTCATATCTGCTTCACTGATATCCAAGTGCTGCTTATCAGTATTCAGTGCTATGATGTGTGCTCCCTGCACCCCTTTTCTGAAGAGCCAAGAAACCATATTATTTCCAGCTCCGCCACAGCCGATTATCTTTATGTTTGCCTGCCCTTGTACGTCTTGTATCCCTTTCTGTTCTGTGTTAGCTAATGCGTCATTAAACATTGTTCCAAACACACTTTGTACGGATTCCATCTTGCCTCCCCCTTGTTATCCGTAATTAGAATTCCACAACCAAAATCTTTTTTAATAAGTTCTTCCTTATTATCTGGTTATGGAATCCTTACGGATTTCATATATCGAGTGCTGGGCTCCTGAGCTTCAAATCAACGAGCCCTTCACTCCCCTATGATTGTAATTAACTTCGCTTCTAGAAATCACCGGCAACACTGCCATCTCTTGCTGAACATTTATCCAGCTGAAATTTGCCCCACCACTGTAATCTTAAGTAATCTGCCTACCCAATATATTAGTATGCTGGTGAAATTTATAAGTATTATTATAATAGAATTGTGAAATCACTAAGAAGTTAGTATCTTGTTCCATAAAGTTTATTAATAAATAAATATAATATTATAAAATGGTTAAAATGATGTATACCCCTTCAAGTACAAGATTTCCAACATTAGGGGTTATACTATTAGCAGTTGGTATATTTTGGCTTTTAAATGATTTAGGTTATGTCACTTTTAATATCCCATGGTGGCCTATTATCCTCATTATTGTAGCAATAGGTTGGATAATAAACAGATTAATGGGTAGGCATTAAATTAGTGAAATGTAAACTCGTTTTATACCCTTAAGTTTCTTGATTCTTTTCACTAAATCTTCCAAATGCCCTAAGTTCCTTATGTCTAAACTGAACGTGCATTTCGCAAGATCATTCATGGCGTTTTTGGCCTTTGCTGAATTTATTGTAGTTCCGGTTGCCTTTACCGTATTGAATATATCTGCAAACAGCCCTGCTCTATCCAAGGCAAGCACATGCACATTTATAATGCCGGAAACATTTACATTCCAATTCACATTGGCTTTCTTTGCTTTAAACTTTTTTAATTTGATGGTTGTTTTGCATCCTTTCAAGTGCACTGAAATTTGGTTCTTCTTAAGCAAATAACCCTCAAGTTCACATCCTGGCGAAGGTTGGCAGCATTTAGAAAGTTTTATTTTCATACCAGGCATTCCCGGGGCCTCAATTAATGACTCTTCTAGTTCTTTCTGTTCTTCTTCATTTTTTTTGATAAAACTCTTAGCAGGTATTTTTTGTAAAAATTCTATAGCCTGTCTTATTTTAGCTTTTGCTTTACTAGTTGTAGCAAACTTAAGCCATTCTCTGCTGGGAGTATGTATTTTGGCGGTAAGTATTTCTACAACATCCCCGCTTGCTAATTCTGATTTTAAGGGGAGAAATTTGCCGTTGATCTTTGCGCCTATGGCATGGCTTCCAATATCTGTATGGACCGCATAAGCAAAATCCACCGTAGTGGATCCTTTAGGCAATTGGACAACCCGCCCCTTTGGGGTAAACACAAATATTTCATCTTCAAATAATCCAGATTTAAAATCATCCATAAATTCCTTTGCCGATTTGTTCTCATTTGCGAATTCAATCATCTGTTTTAACCAATTTAATTTCTGATCAAAAGTCTTATCCCCTTCTACCCCCTTGTATTTCCAGTGCGCGGCAACTCCTCCCTCGGCTATTTCATGCATGCCTTTGGTCCTTATCTGGAATTCTATTGGCTTTCCTTCAGGACCAATTACTGCCGTATGCAGGGACTGATACAGGTTAAGCTTGGGATTTGCGATGTAATCATCAAACTCTTTTGGTATCGGCGTCCATATCTCATGTAGTAATCCTAATACCTCATAGCATTCCTTTACGGTATTTGTGAATATCCTCAATGCAACAAAATCAAATATACCTGTAAAAGTTAAATTTTTTTTATGCATCTTTGTATATATACTATAATAATGCTTACTTCTTCCAGTAATCTCAAAATCAAGCCCTTTTGTTTTGAATTCATCTTTAAGCATAGAAATTATTTTTTGTATTTCTTTTTCTCGATCTTTTCTCGCTTCTTTTATTTTCTCGTCAATATTTTCATACTCTTCCGGCATCAAATGCTTGAATGCTAAATCTTCCATCTCTGCCTTTAATGAATACATCCCCAGCCTATAGGCCAAAGGAGCATATATCTCCAATGCTTCTTTTGCTATCCTTTTTCTTTCGCTTTCATCTTTGAGGTACTCTAAAAACTTTAGATTAAAATATTTATTTACAAGTTTTATGAAGATAATTCTTAGATCTTTTATTGACGCCAAAATCATTTTTCTGATATTTTCTGCTTGCTGTTCTTCCTTGCTTTTGTTTCGTAATTCAGTAATCTTAAGGAATCCTTGGACTAGTGTGAGTATCTCTTCTCCAAATTCCTCTTCTACTTTTTTTGGATCAGCACCGGCTTTGTCTAGAATATCGTGCAACAATCCAGCAATTATTGTCCTTTCATCAACCTTAAAATCTGCCAGCTTATCGGCTACATCTAATACATGATCCAGGTATGATTCTTCAGATAGTCTTTTTAGGCCTTTATATTTTTCTTCTGCAAATTCATAAGCCCTAAGCAATTTAGCCGTATCAAGTTCCGGATTATAATCTTTTATCTTTTTTATCAGCAAATCTATCCTTTTCATTATTTGTAACATTAAACAAAAAACCTTTTAAACTTTTCCAATTTATCTATAACAGATGGAACGTTACATTAAGCAGATTATCTTTGAGCGTATAGGCGAAAGGGGTCAGAAGTTTTTGATAAAAAGCAAAGTAGTTCTCGTTGGTTGCGGGGCAAATGGTTCTATAGCCTCAGAGCTTCTCACAAGAGCAGGCATTGGTGAATTAATAATAATAGACAATGACAAAATTGTTTTGGATAATCTTCAGAGACAGAGCCTTTTTAAGGAAAAGGATGTAGGCCATCTCAAGGCAGTTGTTGCAGAACGTGAGCTGAAAGAAATTAATTCCAAAGTTAAAATCACGGCATTTATTGAGCGTCTTGAAGAAAAGAATTTGCATCTTTTAAGCAATTCAGATTTAGTATTGGATTGCACAGATAATTTCAAAACTAGATTTTTAATAAATGAATATTGTGTAAAGAATAATATTCCTTGGATTTTTTGTGCAGTTCTAGGTTCCAAAGGGATGACAATGAATATTCTGCCAAAATTCAACTATTGTTTGAAATGCATTTTTTCAGAGATGGAGAATATGCCCACAGCAGATACTGCAGGGATTATAAGTTCAATAAATCATTCCACCGTTGCATTTATGGTCACCGAGGCTTTGAAAATTCTAACAAAACAGGAGCCAAGCAAAGACCTGGTTATTTTGGACATTTGGAAGCAGAAGATAGAGCATATCAAACCTAAAAAGAATCCAAAATGTCTTATTTGTTTAGAAGGAAAAAAGAAAGTTTAATAAATAATTTTATATTATAATAGCTTAACAGATAAAGAGGTGACCTTTTTGGCAGATATATTAAAAGAAATATATGAAAAAGCAAAGGAATTCAGAAAAAAGATAATCTTACCAGAGGGAGATGACCCTCGGATTATTAAGGCCGCTAAGCTGATAAAAAGCAGAGGCTTAGCCGTTCCAATTCTCATCGGCAATCCTGAAAAAATATCTCGTCAAATTCCTGGCGCCGAAGTTATTGATTCTAAAAATGCGCATGATACATTATCTTATGCGAGAGAAATGTATGAGATTAGAAAAAATAAAGGCATGACGTTAAACCAGGCGATAGAACTAATCAAACAACCAGCATACTTAGGTGCAATGATGGTCAAGATGGGTGATGCAGATGGCATGGTCTGTGGTTGCACAATGTCTACTGCCGATGCAATAAGGCCTGCATTGCAGCTTATTGGTGCAAAAGATCATTTTGCATCCTCATTCTTTCTGATGATTCACAAGCAGGGAAATTATATTTTTGCTGATTGCGGCTTAGTCGCCAATCCAGATGAAAAGCAATTAGCTGCAATTGCAATCCATAGTGCGAGATCAGCAGCCAATTTAGGAATCAATCCTCGTGTTGCATTCCTTTCTTATTCCACAAAAGGCAGTGCTGAAGATGACAATTTAGAAAAGATAAGGGCTGCTTTTAAATTAGTCAAACAGAAGCGTCCGAATTTTCCTATTGATGGTGAACTGCAGTTCGATGCAGCAATTTCCCCTGATGTAGCGAAGGCAAAATGCAAAGATTCTCCTTTAGGGGGCGAAGCGAATGTTTTTATTTTTCCGGATTTGAATTCAGGAAACATTGGTTACAAAATAGCAGAATATCTCGGCGGTGCAAAAGCTATAGGGCCCATTCTGCAGAACATGAATAAACCAGTTAGCGATTTAAGTCGCGGCGCTACTGTTGAAGAGATTGTAGATATTGTTGCTGTAGTTGTTTCTCAAGCAGGTGAAAATGAAGATTCTAGTTCTTAATACAGGTAGCAGCTCTGTTAAGTTTAAGCTTTTTGATAAGGAGCAAGTTCTCGCTCATGGTTTAATTGAAGAGATTGGTCTAAAAAATTCTTCATTTATTTTTAACGGGCATCGTACTAAGGCAAAAGTCAATGATCCCACGGCTGCATTGAAATTAGTATTTGATTATTTAAAATCAGACATCCTCGGTTCTTTATCCGAGATAAATGCAGTAGGCCACCGCGTTGTGCATGGGGGAGATAAATTCTATAAGCCCACTTTAATCAATAAAAACGTGATAGATTCAATTCGCAAATTTAGTTCTCTTGCCCCATTACACAATCCATCAAATTTGTCAGGCATTATGGCATGCAAAAAGCTTTTGCCAAAAGTTAAGCAGTTTGCAGTTTTTGATACTGCTTTCCATCAAACTATCCCTAAAGAGGCCTTTCTTTATGGGATACCTTTGAAATATTATCGAAAGTATAAGATAAGGAAATATGGATTTCATGGTACAAATCATCAGTATATGTATGAGGAAGCTTGCAGGATATTGGGGAGAAAATTGAAAAAGGTTATTACCTGCCATTTGGGGAATGGTTCATCAGTTACTGCAATAAAAGAAGGTAAAAGTATTGATACTTCAATGGGATTTACGCCCTTGCAAGGATTAATGATGGGTACTCGCTCAGGGGATATAGATCCAGAAATAATAGAATACATAATGAAGAAAGAGCACAAGTCCATAGCACAAGTCATGCTTTTGCTTAACAAAAATTCAGGTCTCAAGGGGTTGACAGGAAATTCAGATTTTCGGCTCGTAGTTAAAAAGTCTATGAAAGGCGATAAGAATGCCAGTTTAGGATTAAAAATGTATTTATATAAATTGGAAGAATATATAGGTGCTTATCGTGAGCTTCTTCAGGGTTTGGACGCATTGGTCATCTCGGGGGGCATAGGAGAGTACAATCCATTTGTTCGTAGCAGAATATGTAAATCTTTAGGTATAAAAATAAATAAAAAAGCAAATGCAAAAAATAAAACAATTTTATCAAAGAAACCTGCAGTTTTAATCATAAAAGCAAATGAAGAGTTAATGATTGCAAGAAAAATTCATTCTAAAATCTGATCAATCCATTCTACAGGCCAGCCTTTATCCGCAAACATGGCGCGTATATCAATATTGGAATAGCCTTTCATTTTCGCTTCTTGCACAAGAACCCGAGCATTCAGCAATTTTATTTCATCTTCTTGTTGCTTCAGCACGTTTTCCCTTTCAGCAAGATTGACCATACGTTCTTCAAACTTCTTATCTTCAGCAGCTCTTTCAGCGCGCATTTCATTAAATAGTCTAGATTGTTCCTGAAGCGCATCGGCCTTTGTCTTTAATTCTCTTTCGAATCTTGAAACATGCTCTTCTTTTTTCTGCATTTCCGCATGCATAACATCAAGTTGGTGTTTAAATTTTAACATTTCTATTTTTTCAACACGCAATCTCTCAAGTGCAGGACCTGCATTTTTCTTTTCTTTCATGAAGGCCGCCTTGGCTCTATCCATCAAAGAGCTCTCATTATTCAGACTTAATAGCTGTTCTTGAATTTCTCTTTCTTTCAGTTCTAAGTTCTTCTTCGCAAGAACTATATCATGGTTCATATCAGTTATTTGCCTGAGTTTGATATCATTTTTTGATTTTATGTCAGCAATCTCTTTTCGCTTAAGCTCAATCTGTTTTTTCAGCTCCATTGATTCTCGATTCAACGATTTCAACTCAGTTATATCATTATTTACAACAATTTTTTTCTTTTCAAGCGCAGCGGTATTTGAAAGCACTTCTCCCTGCTGCTGGACAAGCTTCTCTCTTAGTTTTTTAAGTCCTTCTTCTTGCTTTTTATCCTTTGCAATGCGCTCTTCAACGCTTTTAATCATAGCATTAACTTCAATTTCTTTATCTTTTATGAAGTCCGTTTGACTCTTAATCTGAAGTTCTCTGCTTACAAGTTCTTTTTCTTTCTTTTCATTTATCGCTGTTTTAGTTTTTGCCTTCTTCAATTCCTTGTCAAGTGAATTTCTGTCGGCATTTATTTTAATTATTTTTTCTTTAATCTCTGCATCTAGCTTATTGAGCTTCTTACTCTGAGAGTTTACATATATCTCTTTTCTTTCAATGTGTTTGACTCTTGCTTTCATCTCTGCAAATTCAGATTCTCTTCTTTGTACTTCTTTTTCGCGCTCATCAAGCATAGCATCCCTTGCTAAAAATTTCTTTTCCACAGATTCTGCTTTCTTTATTTTTTCTTCAGATTCAATTATAATTTTAGATTTTTTATCAAGATCTTCTTCCTTAGTTGTTAAATCATTGTTAATTTTTCTCAATTCTTTTAATTTTCTGTTGAAATATTCCCCAATCTTCTTTACATGTTTATTTTTTTGCTTATAATCTTCAAGTTCATTTTTTCTGTCATACAATTCCTTTTCTCTTTGATCTAACATCCTATCTCTAGATTCAAAAATTCTCTTAACAGAAGCAATATGTTTTTCTTTATCTTCAAGTGTTTTCGCATAATTATTAATATCAGATTCTTTCTTTTTTAATTTAGCCGTTATTTCTCTCACTTCCAGTTCTCTTGCATCAAGGCGCTTCATTAAAGGCTGGTAATCTTCCTTGAATTTATGAAATTTTTTTATTTCTTCATCAAGAGTTTCTTTCTCTTTTGTTAGACGAATCTCTTTATCGAGCATTTCTCTTTCTCTACGTTTTACTTCGTGTAATTTCTTTTCAATCTCTGTGGCTTTGGCGTTTAACGTATGCATCTTATCAGAAACAGCTTTGTTAAGCGATTTTAACTGATTGTGCTTGTTAGAAATCCCCTCAGCTTCATTCTCCAATCTTTCAGCCTCGGTCTTCAAGAACGACTCACTTGGTTTTTCCGCCACAATTTCACCTCTTTAGTATAATAAAATACATATAAGTTAGTATTTATAAATGTTTTGAAATTATAAGGTTAACCGCAAGTTAACGCTAGGTTAACAGTTAAAACACCTCTCTATGAAATGCATTATTTAATTCGTTTTTGGCCCATAGAATGATTTTAGTAGGATTAAAATATTTTTTTTATTATTTTATTTGCTGCTTATGTTATTGAATTATAATTTTCTTGTCTGCAATCTCTCATACAAAAAAAGTCTAAAACAGAAAAAAATCGCTTATATCCTCAATTTTTTTTATAATCATATTAATGTTAATTTTTCAACCTTTGAGAGGCCAAATGCTTCAATATCATATTTATTAAATCCCTCAGCAAAGAGTTCATATCCCTTTCGGTCATAAATATAAATTAGATTTTTTGCCATAATAAATGTAACAAAAGGTTCTTGCCTGCACCTGAAATATTTAATCACAAGCTCTTTTCTTGGTTTTAATATCCCTTCTTCCATTACTGTCACATAAAGTGTTTGTCCATCATGTTCCCCATCAATAAATTTTTTTTCATTAGTAAAATTAAAAGCAAAGGGAATCTGCATTTTTTGCACAGGACTTAGGGCAAAATGGATTCTATTTGCGTAGAATCTTTTATCCGCTTTGAAAAGCCAATGATCCATCATTTTAATTGCCCTTACATCCAACACAAGGTCAGATCTTCTAAGGATAGAGTTCCCACTGTATAGCGCAACAACTCCCTTATCAGTCTTTAAATCCCCAGAAAATTCAAATTGCCTCTTATCCAGCTCATTTGTTATAATTTCACTCAGTGAATTATATGGTTTATATATCATTTATCTCGAGGCATTATTCTGAGTTTAAATAACTTTCGGTAAAAAATATAAAAATAAAAAAAGAAATCTATCTTAATCGTATTATTTCTTCGTTTAACAAATTTTCTCTCACTGCCTC
>Ga0208958_1003579_pt1 | contig 11943 bp, 11 predicted proteins | sample RifOxyB1_FD_184032 | JGI IMG/M metagenome (GOLD analysis project Ga0208958, IMG submission 184032) | Soil microbial communities from Rifle, Colorado - Rifle Oxygen_injection B1 (SPAdes) | ecosystem: Environmental > Terrestrial > Deep subsurface > Rock core/Sediment | place: Rifle, Colorado...
TGTATACGGGTTGATAGCCGCAAAGTAAATAAACGAGTGCTTGAGAGTTTAATAAAAGTGGGAGCGATGGAAGCGTTTGGAAATCGAGCGGCCTTACTTTCAATGATGAATGAGGTGAGGGTGAAGTCGAAACCCTTAGCAACTAAAGGGCAGCAGGATTTGTTTTCAATGGGTCAAGATGAAGAAAAGGTGGAAGCAAAGAATGAAGCGATTCAAAAGATTGTTTCGACAGTTTCGGAATTTAATAATGATGAACTTACAGCGCTTGAGCGGCAACTCTTAGGATTTTCGTTATCAGCGAGGCCACTACTCGACCAGATTGAAGCTTTAGTGATACACCGAAGCCATCGAGTTGAGGATGCGTTTGGGGAGGGAACTTCTGTCGGGGAGATGGTAAAAATTGCCATTATGGTGAGTGAAGTGCGAGTGGTAATCACAAAAAAAAGTGGGGCGGAGATGGCATTTGTACGGGCAGAGGACGAGACGGGTGGCGTGGACCTAGTTATTTTCCCTAAATTATATGGTGATACAAAAGAGATGTGGATGGAAGGAAATGTGATCTTGGTGTATGGAAAAACGGATAACCGTGATGAAAAACAATCCATATTGGTTGAAAGTGTGGAAACAGAGCAGATGTTGGGTGAAAAGGGAGGAGATCTGAAGATTTCGATTCCTTCGAGTGTGAGCCGTGAGCAATTAAACAGTTTGAAGGAAATTTTGGTGGCGTACCCAGGGAGTAAAGAAGTTTATGTGGTTTTTGAAGGAAAAGAGGGAAAGGAGCTAAAGCTGCCGTACAAGATTAAGTGGAATGAGGAGCTTTCAAAGAAAATATCGGCAATACTGGGAGATGATTGGCTTGAGTTTTAGGTTAGGTTGGGTTAGAATACGAGACGGAGATGGCATTAAAAATGAAACACGGAGCAGTTGAATTTGCAGTTGGTGACGTGGTTCGCGTGCATCAACGAATCGTTGAGGAAGGAAAGAAAGAAAGAATTCAAGTTTTTGAAGGTACGGTGATTGCCACAAAAAATAGGGAGGCGGGAAAAAGCTTTGTAGTGCGGAGAATTGGAACTCAAAAAGTAGGGATAGAAATGATTTTTCCTTTGTCTAGCCCATTGATCGAAAAAATTGAAGTGAAAAGAAAAGGTGGGCGAGGTGTGAGGCGAAGTAAATTGTACTACTTACGTAGTAAGAGTAAAAGAGAGACAGAGAAGGTTTTTTCTAGATCTGTGAGGCGTGTAAAGGCGAAAGTGACAATAAAGACGGAAAAGGTTAAAGCCGCGAAGGCGACTTCATAAAAAAAGGTTGACAAATTGGCTTTGGGTGCTTAGAATACGGATACTTTGGGACGTAGCTCAACTGGGAGAGCGTTGCCTCTGCTGAAGGCAAAGGTCGTAGGTTCAACTCCTACCGTCCCATTTTCATTAAAAAGCAGGCATGGTCTAATTGGGAGAACGGTTGCCGTCATCGGTGACAGATATGGGTTCGAGTCCTATTGCCTGCAAAAAGATGAGAGAGTCTTTCGCTCCCTTCGCTCTCTTGTCTTATGCCTGGGCGTTTACCCCCCCACCGACGCCCAGGCATTTTTATTGGTATAATCAGGAATGATTGTATTGGGAATTGATCCGGGAACGGCGACGACAGGGTATGGAGTGGTAAGAACAGATGAGAACGGAGTTATGCGAGTCGTTGATTACGGGTTAATTGAGACTTCAAAGGATGATACGCCGGGAAAAAGATTGGTGGAGATACATGAGCAGCTCGCAAATGTAATTATTGTGAAACATCACCCTGATATTTTTGTGATTGAAAAGCTGTTTTTTGCGACGAACGCTAAAACGGCAATAAGAGTTGGTCAGGCTCAGGGGGCGATGTTAATGGCGGCGGCGCGACACAACCTGGAGGTTTTTGAGTATTCACCGATGACAATTAAGAAAGTGGTAGCTGGGAGTGGCCGTGCTGGGAAGGAAGACGTCCAAAATTCGGTGCGAAAATATTTGGGTCAAAGTGTGCGTGAAAAGAAGGGTAAAAAAACACATTTTGATAACGCTGCGGATGCGTTGGCTGTTGCCATGTGTCATATAATGCAGGGGGGTGAGAATAATGGCTGAAATGAAAGTAGGTAGGGTAATTCACTATTACGATAAGCTGGGAGTGGCGATTGTGGAGCTTTCGGGTTCCCTGGCAGTGGGAGATAAGATCCGATTTGAAAGAGGTGGTGAGGAGCTGTTTGACCAGATTGTGGAGTCAATCCAAATGGAGCACGAGAAACTTGAATTGGCAAAAAGTGGTGATGCGGTGGGTCTGAAAGTTAGTGAACCGGTAAAGGAGGGATCGGATGTCTTTAAGTTCTGACCGGATCGATTGGGAACCGGCGAGTGACGTAAAAAAGCGGGTACGAGGTTTGGTGGCTTCGACAGAAATTGATTGGGTGGATTTGGCTCGAATAAAATGCTTCAGGTCCGAAAGGGCGCAAACAAGAGCGATAGCTAGGATTTGGGGATTACCCCGGATTTGGCAGATTGCCTTAAACGAAGGGCCACATTATGTAATAGAGGTAATTTCTGAAAAGTTTGATAAATTAAGTGCCCGAGAGCAGGATAAGGTGCTTTTGCATGAAATTGCACATATTCCTAAAAATTTTTCTGGGGCACTTTTACCCCATCGAAGAAAAGGGAAAGGGAATTTTTATTCGAAATTGAGAGCCATGATTAAAAAATACGATAGGACATGAAAATAACTGTGCTTTATGGTGAGGACATAGTGGCTTCTCGGGCTCGTTTTGGGAAGATTATTGATGGAGTGAAGAAACGAGGGTGGGATGTAGTTCACATTAATCAAAAGGAAAGTTTACGAGATCAATTGTCGTCGCAGATGCTCATTGATAGCGGAAGTTTGTATGTGATTGAAGACGGGGGAAAGATTGAGGAGAGAGATTGGGAATGGATGAAGGATGCTAATTTGGATTTGAATTTATTGATTTGGCAAAAGGGGGCTCTGGTTCCTTGCTTAAAGAAAAATTTACCCAAAGAAACAAGATACGAGGTTTTTGAAATGCCAAAGCTTATTTTTAAATTATGCGAGACAGTTTGGCCAGGAAACGTAAATGTGGCAATTAAGCTTTTTCATAAGGTGATTGAGACCGAGAATGTGGAGTTTATATTGGCCATGCTGGCAAGACATCTGAGAGAATTGTGGATCGTTAAAAACGACCCTAAAAATACTAATTATCTAGATTGGAAACGAAGCAAATTAAAGGCGCTCTCTGGGAAATATGAAGAGTGGGAATTAAAAAAAGTGATTAATGAATTGGCTAAAGCAGATATTGATGCCAAAACGGGTGGAATTGATTTGGTGACGAGCCTTGACCTTATACTTCTGACCCATCTAAAATGAACTAGTGGACACAAATAAGTCGTTGTTTGGAACGAGTGGTATTAGAGGTTCAGCAGAGACACTTTTTACAAAGCAATTTTGTTTTGATATTGGACGAACCTTTGTTGAATTTTTGAGTCGAAATAAGCTATTGGGGCCGATTGCTATTGGTATGGATCCAAGAAGCTCGAGCCCGAGAATAAAAGAAGATGTACTTCGTGGTTTGGCCACTTCGGGTGAGGAACTGTTTGACGAAGGGGTAACGCCAATTCCTTCGATGAATTGGCTTCTCGTTAGCTCTCCTGTTCGGGCCGGGATTATGGTGACGGGGAGCCATATTGCACCGGAATTAAATGGACTTAAGTTTTATGCGCATGATGAGGAAGTGAGCTTGTCGGATATGAAGCAGATTGAAGAAATTTACGCTACATTAAAGGGCAAAGAAAAGCCTGGAAGTAAGGAACCCAATGTCATTTTGGAGGATAGAGCAAAGCAGTCGTATTTAGAAATGCTTTTAGGGCTTGTGTCAGGAACTTATCCCAAGTGGAAGGTGGCCCTTGATTGTGCTGATGGGGCGCAGAGTGTGGTGATTCCGGAATTACTTGAAGAGCTGGGGTTAACGGTAGTGACGGTGAATTGTAACCCACAAGATCGGTTTATCGCGCGCGATACGGATACCGATGATAAAGCTGAATTAGAGGAGCTCAAAAAGGCGGTGGTAACTGAAGGGTGTGTTCTTGGGATTGCCTTTGATGGTGATGGCGATCGTGTGGTATTTGTGAACGAAAATGGGGAATTTGTACAGGGAGAGTACACTTGTGGGCTTATTGCAAAAGATTCGCCAGGAGACACAATCGTAACACCGGTCAGCTCGTCGCAGGTGGTAGAAAAGTTGGGTAAGAAAGTGATACGGACGGAAGTTGGTTCCCCTTTTGTTATCGGCAAAATGAAAGAATTGAATGTAAAGTTTGGGTTTGAGGCGAATGGAGGGGCTGTGTCCGCGGAGATTATGTATACCCGAGACGGTGGATCAACGATGATTAAGGTGCTCAATGCTTTTGCAAGGCAAAAGTCAAGTTTTTCGGAGATGATTCTTACACTTCCCCGGTTTTACATGAAGCGGACGAAAGTGGATTACAAGTGGGAGATGAAGGAAGAGATTTTGGCTAAGGCAAAAGAGAAGTTTGGAGGGGTGCGTGTAGATGAAACTGATGGTTTGAAGCTTTGGATTGACGAAACAACCTGGATGCTTTTTCGATCAAGTAAAAACGCGCCGGAATTTCGGGTTTTTGCGGAAAGCGAAAGCCAAGAAAAATCAGAGAAACTCATGGCGGAGGGTGTAGCTTTTGTGAAGGAGATCATAGAAAAGTGAACAAGCTTGATGACCTAGCTCTATATAAAAAAATTGAGGAGACGAAAGTTTTGTTGTCAATTAAACTTTTGGCTGATCAGGTGGAGCAAGCGTGGGATGAAGTGTCGAAAATGGAAATGCCTGAAGGGTGTAGCTTGGCGAAGAATGTAGTTGTATGTGGTATGGGTGGCTCGGCTTTGGGTGGGAGAATAGTTGATTCTTTAAAACAGCAGAAAGCGAGAACGCCGATTGAGGTTTTTACTGAGAACCATTTGCCCAAATATGTAAGCCGCGACACTTTGGTGGTGGTTTCTTCGTATTCGGGAAACACAGAAGAAACACTGGCTGCGTATGAGGAAGCAAAGGCGCAAGGGGCGCAGATTTTTGGGATCGCGACGGGTGGAAAGCTGGCCGAGCTTTTGAAAAAAAATGGTGATACAAAGTATATTATTGATCCGAAAAATAATCCGAGTGGTCAACCGCGATTGGGTTTGGGGTATTCGATTGCGGCGATATTAGCCGTGTTGGCGAAGTGTGAGTTTATCGCTAACTCTGATGAAGAAATGCGTGGGGCGATTAAAACACTTAGAAAATTATTGAGTGATTTTGCGCCCGATTGCGACATGAATGTGAATGTGGCGAAGAAGTTGGCTTGGGAATTAAAGGATAAGTCGATTTTTATGGTTGGTAGTGAACATTTGGTGGGGGTTGCTCACGCGGTAAAAAACCAACTTAACGAGACAGCAAAAACATTTAGTGGACTTTTTGATTTGCCGGAGCTTAATCATCACCTTATGGAGGGACTTCGTAACCCCGCGCCGATTAGGGAACACATGAAGTTTTTGATGTTTGAAAGCGAGCTTTATGATGAAAGAATAAAAATGAGATACCCAATCACAAAGGAGGTACTAGTGAAAAATGAAGTTAGTGTGATAGTTTATGAGGCGGGAGCCGAGACGCGATTGGGGCAGGTATTTGAGGTTTTGGCATTGGGGAGTTTTTTAGCGTTATATTTGGCTGTAATTTATGGGGTGGATCCAAGTGAAATTCCATGGGTGGATTATTTCAAGCAAAGGCTTGCCAAAAGCTAGTTTGGTTGTGCTATATTGAGAGATAGATGTCGACAACTGCCAATAAACCTTTTGTAGTTTTTTTTGATGAGATTGATAAGCGGGATTTGCCTTTAGTTGGGGGAAAAGGCGCAAATTTGGGAGAGATGACGAAGGCTGGGTTTCCTGTTCCCAATGGGTTTGCAGTAACGGTTCATGCTTATGACGTTTTTATGGATGAGAATGGGATTCGTGATGAAATTAATGAAATATTGCGGGAGATTGACACGACAAATTCTGATGAACTCCTGAGGGCTTCAAAACGAATTGAACGAAGAATGGTTCAGGCGAGGTTTCCTGAGGAGGTGGCAAAGGAGACAGTAAAAGCCTATAAAAAAATTTCTGGGAGGTTTACAAAGGGATTGATGGCCGTTCGAAGCTCGGCAACGGCAGAGGATTTGCCAGGAGCTTCTTTTGCGGGACAGCAGGCAACTTTTTTGAATATCAAAGGCGAGGCGAATTTACTTCAGGCGGTTAAGGAGTGTTGGGCGTCTTTGTTTACAGCGAGAGCGATTTTTTATCGAGTGGAAAATAAAATAAGACATGAGAGCGTAAAAATTAGTGTCATTGTTCAGAAAATGGTGCAGTCAGAAGTGAGTGGAGTAATGTTTTCGATTGATCCGGTGACAAATGATAAAGATAGGATAATCATCGAATCTGTGTGGGGTTTGGGTGAGATGATCGTGCAAGGTTCGGTGGTGCCTGATACATACGCTGTACAGAAAGGAACTTTTGCAATCTTATCAAAGGAGATTTCGGATCAGGGTATGCAGTTAACCAGAAAGGGACAAAAAACAGAGGAAATTAAGGTTCCGGAAAAGAAAAAGGATGTTCAAAAAATAAGTAATGAAGAGATAGTGGCTTTGGCAAAGTTGGCCAGTAAGTTGCAGGAACATTATTACTTCCCACAGGACATTGAGTGGGCAAAAGAAGGAAAGAATTTATATATTGTGCAGACTCGTCCAGTGACAACAATGGCGGTGACGGGCAAAAAGATTGCAAAAACGGGTGATGTGAAGCAAGCTGATGCGCCTGTCGTGACGGGTGCAGCGGCAAGCCCCGGGATTGGTTCTGGGGTGGTGCGGATTTTAAAATCACCAAAAGAAATTTCAAAAGTAAAAGATGGGGATGTGCTTGTCGCGAAGATGACGAGTCCGGATTATGTGCCGGCGATGAAACGCGCGAGTGCGATTGTGACGGATCAGGGTGGGTTGACATCACACGCGGCGATTGTGTCGCGAGAGCTTGGAGTTCCTTGTGTAGTGGGGACAAAAACGGCGACAAAAGTTTTGAAGGATGGTGTAGCCGTGACGGTGGATGGGTCGAAGGGAGAAGTGTTTTTGGGAGGAAAAGTTCGAATGGAGGTGGGAGAAGCAAAGGAGAAAAAGGAAGCTCGGAAGGAAGAGCTGGCACGAAGAACTCGGACGGCGACTAATGTTTACGTGAATTTGGCCGAACCGGAGAGAGCTAAGGAAATATCAAAAAGGCACGTGGATGGGGTGGGTCTTTTGCGGGCGGAATTTATGATCGCAAATATCGGAATTCATCCGAAAGAAGCGATTAAGAAGAAAAAACAACAAGATTTTGTGGATAAACTAGCTCATGATATTGAGATATTTTGTAGAAGTTTTGATCCTCGGCCTGTGGTATACCGAGCCACCGATTTTAAAACAAATGAATACCGAGCCTTACCGGGCGGTGAAGCCTGGGAACCAGTTGAATCTAATCCAATGCTTGGTTTTCGGGGTGCGGCGAGATATATTGCGAATCCTGACGTTTTTAATTTGGAGCTTATGGCAATTAAAAAAGTGCGTGAGAAATATAAGAATTTGTGGATGATGATTCCTTTTGTACGATCACCGCAGGAGCTAATTAAGGTGAGACGGATGATAGCTGGTGAAGGATTATTTGAGAGCACGACGTTTAAAATGCTTATGATGGTGGAATTACCGGTTAATGTGATTAAGCTGGAAGAGTTTATTCGCGTGGGAATTGATGGCGTTTCAATCGGGTCGAATGATTTAACTATGCTGATGCTTGGTACCGATCGTGATAATTCTGAGGTGGCGGGGGCTTTTGACGAGCGCTCCAGTGTGATGGAGTGGGCTTTAAAACGTGTGATTAGGATATGTAATAAGCATGGAATTACGTCGTCAATTTGTGGCCAAGCTCCTTCTAGTTATGATGATCTGGTGCAGAACTTAGTGAATTGGGGAATAACAAGTATTTCGGTTAATCCAGATGCAATCGAAAGGGTGAGAAAAGTTGTTTCGGAGGCTGAAAAGAAAGTGATTAGCTAAAATGTCAAAAATTGTAAAAGTTTGGGCGAGAGAGATAATAGATTCACGGTCGACGCCGACAGTTGAGGCCGCGTGCCAGTTGGATACGGGTGAAGTTGCGGTTTATTCGGTGCCTTCGGGAGCATCGACCGGAGCTCATGAGGCTCTTGAGCTCCGCGACGGTGATCAAGCAAGATTTTTGGGGAAGGGAGTTTTGCGGGCGGTATCAAATATCAATCAAATTTTGGGTCCGGAATTGGGTAAGCGTGGATTGGACGTGACGGATCAGCAAGGGGTGGATAGTTTTTTGATTCAGCTGGATGGAACAGAGAATAAGTCGAAATTGGGGGGTAATAGTATTTTAGCAATTTCGGGGGTCGTGACGAGGGCGGCGGCAATGGTTCAAAAAATGCCGCTTTACGATTGGGTGAATAAGCTTGCTCAATCAAAGGGAATAAATGTAAATTTGAAGTTACCGACTCCCCTTTTTAATATGATCAATGGTGGGCTTCATGGGGCGGGAAACCTTGATTTTCAAGAGTTTTTTGTAATTCCGGCAACATCAAAAAGTTATGTAGATGGTTTGAGATTGGGTTCTGAGGTTTACACAATGATTGGTAAGAACTTATCGCATCGCGGAGCGATCCATTCAGTGGGTGATGAAGGGGGCTATGCGCCAAACTTATTTACAAATGCAGATGCCCTGGAAATTTTGGTCGAAGCGACACGTGAGACAAACTATCAGATTGGTCGAGATGTTTTTTTGGGACTTGATGTGGCGGCGTCGACATTTTATGACGACGGGAGCTATACAATTCGAGATAAATCAGCACCAATGAATGAGGATGCAATGATAAATTACTATGAAGATCTAAACAATTTGTATCACTTGGCAATTTTGGAAGATCCGTTGCACGAGGACGCTTGGGATGGGTGGAAAAAGTTGAAAGATACCTTGGGCGAGCAGATGTCGATTGTGGGAGATGATTTGCTAGCTACAAATATCAAGCGGGTAGAGAAAGCGGTTGAAGCTGGAGCGTGTAACGCAATTCTTATTAAGCCAAATCAGATTGGAACTGTTAGCGAAACGCTTGATGTGATCAAGAAAGCAAGGGATGCCAATTGGAAGGTGATTGTTTCTCATAGGAGTGGCGAGACGAATGATGCATTTATCGCTGATTTTGCGGTAGGGATGGGGGCTGATTTTGTGAAGTTTGGAGCTCCAGCTAGGGGAGAGAGAGTGGCCAAATATAATCGATTGAGTTCAATCGATGCAGAATTAAAAATAAGAGGTAGCCGTGGAGGAGAGTAAAAAGCTGGTGGTCTTGGTCGCGATAGACGGCTGGGGAATAGCCCCTGGGTCTCACGGGAATGCAATATCTGAAGGGAATACTCCGAATATGGATAGTTTTTGGGCTTCTTATCCCCATACTGAGTTGGGAGCCGCAGGTGAGGCGGTAGGCTTGCCCCGGGGAGAGGATGGTAATAGCGAGACTGGGCACTTGAATTTGGGTGCCGGAAAGATTGTTTATCAGTATTTAGCGAGGATCAATATGTCGATTGCCGATGGAACGTTTTTTGTGAGTCCGAGCCTACTAGGCATAGTGGAGCATGCTAAAAAGCATAACTCAAAAATTCATTTGATGGGTTTGGTCGGTTCGGGTGGGGTGCATTCGAACATAGAGCATTTATTTGCGTTGATTCACTTTTGTGCAACTCAAAAATTAAGTAGTGTTTTTATTCATGCTTTTACCGATGGGCGAGATTCGCCGCCGACGGTAGCTGAGAGTTATATCCAGCAAATTGATGAGGCCACAAAAAAAGAGGGAGTGGGAAAGATTGCTTCGGTGATGGGACGATACTGGGCGATGGACCGTGATCGGCGATGGGACAGAACGGCAAAGGCGTACTTTGCCCTGACAAAAGGAGATGGTATTTTGGTTGGCTCGGCTGAGGAGGCAGTGAGGCGTTCATACGCAAAGGGAGCAACGGATGAGTTTATTGAACCATCTGTGGTGGTTGGTGAACATGGAAAGCCTTTAGCTTTGATTGAAGATAATGATGTGGTGATTTTTTTTAACTTTCGAATTGATCGACCCCGACAACTCTCAAGGGCGTTTTTAATGCCGGAGGTGGCACCAGATGAAAGCGAGTGGGGGTTTGATCCGTATTTGGATCTTTATGGAGAGAAGCATGTGGATAAAAAGGCAAATGAAATACCAGCGTTTGAGCGAGGTAAAAAGATACAAAACCTATATTTTGCAATCATGACTGAATACGAGAAGCCTTTAACAACTTTGGGGGCAAAAGTAGTTTTTTCACCGGAAATTATTGAGATGCCAATTGGAAGAGTAATTTCTATGTATGGTCTTCGACAACTTCGAATGGCGGAAAGCGAGAAAGAAAGATTTGTGACCTATTACTTTAATGGTCGACGTGAAGAACCTTTTCCGGGGGAGGACAGAGTGATTATTCCATCGCCCAAGGTGGCGACTTATGATTTGAAACCAGAAATGTCATCTTATGAATTGACAGATGCTTTATTGGAAAAGTTGGGGAGCGGTGAATATAATTTTGTCTTTGTGAATTTTGCGGCACCGGATATGGTGGCGCACACTGGGAACATTGAGGCCGCGAAAAAAGCAGTGGTGGCAGTAGATGAATGTATAGGAAGGCTTTCAAGATTTATTTTGGATTATGGGGGGTATCTCCTCATTACGGCTGATCATGGCAATGCTGAGGAAATGCTTGATTTATCAACGGGCGAAGTGGATACAGAGCACAGTGTGAATAATGTGCCTTTGATTGTGATTTCGAAGGAGTATTTAAGCAAACAGAGAACACTTTCGAGGGGGGTTTTGGGAGATGTAGGACCGACAGTATTAAATTTACTCGAAATACCAGTGCCATCTTCAATGATTGGGAGGGATTTGCTGCGAGAGTTGGGTTACTAAATTAGATTTTTTTAAGCGAGGATTTTGCCTTTGTTGTGTTTGTAGTATTCATACATTGGAGGTAAAAGAGAAAGAAAAACGATGATGCCAATGATGGGAAGGAGGTATTTATCGACATCAGGAATGGTGTTGCCCAGAAAAAAGCCAAGGGAAAGCATGCCCATGGTCCATAGAAGGCCGCCAAAGAGGTTATAACTTAGAAAACGACCGTATTCCATTTGAGCAACACCGGCGACGATCGGAGCAAAAGTGCGGATGACAGGGATAAAACGAGCGATGATAATGGTTTTACCGCCATGCTTATCATAAAATTTATGAGCATCTTCAAGGTGTTTTTTACTTAGTAGGACAGAACTTTCTTCGTTGAAAATTCTGTGGCCGACTTTTTTACCAAACCAGTAGCCAACGGAGTCGCCAGCGATGGCGGCGGCGGGAAGGATGGCTAGAAGATAGTAGATATTAAAGTAATTTTGGGAGGCGAGGAGGCCGGAGGTGACAAGCAAACTATCCCCTGGAAGAAAAAATCCAAAGAAGAGACCTGACTCGGCAAACACAATGGCAAAAAGACCTGGATAGCCGACAATAGCAATAAGCTCCTTGAGGCCGTAGTGCTCAAGGAGAAGAATGCCGATGACACCAAGGATCAAAACGGCAACGCCAACGAGGAGAAGGAAGAAGATTTTCTTTCTGGTTTGAACAAGATCGATAAGTTTCACAGGGTTAATTGTAGCAGATCTTAATTGGGGAGGTATTTACGAATGAGGCCGACGACGCGGCCTTGGATAACGACGTTTTTGGCAAAGATAGGATTCATGGTGGAATTGGCGGGTTCCAAACGGATACGAGTAGCTTCTTTGTAGTAGCGTTTGAGTGTG